>ERZ857745.2186-NODE-2186-length-21989-cov-5.121182_pt1 | contig 21989 bp, 17 predicted proteins | sample MGYA00519699_ERZ857745 | MGnify/ENA primary metagenome ERZ857745 (study PRJEB31778, sample SAMEA3449357) | human gut metagenome | biome: human gut; feature: human-associated habitat; material: faeces | place: United Kingdom | collected 2010/2012 ...
GGCAGGAGCGCTTGAACTGCTGGGCGAAGAAGCGGCGGTAGAAATTCTGTAACCAGCGCAAGCGCGTTGCCCGGTCATACTTCTCCCCCAGGGCATACTCCGCCAGCCGGAACACTTTCCGGGGCCGGAACCCCCAGCGAACGGCGTAGTAGAGGAAAAAGTCGTGCAGTGTGTAAGGCCCGACGATCTCTTCTGTTTGTTGGCTGATTTTTCCGTTTTCAGCGGGCAGAGGCAGTATCTCCAGATCCATCGGCTCACTCGTTCCGTCCTCATATGTCACGGTATCATTATAGTAAAGAATTGCGGCGGACGAGCCTATGCCGGCTACAACCTCGCCTGTCATCACCTGTGTGTTTGAATAGAGATTTGAAAGCATAATATGCCCTTTTGCAAGCGAATATGCAAATTTCATGAAGGTTTGCTTAAAAATCACGTTTGATGGGTCATAAAATCCGTTGTCGGCAAAAATATTTACCGCGCCGCTTTCCACAGCCGCAAGCTCAATGGCGCGCAGCGGATAATCAAGAGCGCAGAACGGTTTTCCGCCCGACCAGTCATAATATTTCGCGGCAGCATCGAAAAACCCATCCCATGTGGACAGTGCTTCATATGTAACGCCCGTATCGGCTGAAAAGCGTTCAAACTGACCTCCGGCGATGAATAAAAGATGCGTGGATTTAGACACCGGGAACACGGACAGCTTTCCGTCTGCCGAGCCGTCCTCCAAAAACTCCGGAACGTATGCCGAAAGCTCTTTTTCGGAAAAATATTCGTTCCAGTCAAGTAAACAATCCGTTCCAAGCTCCAGCGCATTGCTTTTGTGTGCAAAGAAAAGGTCGGGCATTTCGGCGGAACCGGGAATCTTATTATGTGCGTCAAGCAGTTTTTCGCCTATTTTGGAGGCGTTGGACATTGCCGTGACATTGATAACAATGCCTTTTTCCATGCCAACTGTCTCGTTAAATTTGTCAATAAGCCGATTCATCGGCGAATCCGCTTGTTCTCCGTAAACATGCCACATTGTAAGCGTAACGGGTTTGTTTTTATCAAGTTCCGATTTTTTGCAGCCGGAAAGGCAGGATATTGATATGCTAAAAATGAGTAAAAGCAAAAATAATTTTCTTGCTGATTTCATATTTAGATTCCTCCGTGATATGATTTGATGATTTTTTCGTTTCTCCTGTTTTATGCCGGTAAATTGCCAACAGATGTAATCAATCCTATACTTTTTCCCCTGCTTTTTTAAAATAAACTTAATTTTTTGAAATTCATCCTATACTTTTGGCAAAAAGTATGGGGACAATAAAGATATTTTTACGTATTATAAAAACATGTAAAAACAATAATTTGCAGTACCGGAAAGAATCGTCTGCAAAAAACAAAGATAAAGGGGTGCCCTTTTACATATGTGTTTCAACCTATTATAAAGTAATCGCAGTTTCCTAAATAAAAAGACGGGTTCCTTTTTAGCAGATATATCCAGCACGAGTATATCACATTTTTGGCAATTAGTCAACGGCTTGCGGATAATTTGCGTAGGTTTGTGCAAAAGAAACGGGTTTATAAGTTTTTCAAAGAGGAGGCGAGGCGTATGATAAATGAGAAGCATAAAACGGCTGCATACAAAATTATTCCGTCACAGGGCGGAAACCGTTACAGCTTTTTCTGCGAATTGTCGGGGATGCTTGTCTGTACCACAGGAACGTATTATGCAGACGATTTCGAGGCAGAGCTTTCGGCAGCATGGGAAGCGGAGGGCAAGAATAATTTTAATTTATGCCATTTGTGCGGCAGATGGGTCGATTCGATTGTATATAATCCGGATATGCTTATGTGCGTGAATTGTGCTCCTCTTGAGGAAGGAGCAAAGTATTGCAAGCACTGCGGCGCAAAAGCAAAAAACGGAGATATAATTTGCTTTGTATGCGGCAAAAAACTATTATATGGAGGAGCAGATGAGAGTGACGAGATATAGACCGTTAAGAAAAGATGTTTTGGAGCATTTCGGTTTTGGCACCAAAAATATGAAAAGGTTTAAAATCTGCCTATGCTGCGGAAATGTACAGGCTGCAAAAAACAAGTTTTGCAAAGTTTGTCAGACAAAACTTTCGGAGGAAACAGTTTTTGATATTTACAAAGCAAAGCATCGTTGCTGCACCAAATGCGAAAATGTTCTCCCTAATGATGCGGAGTATTGCCCCATGTGCGGAGCGAAACAAAATAATGAAAGAGAGGCGATTTGATTATGAAGATTATGAAAAGAAATCATGTGAAACATGCCGTTGTTCTTTTTGCCGTTGCCCTTTTAGCAGCCATTTTCAGCTTTACGGCAGCTGCAGACTATTCCGACGGTCAGAACTGCGGAAGCTGCGGTCACTACCACTGGGACAGCTATTGCTGCGGAAACTGCGGCCGCTGCACGGAGGACTGTACCAACAGCGAATGCTATGAAACCACCCATTGCCACAGCTGCGGAGAATGTTTTGCCGATATGAGCGAAAACGAATACTGTACCGAATGCTGGAATTGTATCTCCTGCGGCGAAAACGAACACTGCAAAACTTGCGGAGAGTGCGGCAGGGATATCTGCAGCGACTGTCATATATGCGAAGACTGCCGGCAGACGAACGGCGCCATTTGTCCGTACTGCGACGCCTGTCTGACTTGTCTTTACGGCGAGGGAAACCTTTCGGAGGAGGAATTGTGCAAGACCTGCCGTGCAACTCTTGCCTGCTGTCTGGAAATCGTTTGCCAGCAATGTCTGTCCTCCTGCAACCAATGTAAATCCCTCGATGAATTCTGCACAAGTTGCGAAAAGTGCGTCGACTGTATTCCGGACGGCATCATCTGCGTGGAATGCGGCACGTGTAAGGATTGCTGGTCGGATGCACACTGTACGGAATGTAACAGCTGCGCATCTGAATACCACGATACCTGCGAACTGTGCGATAATTGCGCCGAAAAAGACGACAGAATCTGCGCAAGCTGCGGAAGCTGCGGCTTTTGCAACGACTGGGAGCCGAGCGATATTTGTACCAACTGCGACGCTTGCCCCGAAGAATACGACAGACTCTGTGAGGAAGGGGAGCACTGCAATCTTTGCTGGGAGTGGATTTGTGAAAACTGTAATCACTGCAGCTACGACGGCTACATACTGTGTTCGGATTGCGGAGATTGCTGCAGCTCGTGCGAAAATTTTTGCGACGAATGTGAAAAATGCGAGGAATGCTGCCGCAGAACCAGCGAAGAAAACGGCTGCTACCACGGTATATGCGTGGAAAGCAGTGAATGGGACGATCCTTCTCACCGCTGCCAATCCTGCGGAAACTGCTTTGAAGAAGATGAAATGTGCGACGACTGCGGTCTTTGCGCGGATTGTTGTCTTAACGAAAGCCGAGACCATGGCTGCGAGCACGGTATATGTACGGAAAGCGTTGACTGGGACGCTGAGGGTCACCGCTGCAGCGGCTGCGGCGAATGCTTTGAAGAAAACGAATTTTGTCCCGACTGCGGCTACTGCCTGAATTGCTGTCTGAACAATGCCGATCTTGCCGGATGCGCCCACGGCATCTGCATTGAAAGCGGTGAATGGAGAACCCATTTCTGCGGTCAGCACGGCGGCTGTGTGGAGGTTTTGTGTGACATCTGCGGCGGCTGTGCCGGCTGCTGCGATAAAACACGTGTACAGCAGAATTGTACACACACGCACGTTTGCCCGGGCTCCTCGGGCTGGAGCAAGCATTTCTGCAAAACGTGCAATAAGTGCTTTGCGCCCGGCGAGATGTGCCAATACTGCGGCAAGTGCCTTGTCTGCTGCAAGGCGGCAACGCCCTGCTCCTGCGGAAACGACATATGTCCGAGTGACCCGAAATGGGTCGACCACTATTGCACATCGCACGGAACCTGCTTCTCGAAATGCGCTCACGGCGCACATACGCATACGCCGGGAAGCACCTATGTGCAGGAGGACACCAACAGGCATTATCAGACCTGTACCATTTGCGGTACGGCGATGAACCGAAACAGACACAGATTAGGAGAAGGGGTTCGTGAAAACTTTTCCGAAGTTTTTGGAAAGCCTACCGCAATCATGCGTTTTACCTGCCTTGACTGCGGATACTCTGAGAGAAAGATGATCTCGGTTTCGTCTGCCTGCGTAAACGGAACGTGTGAAGGCAGTGAAGTACTTGCTTATGATACAACGCACCACTGGAGACAATGCAGCCGTTGCGGTGACGTGAAAGTCAACACAAAAACAACGCACGATTTCTCGAAGAACCCCTATGCATGCGGCGCTTTGAACTGTTATTATAAGAAAATTGCAGCGCCGGGAATCGATACGGTCGGCGGCAAAGATCTTGAATGGGACTACGTTACCTATGTCAACGGCAAAGAAAAATATTACGCCGCGGACGAATTTACGGCGACGTTCGGCGAAAAGCTGATAATTCCATATACTCTGCTATGCGGCGAAAACGTAAAAATGTCGATTATCGACCCCGAAACGGGGATGAAGATAAATCCGCAGCAGATGGTGTCCTACACAAAAGATAGCGTTATTATGGATTTCCAGACGCCGCAGTTCCAGACCCAGTTTAAAAATCAGTACGGTAAGTGCGGAAAATACGAATTTATCCTGCGCGCACATAACGAGCTTGGAAATTATGAGGCATACTACAACAGCGACGTGCGGTTCTTTATCAACCTGCCGCACGAAACGGATGAGTGGCAGATGAACGAAACGCAGCACTGGAAGATATGCTCCAATTCTGATTGCCCCGACGGCGGCAAGCGCGTGAATATCGGCGCACACGACTGGCGCCACGGCGATGCCTGCGTTTCCTGCGGAAGAATCCGTCCCGTGCGCATCACCTGGCAGACGGCCGATCCAAAGCCGACTTACCGTCACGGACGCGATAACGAAAACTTCGTTAAGCTTTCGGTCAAGGCGCGCGGCAATAATCTTACTTATCAGTGGTACCGCGCTTATTACGATTCCAACGGAGATGTTAAGTTATCTAATATCCGTGACATAACGGAAGACCCTGTAAACGGCCATGCGGGCACAAAAACCGATACGCTGACCGTTGGACTGTATGACGCAATGTGCGGCGAGGTTTTGCGATATGAGGATGAATTTATGTTTGCCTGCGTTGTTACCGGCGACGGCGGCACGGTGCAGTCCAAGCCGATTTGCATTACTCCGCAGCACGACACCTCGTCTTATGAGTACAGAAATAGTGTGGTATATACAGGCAGTCGGACAGACATACATATGGTAATATGCAAAAACTGCCGTGAAGAATTTTATTTGCAGGCGCACACGCCGGGTTATTGGAAAACCACCAAGGAGCCCACGGTTGACGCCGAGGGCGAGCAGACCTATTACTGTGCCGACTGCGGCTTAACAAGGCAAAAGCAGAGCATTCCAAAGCTTTCCGCACCGCATACGCACAACTTCACCGTGTCGGCGCATGACAACATTGCACACTGGAAAGTCTGCTCCGACGAAAGCTGCGGACGCTCCGACAACTCCTACGTTCGCCATACATACAGCGACTGGGTGACTGTGACTGCGCCGACAACATCTGCGCCGGGCCTTAAGAAACGCATCTGCTCGCAAGCCGGCTGCTGGAACGAACAAACCGCGCCGATAGCAGCGTTGACGCATGTCTGCTCCTTTGTCAACAGTTCATATGCGCACGACGAAACGAGTCACTGGCTGGAATGCGAGAGCCCGGACTGCTCCGAAAAGCTCCGCGTGATACCGCACCGTTACAGACAGATGACATTTCCGAAAAAGCCCACTATGACCGAGGAGGGAATCGGTCGCCATGTCTGCGACGTATGCCTTTACGAAGAGGAGGTAACGATTCCGAAGCTGGATCCCGAACCCGCTTTGCGTCTGACCGACGAAAACGGTGATTATCGTCTCTATGCCTCCAACGGAGGACTTTCCGCTTGGATTTGGGTAGGAAGCTACAAAAACGGACGGTTGATCGATTCAAAAAGAGCGTTTGTCCGCACATTTGATTGTCCGATTATCGACATTTCCGTCAGCGAGCTTGAGCTGAACATTTCGGATGCGGATGAGATTAGGGCGTTTATGTTCAGCTATGATAATAAGATAAAGCCTCTTTTGCCGGTGGCAAGGCTGAAATTGGCAAGCAATTCGTAAGGAACGGTTGATCATGAATATTAAACAAAAACTATTGTCCTTTTGTCTTCTTTGCTTCATAGCGGCAATGCTGCTGCCTGTTTCTGCAGCAGCGGACAGTGAGGCAGCGGAATCTCCGCCTCAGGATACAGACGGTTATTATCTTTTGGACAGCGCGGAGGATCTTTATTGGTTTTCTTCCAATGTAAACGGGAGAGCATCAAACGCAGACCCGGTCAATGCGCGCCTTACGAAGGATATCAATTTGAATCCGGACGTTTCCTTTGCCTATGATGCGGAAACGGGCAAAATAACCGTTTCAAAAGGCGGGAAAAGCTTTCATCTCGGATCGGGGCTGAAAGGCACGTCTCTCGGCGCACTTGACGACGGCGAAACGGCGTTCAGCCTGAATCTGTGGACGCCGATCGGCACGGCGGCAATGACATATGTCGGCACCTTTGACGGAAACGGTCATACCGTGGACGGCGTTTATGTCAATGACGAAAATCTCGGCTACGCCGGCTTTTTCGGACTTATCGGCGACAAAAACGCGAATAACCATTACAGCGGTCATGTAAAAGACCTTGCGATCGGAGAAAATTCTCTTATTCTCGGTTATAAATGCGGAGGCAGCGGTTCTACAGGCGGAATAGCGGCAACTGCAATGAGTATCGATACGATTGTAAACTGCATAAACCGTGCGGCGGTTGTCGGAAGAAGCAGCTATGTTTCATTCAACAGCAATGCGTCGAGTGTGGGTATGGTCGGCGGCATTGTCGGTTGTATGGCAGGAAAAGCGGAAAACTGCGAAAACTACGGTACGGTTGTCAGCGACAATTATGCCGGAGGCATTGCCGGAAATTTGACCGGCGGCAGAACAAACACCTATGCTCAGGCGTATGTATCGCTTGAAAACTGCCGAAACTACGGTGAGGTCTACGGTAATGAAGACTTGGTATCCGCAACCGAAACAAGCGGTCATGCGGGCGGCATTGTCTGAAATTCCGGCGGCGGTGATACATACGGCTGTGACGGCGGCATTATTGCAGGCTGTATCAATTTCGGAAAGGTTCGCGCAAGCGGTGCTGCCGGAGTTGTATATCAGGCAAGGGAAGGAACACGGATCAAACACTGCGCAAACAGAAACGAGATTGCGGCGTCTATGGTTGCCGCAGGGCTTGTCGGCTATATCGATTGGGGCGGATGCACTTTAGAGTCAAGCTATACCGCCGGAAGGTTAACCTTGACCGGAGAGGGCGGCGAAGCGGCGATTGCATATCCGATTGCCGGGTTGCTTAGAAATTTCCTCGGAAATTTTCCAAGCTATACTGTACAAAAATGTTATAACGACAGCACCGTATACCCGTGTGAGGACAATGCTCTTGCCGGTGCAAACATCAACATGAATGCGTGCAGCAGTGTTGCGACTTCTGTTTTTGCAACCGGTGAGCCGGCATATAAAATGGGTTCGTGGTATGATCTGCGTTGGAAACAAAATATTCCGGAGCCTTATGAAGAAGGGAAAATTCCCGAAGATTATCCGAATATAACGGGAACAAGAATTGTTTCATATATTACGCACTATTGCTGTCATACCGACGAAACAAATAAAAAAGCGCACAAAAAATCGTTTTATTCAAATTTAACCGAGGATATTATCGATGAACACACTCCAAACGAAAAAGGTATCTGTACGCACTGCAACAAGGATCTGAGAAAGCCGATTTTCTTAATAGACGCACTTCCCGAAGCAAAGGCAGGAAAATCGTACAATGTGAGAATCAGCGTAAGCGATGATCCGCCAAGCTTAAAAGATCACATAAAGGCGGTTGTCAGTGAAACAGACGATACGGCATACAACTTTATGCATGGGCTTACCGGAAAAGCGGATTATAACTGGCGCTATGGCTATTATTACGATATTTCCGGAGTTCCGACCGAAACGGGAACGCTTAGTTTCACGCTTTCTGCGGAAAACGAAAACGGTGTAACCAAGAAGACATATACATTAAAAATAAACGAAAGCGATCCGCTTGAAATTACAACGCAAAATAAGTTGGATAATGCAACGGTCGGTTCTGAATATTCGCGCAGTTTATCGGTTAATTCGGACATTGCCGCAACATGGAGCGTTGCGGAGGGTTCATCCCTTCCGACAGGACTTTTGCTTAATCGGGAAACGGGTACAATCGGCGGAACGCCGACAGAGAGCGGCAAGTATACCTTTTTTGTGAACGCCGAATGTGCAGACATGACAGCAACCAAGGAGTTTAATATAACGGTTTTGCCGGAGGGCGGCTGTTTGCATGAGGAATTGACATGTATTCCGGGTACGGCGGCAACATGTATGAAAGACGGAATTGCAGATTATTACTACTGCGGCTTTTGTGACAGGTATTATAAGGACGGACAGTGCAAAAATCAGATTTGGGATATCGAGTATGCGCTGAAATCGGAGCTTAAAACCGCCGTTATGCACACAGACGAAAATAATGACGGCATTTGCGATTTTTGCAGCAAACCCATGCCGATATTTGTAAAAGTAACAGATGAAAAGGATATCGTTTACGGCGGCACATATATATTTGTCTCTGAAATCGGCGGTAGATATTATACTCTTGAGGCGCCGCCGGAGGATGGGAAAACCGGGGAGCGGCGATACCGCAATGTTATGGGTGTTGCCGAGATAGTACCCGGCGCAAACGGCGACTTTGATTTCAACTCGCTTTGCGCAGCCAATGCTATAATGCTGAAAACGGAATTTGCCGCCGAATGCGGTCCGCTGGACGCAGGAAAACCGCGCTACGGACTGAGTACGGTTTTCGAAAATACCCGATACGGACTTATGGGCGATTACAATGTTTACAATATGTATCCCAACGAACCTGCAAAATACGGTTATCGGATTGCGCTTGAACCGGATAAAACCGCAAAGATTGCTTCTGTATATAACGAGTGCTGGAATGTTGGTTCGGACGGAAAATCGGGCGGCAAAGGCGAAGATGTATTGCCATATGGAATATTACGCACATTCGATATGAATTATAATCAAGAGAACACAAAATTCATGACGATGCAGACAGAAAGCTATTACAACGGTGAAAAGCAGATTTACAGCGGTGCGCAAATGACGCAATATCCGGTTTATCTGTACAAAATGACCGTGAGCGGAACGGCCGGCGGAAAGAGCTATACGGTATCCGACAGTCAAAATAATGTTAACATATCGGAACTTCCGGGGATGTTTTCCAATTATCAGGGATTGGGACTTTCAAATGTCAGCGGACTTACGAATGCGGTAAATATTGCGTTTGTCACCGATACGGTCGCTAATGTGCAGACGGACGCAACCGCACTGGATACAAGAGCATATGCCGATATATCTGTAAACGGATATACAGCCGTAACCGATGAAAAGGGCAACGAAATCGCTACTTCCATTACCTATTCGGTAACGCCGCATTTAAGCATTGCCGATGCGGACGGAGCGGAAATTTCAAGCTATGAAATTACTGATGAAAGTCTAAACGGTGCAGAACTGACAGTCACTTTGCACACCGGCGGCATTGAACCTTGTCAGGTTATCCATTACAAAAAAGACGGTGCAAAGGAATTTTTCTATCCGGAGTACTCCGAACCGGCAAGAAACGGCGCAAAAACCTTTGAATACGAACCGGACGATCGAGGCGGCGGCTTTGTGACAATCCGTATCACAGACTTTTCGGATATAAAAATTCTTGCGGAAGCCGAGCCGGAAACGGATTATGCAATACGCTATGACGGAAAAACACTTGTTATAGACTGTGAAAAAGGCGGCGCATATACGATTGTATTTGCAAGCTATGATACGGGCGGAAAAATGACGACAGTCAAAACGCTCACAGCGGAACTGAATGCAGGGGTAAATTCGGAGGTTGAGATTCCGGAGGATGTAACGCCTGAAGCGGGCGACAAGATATTTCTTTGGGAAAATCTTAAAACGCTGAGACCGCTTTGCGATGCATATACAGTAAATAAATAATTGTAATATCCATTTTTAAAATGTGGATATAAATAAAAATTTTTAAGGAGGTTCATTATGAAAGGAAGAATGTTTTTGAAGGTCACGGGTATTCTGATGATTATCGGAGGATCATTTGGTATCATCGGAGGGATTGTTGCAATGATCGGAGCAGGAGCTTTGGCGGCGGTTCTTGAAACGAGTGCCGGCGGGCTTATGCTTGCAAGTGCGCTGATTCTGGCAAGTGCAGTATTTCAGCTGATTGCCGGAATTATGGGTGTAAAAAACTGCGATAAACCCGAAAAGGCTCAAAGCTGCATAGTTATTGGCGTAATTGTGGCAATTTTAAGCGTAGCGGGAAACGTTATTTCAAACGTGCTTGGCAGTGATTTTAACATTATTAACTACGCTACCGGTCTGATTATTCCGGTTCTGTACATAATTGGTGCGGTAAAAAATAAAGAGCCGGCATAAGTAAAATATCCGAATGCTCCCGCCGTCCTGTTTTTGGCAGCGGGAGCATATGTGCCAAAATTCAAAAGGTGATTTTTATTAAAAAATATATTGCTTTTTTAACGGTTTTATTTCTTTTTATTTCCGGTAATATACTTTGCGTCAATGCCGGCGCAGATATTGCGGTTGGAATAACGATAAATGGGGAAGTTATCGAAACGGAGGTTTCACCCTTTGTGGAAAACGGACGTACGCTCGTTCCGGTGAGAGCCGTTTCGGAGCATTTAAAGTACAGCGTTGAGTGGTTTGCGGAGGAACAAAGAGTCGATATTGATTCGCCCTCCGACAAGCTTACGCTTTACATAGGCAGCGCAGACTATTATAAAAACGGTGAAAAAAGAACCATGGACGTTCCTGCGGTAATTAAAGACGAAAGAACCTTTGTTCCCCTGCGGCTGGTTGCCGAGGAAATGGGATGTGAGGTTAAATGGGACGAAGAAAATAATATTGCAAATGTAATAAAATATAACATTGCGGAGGCAAAGACGACTCATGATATTATACTTAATGCGGCAAGCTATACAAAAATCATTCTTAAGGAGCAGGAATATGATTTATCGGAGCTTGACGCGATAAATATTGATAACCCCAATGTTTTTGCAGACGACACCTTTGATGGATACGAATATATAATAAAAGACGTATCCAATCTTGTTATAGAAGCGCCGGAGGGAATAAGCGCTTCTGTTGTAACTCAGGCTCCCTACGCAAACGTACTAAGTTTTAAGGGATGCAGCGGTATTGTGCTTAAAAATATCACGGCAGGACATAAGGTTGAGAAGGGTTATTGTACCGGCGGCGTAATAATGCTTGACGGTTGCCGGGGCGCTTCTTCTTCCCCTTATTCTTGCGTATTTTATGATGCACAAAAAGCTCTGCGCAATGAAAACGGCGGTCAAAGAGGACAATGCCGCAAATTATATGAAGCCGAACAGTATGAATCTTGACTTTTCAAGGGATATATTTCTTTACAGCACCGTGACAAAAACGGAAAAACCGAAATCGGACTCCGGAAGTCACACATCGTCTTCCGGCAGAAGTCACGGCGGAAGAGGCGGAAGCTTTTAATAAAAAATTTTAAGGAGGAAAAATTTATGGGACTCGGTGATTTTTTTAAGAACATTTTCGGTAAAAAAAATTGTGCATTATGCGGAAAGGAATGCGGCATGATGCATCGTTCGAAAATCAGGAACAAGGAATTTTTATGTGACGATTGCGGAAATCTATGTTCAAAGTACATTAGGCTGAGCGAGCTGACATTGGACGAAGTCAAGGGGCATATAGAATATATGAAAAGGCAGAACAGACTTTTTGAGGAGGTCTATTCCAAAGAAGGAAAGAAAGACACATACCCTTCGTCGCTCAAGGAAATGGGCATTGAATTTTGCGATGACTTAGGAATGTTTCGGATTAAATACAGGAGCAACACGGGCAGAGGCAAAATGAACGAGCTTTTCCGCTACGATCAGGTGGCAAGCTATGAGGAATACATAGATGAAACACCGGCAAGCGAGCCGGGAAAAAATCCTGAATTTAAGGAATGCGGGTTAAAAATCAAGCTTTTGGGCGGAAATATGAGCAAGGTGAATACAGACAACAAAAAAGGTCTTCGTCCTCATCCGTATATCAAGCAAGAGCTTAAAATCTGTTTCAGCAAAAAAGACCGTTCGGATTTGCAGTATGCACATAATGCAAAATGCAAGTTTGATTATATTTTCGGCATTCACGATGATGAAAGAAGTTTGTTCGGCTTTGGCAGAAGTAAGGCGGAAAAAAGAGAGGATGCGGCAGCGATTGGAATGGCGGCGGCATTCGGAACGGCTTTTAAGGCTGCAACAAAAGGTGAGGAAGCCATAACGGAGGCGGACAAAGAAAAACTGAAGGAAGGCATAAATGCTATGAATGACGCAGCGACCGGCGGCATGGCGGTTTACACAAGACGTGCGGATGATGCGGAAGCCCAAATAAAGTAACGGGAGGCGCGAAGCGTGAAAAAACTATCGTTATTGCTTGCAGCACTGCTGATTTTAAGCGGCACTGTTGTCTGTGCGGAATGGGAAACATTCAAATCGGAAGACGGTATGTATGAATACACAAAGGATGGAGTAATTACTGCTTATTACGGTGATGAATTTGCCTTTTTCCCGGCAGAAATAGACGGAACAAAAATCAATGAAATCGGCGTTATGGCTTGTATTGACTTAGGAATTGAATACATATCCGTTGCCGAAGGAATTGAATTGATAAACACAAATGCATTTGAAGGCTGCAATGCCGAAAGTGCATATATTCCGTCAAGTGTAAAAAATATCGGTGAGCGCGCTTTTGCCAACTGCGCAAATCTTAATGAGGTTACATTGAATTCAGAGGAAATAACGTTTGATTTTGATGTGTTTGTCGGAACCGGATTTATACAGTTTTATATCCCGTGCACGGCAGATGAGCATGTGATGTACGAAAAAATATCCGATGCAAAGGGAGACGGAAATTTTGAGTTTTTGACTATGCACACCGCACTTGTTGAGAGCATGGAGGAAAAGGATATTTTCGGTGAAAATATGATATACTGCGAGGGCTGCGGCTTTAAAGGAAGCAAATATCTGGAGGATACCTCTCTGCCGTTTGCGGACATATCGCCGGACGCATGGTACTATTCTTATGTGCAGACGGCGTACAGCTTCGGCATCATAAACGGGAAAAACAAAAGGGAATTTGATCCGGATGCAGGGCTTACCTGTGCGGAAGCGGCAAAGATTGCGGCAGTAATTCATAACAAGAGCCGTCGTGACCGTGAGGAGCAGGAATTTACTTTTATCGGCGAAAACTGGTATGACGCTTATGTGAGCTACTGCTATGATAACGGAATAATTGAAGATTATATCGTTTTCGAATGGGACAAAAACGCAACGCGTGCACAAATGGCATATCTGTTTTCGCGGTGCGACATCAATCCGTATTTCATAAATGATGTTCCGATAACCGATATTCCGGACGTTTATGACACAACGCCCTTCGCATACGAAATTTTGGATCTTTATAATAAAGGGGTCGCAGTGGGAAGCAATGAATACATGGCGTTCTATCCGGATTCACAGGTAAAACGGAGCGAAGCGGCGGCGCTTATTTCGAGAATACTTTGCTATGATATGCGGATTGAATTACCGAAAGGGTGATTAAGGTGGGGCTGATGAAAGTAATTGCGATATTTACGGTTATTGCCGGCCTTTTCGGGTGCCGGCCTCCCGGAGAAAAGCCTTTTATGCTTGACGGACCGGGCATGGTGTATGTTGACAGTGAGCATCGTACAGAATACGCAAATACTCTTCCGTTCGATGAAATCGATGACTATCCCTATTGGGCGGTCGCATATCTCGGAGAGGGAGAAAACGGCAAAAATACGGCAAAGGAATATATAGAAAAACTTTTTTCGGAGCTTTCCGAGGAAAAACGCCGGGCAATCAGTCATTATGATTACGGCGGAGAAAAATGGTATCTTGTTATTCCGCGGTACGGAGAGGAAAACGAGCTGATTCAAAACGGCGATAAGAAAAATTTGCAAAAAGCAGATGACGGCACACCGTATATAATAAACTGCGGCGGCGATGTTGAAATTTATATCGTCATTCGCGGCGGACACAAAATCACGCTTGATACAGATGAAAACGGCAGGCTGATATGTACACCCGATATATGGGATATAACAGAGTATAAAAAATAAAATAATTGAGAGGAGAACAGAATTATGGGACTTTAAAAGCAGGTGCAGGGGCGCTCGGCGGCGTTTTAGCTGATCAGCGGAGAGAATTTTTCTACTGCGAAAGCTTGGATGCCGACACACTTGTGGCAAAAGGCGAAAAACGAGTGGGAAAAAGAAGCTCCAACAAAAAAGGGAGACGACAACATTATTTCAAACGGTTCAATCATTTCGATAAATGAGGGGCAGAGCATGATTATCGTGGAATCTGGCAAAATTGTTGAATTTTGCGCCTAGGCAGGAGAGTTTGTCTACGATAATTCCACCGAACCGAGTATTTTCTGTGGCAGCTTAGGCGAAAGCATTAAGCAAAGCTTTGCGCAGGTAGGCAAGCGTTTTACTTTCGGAGGCGAACCCGGTAAGGATCAGAGGGTTTATTATTTCAACACAAAGTAAATAACAGGAAATAAATTCGGTACGTCCTCACCTGTACCATTTAGAGTAACGATAGATGAGTCTATGAACTATAAGCTGTCGGTGGATTTAAGGTGTAACGGCGTGTATTCCTATAAAATAGCCGATCCCGTTATGTTTTATACGAATGTAAGCGGTAATGTCGAATTTGTATACAGCCGTTCGGAAATTGATGAAATGTTAAAGAGTGAGCTTTTGGATGCTCCAAAACCGGAAATTCGGGCAAATTCTGTATGAATTGCGGAAAGCTGCAGCCGGTATCGGACGGCTGGACTTGCTCGTGCGGAACGGTCAACAAGGGTAGGTTCTGCCGGAACTGCGGCAATCCAAAGCCTGCGGGCGTACCAACCTATAAATGCGACAAATGCGGCTGGGAGCCTGAGGATCCCAAAAATCCGCCGAAATTCTGCCCTGAATGCGGTGACATATTTGATGATAATGATAAACAGTAAAATTGCGACAGCAAAAACTATGTGATGAATAAGAAAAGGAGCAAGTAACAATGAAGATAACAGTTTCATCTGTTCCGACAACATCGGAAGAATTTTCTGCTCTGCCGCAGAATGACCTTTCCAAGCCGGAAAATACCTGTGCAATGTTCCTGTTGGCGCTTGCACTGTATCTGAAGGACAGTGATGCGGGTGTTGCCGCACTTAATACACTGAGAGGTCCGAGACCGCTCAGCAATTATGATATTCAGTTTTTAAGAGACCGTTTGCGCGGAAAAAGTTATCTTCCGCTTGCTTATTTTGGCGGGGCAACTCCGGCAAACAACTATGTTCCGAGTACTCCTCTTACCCTCGAAGTTATTGCGGACAGCAGACCGCAGGATATCGAGGAAGGATACCTCCGGTTGTTTTTAAAAACGACCGGTGCAGACTCTCCGCGACCGATAAAGCTTCGACAAAAAGGTGATTCCTGGTATTTGTGGGAGTATTCCAGTATTCTTTCCGGGATTCGGATTCCATCGGAGGTGGATGCGTGGACATAATTTTATAAAACAAAAAAAGAGCTGTCCCGGACATTCACCGCCGGAATGCAGCAAAATATTCGGTGATGATGATAACAATAAAAGAATCAGGAGGAATTCAGTATTATGAAAAAGTTATTAGCATTGATTTTGACAATAGGCATGGTATTCTTGCTTGCTGCGTGCGGCGGTGAAAATACCGGAAAAGAAACCGAAAAAGAAACCGAAAAAGAAACCGAAAAAGAAACCGAAACAAAGCAGGAAACCAAAAAGATTGACTACGCAAATATGACAGAGGACGATCTGATAAAAGAGTTTATTAAAGATGAGCAGAATATAACCTTGGACGAATTTGTAGACCTTGCTTCCACATATTCATATGCAACAATCAACAATAAGCTTGAGCTTGATGAAAATATAACAGACAAAGCAATAAAAAAGCTTAAAGAGAATAAAGCAAAGCTGCCGGCGGCAAAGGAATTTGTTGAGCCTCTTTTAAAAAGTGACGCACCGCAGGTAAGAGGCTATGCTTTTTCAAACATCGCCACATTTTTCGGGGCAAGTGATTCGCATAAAGCGTCGGCAAAGGAGATTCTGAAAACCGAAAAAGAGCCTTATGTTATTAAATGTGCGGTGAGAGCTCTTGGAAATGAAGGCGGCAAGGATGCAGAAATCGGCAAATTCCTGCTTGATGCGGCAAAGAATGAAAACGCAGTTGTAAGAAGGCAGGCGGCGGTTGCTCTCGGAAGCACATGGAACAAAACTCTTGACGGTGCGGTTGATGCGGAAATCGAGCTGATGAAGGATTCGGATAACGAGGTTCGGAAAGCCGCGTATGAGTATGCCGGTCTCCTCGGTGATGACAGAGTGGTTGCGCCTATCTCGGAAATGCTGAAAAACGAGGATGACGCAGACCTTCATTCAAGCGGTGTAAGAGGTCTTGTTTGGCTGTGGTATGATTATCCGTCACACGAAAACACAAGCGAGGCGGCATACAGAGCCACGATAGACTACTTTAAAACCACACCGGGCAGCGACAAAGTACCCGCATGGGCAGCTGTGACAAGCTTTACAAGCAAATCCGAAAAGAACTATGCCGCATGGAGAGAAAAAGCTACATATTTCAATACGGATGAGCTTTATGAGGTTATGCTCGGACTTGTGAAAAACGAAAACTTAGGCCGCATGACGCGCGGATATGCCTGCAAGCCCGTTGCGGCACATTGCACAAAAGAGCAGTTTGAAGCGTTTGGCGAGGTTGTAAATGCTCTTACCGATAAGGATGCGAAATTTATACAGGACGAGTATCAAAATCAGGCAAAAAAGTTTGAATAGCTGCAGAACGGGGGAATGACCATGAAAAAAATAATCGGCGTTATACTGATTATAGGAGGCATTTTCTTTGCTTTGCTTGCTGTAAAAGCTCTTGTGTCAGCACCGCAGTCCTACGAGAAAATCAGAGCTGCGGCAACGATTAAGGACGGCAAGCTTACTCCCGAAAACGAAGGGAAGCTTGTGGTTGTCTCGGGAACGCTTAAACCTGCCGAACAGCTTCAGGATCCCATAACTGGTGTTAAGCTTCCCGGAGTAACGGCGAAAAGAACCGTTTGGACTTATGAACGGGATACCAACAGCGATGATGAACAGGTGTGGGACTGGAAGCCTGAGAATACCGACTACAGCGAAAAGGCGAATTTCGGAATCAATGCCGAGATACTTACAACAACCATGCTCGCCGCGCCTACATTACTCGGTGAGTTTAAGGTAGAAGGCAAGCTGCTTAATCCCCTTATAAGAAACACCGAATTTACGCAATATGATGAGCAAAGTCTTAATGCGGGCTGGAAGGTGCTTTCGGGCGGAAAAGAAAGCCGCTACTGCGTTTCAAAAGAAAATTGGCTGCCGAAAAAATCAACAGGTACGTACTCAACGACGGGATATGGATCTCAAAAAATATCCTACGGTATTGTTTCGCCGGATGATCCGCTCGAATATACGATTCTCGGCGTACAAAAAGGCGATACCCTGATAAAGAGCGAAGATGTAGATTCGGTTACAACCGTTAAGGGAATTATGACGGCGGAAGAATTTGCCGAGGAGTACAAAAAAGGCGTGCGCGGCGGCTCGATTTTCGGCATAATAGCTGGTATACTGCTTGCGGTAATCGGTGCGGGAATGATGATATTTCGGAGGCAGTGAAAATGAAGGCGAATACAAAATTATTCTCCGGCGGCGGAACCTATATTTCAAAAGTGGCAATTGCAAGGCTTACATTAAAGAAGCACATACAAATGATTATAGGCGGATTCTTCACGGCGGTTTTTCTGTTTGGAATTATTTCGGGGGTTACAGGGTATAACGAAAATCTTCGCGATAACTTGATTACCAATATAGTCATGCTTGTTCCGTCCGCACTCCTTTTGTTAAACGGCATTAAAAACGGCACAATGGCGTCGCGTGCATATCGCTACAACTCAATCTTTATGTGCGATATTGACGGCACGGTGACAATTGACGAGCTTGCAAAGCAATCCGGAAAACCGCCGTTCAGGGTGCTTTCCGAGCTTGAGAAGCTTTTTGATAAAGGAGTGTTCTGTGACTGCACTCTGCAAAAGCAGGGCATGCCCTGTGTGATCCTTTCGGGCAGAGAAAACAGTAAAACAAGCTTTGTTAACGTTGTATGCGAAAAATGCAGCGGAACAACAAGAATTCGCGCCGGGAGCTCCGGTAAATGCGAGTATTGCGGTAATGCAATTTCAAGCCGGAATATCGGGGGCAAGTAGAACATCACATCAAAAGGAGAATATAAATGTGAAAAGGACAAGACAATTTTTTTCTGTTTTACTGACGCTGGTGATGCTGCTCTCCCTCGTGCCCGCCATGGGCGTGACGGTCAGTGCAGCATGAGGAGTGCGCAGACTGCCATGCTGTGAAGGCAGGAAGCGAAACTGTGATCCCTGCGCTGACCGGCATCAAGGTAGAGAATCTGACTGTTGCCAAACCCGTCAGGGATGTTGCTGCGGCATCAGCTGCCTCCACTGACAGTACCTATTATGTGGAGAGCACCGAGTGGAAGGCTACGGACGGTACAACTCTTGCTATTGGCGATACATTCCGTTCCCGTACGGTCTACACAGTGAATATTACGCTTAAGACCGCCGGTACAGACGTATTTTCCGAAAAGTCCACATATAACGATATCGAGGGCAAGACGGCTGCAGTCAACCACGTGCTGACCGGCGATGCCCATGCGGACAGCGTTATTCTGTCCTATACCTTTGACTCCACCGGTGGATCTGGCGGAGGCGGCGGACGAAGCACTTCACGCTACACCGTATCGTTTGAATCGAACGGCGGCAGCAAGGTTTCAAATCAGACCGTTACTAAGAGGATATGCTGTGCGGTTGGGAGTGAGAATTATGGTATTCTGTAACTGTATCACCGTGCATAGCATACGACGATGACGCAGAACACACCAAGCAAAAAGAAAAGCTCCTAAACAATCGGACGACTATCACGACGGATATATTAAACACGCTGACGTACAGCCAAATTTACCCGTGTTTTTCAAACGGGCAGGTTTGGCTGTTTTTGTTTTCTATGCTTTGTTAAACATAGCCGAGCGCCGCCTAACGCCTTTGTGTAAATCTTACAATTTTCCACAAAGATGCAAATTTATGAAATTATTTTTTGAATGTTACAACGAGCTTGTGATATTAGGTGCTACAATAAATCTCGGAAGGAGGTGTAACGGCTGTGACGGGTAAATTGTCTACCTTTGAAAGACGGATAGAAATCCTGTTTTTTATAATAAGTTCAAAAAAGTTACTTTGTCCGAATTATCAAAAAAGTATTCCGTACATAAAAACACGGTATATAACGATATTACCTTTTTAGGTCGTTACGCTCCCATCCGTGCAAAAAGCGGTGTAAACGGCGGAATATTCTTGATGGAAGATTATCACAACAGAGTTTTCCGGTATTTATCCTATGATGAAGAAAGAGTGCTTACTGAAATTATGAACACTCTCGACCAGCCGGAAAAAAATATTGTGAGTAACATCATCAATAAGTTTTCAATGCCCAAAACCGCAATGTAATTTTTTACAAAGAAAGCACGCAAGATAACGGCGGTGCAGTATAACGGCAAACAGATATATTCCGGCATGGACGAGCCAAACGGCAGATACGCCAAGACGATAGTTTTTGCTTCTACTTCATCCTTCTTTCTAAGATGAAAAATTATCCGAGCGAGAAATATCAATGCCGCAAAGCAATGCATCAACCTTGCAGGCGATGACTTTATACCGGGACAATGATACTTCTGCCCAGCCACAGTCCGAGCGTTAAAAGCGTCGCAGGCAATGGGGGAGCTCGGTCGGATGGCGGAGAGGTGAAATTCCTATGGAGTGTTCTTGCAAAACACCGTCTGAAATTGCTTCAAAATAAAGAAAATAAGTTGTACCCGTCTTTCGGGTCGGGTACGGCTTAACTTTGATATTAGAAATTAAGGCATTTTACGAGTGCTTTAATTTGTGGTATTAAAACCGTACAAATACACTAAACTATCATTTTTCGTGTAGTGTGTTTGTATATCATTTCAAAAGGAGGTCGCACTATGACGGACATTAAAGAATTAAAGAATACGGACGGTCTTGTTGATATAAACGACATATCCGTTGACAAAGATTTACCCAAGTCGGAGCGTATCAAGGAATACATACGGCAGATTAAAAATCCGTATCGTTTGACAGCAATAACATTGTTATTACGGTTGACGATATATACACGAATTCAACTTCCGTTTCTTACGATGCATCGGCAACGTACAGCAAGACAGGAATCGTGCCGTACTACCCTGAACTTGGCTGGACTATACAGCAAAGGGAAGCAGGGAACGCCGACTGGCAGGAACAGGCTTGTTTCTTTATCTGTGGACATCCCGAACTCGGCACGTTTTCATGGTTCGGTTCACAGTCAGCTTTTGGAGACGGAAACATATTGCAAGGTAAAACGTCGGCTGCTATCGGTTTGAACAATAGAATTTATGGAAAATACGGATTCGCAGCAGGAAAGAACAATAAAGTCGGTTATAACTGTCACGCATTCGGGCAGGATATTGATTTTTCAAAGGCTCAAGGTGCGTTCGGAGTCGGAATGAATTTATACGCAGACAGGGGCTCTCATCCTATTATGTTTGGTCAAAACCTGCGAGCCACAAAAAACGCCAAATCTGTTCTGAGACAGTTAATCGCAGGCTTTTTTAATAAAAACAAACCGAGAAATGTATTTGAAGTCGGTGCGGGTCATAGTGAATCACTGAGAATAAACGCTTTTGAAGTTGACCGAGACGGACAGGTGTTTGCAAACGAAAAGTTTTTACCATTACAGTGTATTTCACAGCAAAACACAACATTTTCCGAAACAGAACGAGCGCAAAAGATAACCGACGTTTCGTCACAGGTGACTTTCAGAAGTCCGTCGGGTCTTGGAATAAGAGACAAAAAGACATCTGCCGCATATGGTCCCTATGTATACGTACACGCTCAAAAAGCAGGTCTTACAGTAGGCAAATGGTATGTAATGTCAGTTGGAATTACAAATCACTCCGATAGTTGGAATGTTTCGGTGCGCGGATATGCAAAGGTTGACGGCGAGACTGAAAAAGGGTATAGATTTACGTCGGATGAGATAAGCGTACCAAAAGGAAAACATTATATATTATGTCCCATATACGCAGAACGCCTTGATTCGTCTTACGGTTTTTACTGTTTACCTAATATTCGTGATATTACTGTCAACTTCGTAGAGCTATATGAAGCAAAAGACATCGGCATTTCGTACAAGTTGACTGATTATTTCCCCGACAATGTTATCAGCAACGAGAGTCATGTTGAGATGATGAACAGTGCAATCGGAAACAACGTAATAATAAGGCAAAGCATTGTTTCGGAACTTCCGAAGTGCTACACGATATGCGACGCAAATATTAAGTCTATATTTACAGCTCCTTTAAGCAGCAATACGACATCTGCGGCATACGGTCTGTACACGGGAAACGGCTATCTTGACGGACTGAAAGCCGAAATAACCGAGAAACCCTCGGCAATTGAGTTTGCGGCACATAAATCCGAAACCGACAGCAAGATAGACCTACTCTCGCTCAAAGCCGAAAAGAACG
>ERZ857745.2193-NODE-2193-length-21919-cov-3.977223_pt1 | contig 21919 bp, 18 predicted proteins | sample MGYA00519699_ERZ857745 | MGnify/ENA primary metagenome ERZ857745 (study PRJEB31778, sample SAMEA3449357) | human gut metagenome | biome: human gut; feature: human-associated habitat; material: faeces | place: United Kingdom | collected 2010/2012 ...
GCTGGATATTAGCAAAGTTAACGAAAATACCCTGTGCAGTCTCCGGGCGGAGGTAAATCTCATTCTTGCTGTCTTCGGTAACGCCCTGGAAGGTCTTGAACATCAGGTTGAACTGACGGATATCGGTAAAGTTTGTGGAACCGCAGTTCGGGCACTTGATACCGTGCTCCCTGATGTAAGTCATCATCTGCTCGTTGGTCCAGCCGTTTGCGTCGCCGCCGTTGTCTTCAATGAGCTTATCTGCGCGGTGACGGGTCTTGCAGTCCTTGCAGTCCATCAGCGGGTCGGAGAATCCGCCTACGTGGCCGGAAGCCACCCATGTCTGCGGGTTCATCAGGATAGCGGAGTCCAGTCCTACATTGTACTTGTTCTCCTGAATGAACTTCTTGCGCCACGCGTTCTTGATGTTGGTCTTGAGCTCAACGCCGAGGGGGCCGTAGTCCCATGTGTTAGCGAGTCCGCCGTAGATCTCACTGCCGGGGTAAACGAAGCCTCTGCCCTTGCAGAGGGCAACGATTTTGTCGAGGGTCTTTTCTGTGTTGTTCATGTTTGATTCCTTTCAGCCCTGCATGGCTTGCAGGGACAGTAAAATAGTTACTTATATAGTATAACGCAAAACCGCTCATTAGTCAAGTATCAGGGCGCAAAAAACGGGAGCGTACACTCCCGTTCAGTATTTTATCCGCCGAGGTGAAGAACCTGCAAAAGCAGAAGCCAGCTCAGTCCATAATAGGTAACGACAGCCACGAGGTCGTTGACGGTGGTGATCAGCGGACCGGAAGCCACAGCCGGATCAACTCCGATCTTCTTGAAGAACATCGGAACCAGCGTGCCAACTCCGCTGGAAATAAGCATAGCCAGCATGAGAGCCGCACCGATACAAGCTGATACCGCAAACGAGAACCCTACCGGATACCCCTTGAACAGCATGATATACAGCCCTACGAACAGTACCGAAAGCACTCCGAGAATAAGCCCGCATGAAAGTCCGACGCGCATTTCCTTAGCAACGAGCTTGAGCTTTTTGCCCGCTGTGAGATCCTTGTCCATCAGCACGCGGATAGTCACCGCCAGCGACTGAGTTCCCACATTGCCCGCCATATCGAGTATAAGCGACTGGAACGCCATGATTATCGTAAGCTGCGACACGACCTTCTCAAATGCGCCGACAACTCCGGATACCGCCATACCCAGCACAAGCAGTATTAGCAGCCACGGCATACGCTTTTTAAGGCTTGCGAAAAGCGGCTCATGGAGATCCTCCTCCTCTGACAAACCGCCGAGTTTTGCATAGTCGTCGCCCATTTCATCATCGACAAGATCTACGATGTTAGCAGATGTGATAACACCAAGAAGACGATTGTCGTTGTCGAGTACCGGGATAGAATCTTCGGAATAATCTTTCAGATCCTCGATACATTCATCAATCAGATCAGTACCATACACATAAGGATAAGAAGTTACGATCAGTTCTTCAAGAGGGTGATCGCGGCGTGCAATGATCAGATCTTTCAGATCAATGGCACCATAAAACTCTTCAGATGCAGTAATAACAAAAATAGTAGAAATATTGTCATTTTTAGCAGCCTGAGAAACCAGTTCAGTCATGGCTTCTTTGACAGTAAGATTCTCGTGGATGACAATATAATTTGTTGTCATACGGCTACCGATTTCATCTTCATCGAAAGAATTGATCATTTCGATGTCGTGACGAACTTCGTCATCCAGTAATTCAATAAAGATCTTTCGTTTTGAACGATCAAACTGCTGCAAAACATCGGATAATACATTTGTATCCATTTTTGATAAAATTGCAGCGGCTTTTCGGATATTCATTTCCTCCAGATATTTAACAACATCTGCCTCTTCCGTATATTCAAAAATATCGGAAATAGTATCCATATCCAGAATTCTATATAACTTGCAGCGTTCTGCCGGGCTCAGCTTTTCTAATATATCAGCAATATCATTTTCATGATAATCCTGAAGACGCTGACACAGAACTGCCGGTGACGCATTGCTTTTTACTACTTCCAGAATCTCACTGGTGTAGTCCTGCACTCTTTTTTCCATGCAGTATCCCTCCTGTTCTTTTATTTATCCGAACACAAATAAGGCATGCCTTTTTAAGTTAAAAACAACATGTCATATTGGGTTTTATTAATTGTGTTCATGGGATCTGTTAACAGGATAAAAGAGTATCTGAATAAAAATCAGATCTATAAGAAATAGAAAAGAAAAACAGACAAATTAAAACAGAATGTGATAAAAAATGATTCCATCACATCCTATGCAGCTCTTTCGTCCTGTGCGACAACTTCGCCCGTGAGAATCACAATTATCCATTCTGTTCACCTGCCTTTATACTATAATTTTTAAATCAATGTAATGGCTCTTTATTAGTCAATTACTTAGCCGACAAACATTATAACCTCAAATATGACCAAAAGTCAATGAAACTAGTGTTAAAAAATAGTTAAGATTATATCTAATTTATTTCGCACTTAATTCCCTCAGATCTTCAATCAATGGGCGCCGAACCTTTTGACGGGTCATTTCAAGGATATGAAGTGGCGTGATATCAATTGCTTTGCATTTGACCGGGTCTTTGCGGAGATATTTCTGAAGAACATGAAAAAGTTCATCCTGATGATCCGGGTTTTCCATATTGATAAAATCAACCAGAATGATCCCGGAGAGATTTCGAAGTCGAATCTGGCGGGCAATTTCAGCAGCGGCTTCGAGATTTATTTTACGGTAAGTCTCTTCTGCTTTTTTCTTTCCAGTATATTTGCCACTGTTGACATCAATGGAAACAAACGCCTCCGTCTGCTGGATAACAAGAAAACCTCCACTTTTCAGCCAGATCTTTTCATGGCATACTTCATCGATCGCACCCCCCAGACTGTAAAGCTTATATAGTGGAAGTAATTTATCCTGATACAGCTTAAGAATCTCTAGTTTATCCGGCTGAAATTCGCTGAGATAAGCGAAGATCTTTTCATGTATTTCAGGAATATCAGTAACAATCTCATCCAGATCTCTGGTATAGACATCGCGAACTGCTGCCAGATAAAATGGTTCTGCTTCATATAGAAGACTGTAACAGGTACGGTTCCGTCCATGAACGGCAACTTTTTCATATTGTTTTTTCAGCATTTCCAATTCATGAAAAAATTCTTCTTTGGAAGCTTCTGCAGCATTTGTACGGGCAATGATGCCATACTCACGTTCCGGCAGGCTACGTTCTTCTTCCAGCCATTTATTCAGAAGACTGCTCTCTTTCTTGGAAAGTTTGTTGGAAAAACCTATTTTTCGATTTCCTGTAGTCAGAACAAGATATTTTCCCGAAAAATTCAGATTTGCGGTCAGTGCAGGAAGTTTCCCTTTCATGGCTTCACGGTTGATCTGAACCAGAAGCTGGTCTCCAGGACGCAGGGGCTGATCTGTTTTTCGACCATCTGTGTAAATGGCATTCGTACACTGATTCAGAGGCAGATAGCCATTTACGGAATCGCTTAAACGGACAAAAGCCGCCTGAATATTGGCGGCAATGTTTTCAACTTGTCCTACATAAATATTGTTAAGAGTATTTTTTTTCCCGGAAGGCTCCAGACGAAGTTCAATTACCTTCTGGTCCTGGACGATTGCACAGACGGTACAGGGAACTTCGTTAAGAAGCATTTCTGTAATGATCAGCTTATTCAACTTCTTCACCTAATGATTCCATAGAAACGAGTTTCAGATGTTCTTCATCACCTTTGTTGGCATAAATCTCACGACGTTCGATCATGTATGCAAATGGAAGCGGTTCCTCATCCATCCAACGAAGGAAAGTGTCCATGACAAGTTCCGGTTTGGTGTAGTTAGAACTTGCAGAAGCAAGCTGAATGAAAACACCTTCACCGTCTAAATGCATTTCATAAATATATGGACGGATGTCTACCGTTTTTTCACTGCGTTTAGTTTTCTTGGTTACAATGATCTCTTTCTGGGAAAGAAAATCATCCAGTCCGGCACGCCAGTCTGCAGCAGGTTCTTTTCCTTCGCGGAACTGTATAAAATAATCGGCAGCAGCTACCAGAGCCATAGCGGTACTTGCCTTACCGTCTTCTACCTGACGAGCAGAGCAGATAGAAACACCCTCTGCCATAACAGCATTCAGGCGGTTTTCAATCTCTTTTGTTGGAACTGTTTCAGTTAGTTCCATATCAAAGTACTCACCAAGACTGGTTGTGCCAACACCAAGTGGTGCCGCAAAAGACATGATCATATGCGGACTGTAGCCACCGGAGAATGCAACCGGAAGCTCAGCACGGCGGATGGCTTTCTGGAAATAACGCATAGTGTCCAGATGGCCGACAAATTTCATATGCCCGGCTTTGGCAAACTTAATTCTTACTTTCACAGCACACACCTCCTTTGTATTTAAGTACACCACAGCCAGAGCATTTCTGACGGCAGTTTGGTGTAACAGTTTCTGCTTTCGCCTGTTCCCATTCACGGATCAGGAATTTTTTGGTAACACCTGCATCAATGAAATCCCATGGAAGAATCTCATCAGTGCTGCGTTCACGGAGTGTATAGAATTCAATATCCACACCAGTTTCCCTGAAGGCTTCTTTCCAGATATCATAGTGGAAGCTTTCAGACCATGAATCATAAAGAGCACCCTTTTCATATGCTTTAAGGATGACATCTGCACAGCGGCGGTCACCTCTTGCAAGGAAACCTTCCAGTACGGTTACATCAGGTTCATGCCAGTTATAACGGATGCTTCGCTGGTTCAACTGAGAACGAATCTCATTCTTAACAACTTTAGCTTTTTCGATAAAGTCTTCTTCACGGAACATTGGTGCCCACTGGAACGGGGTGAACGGTTTTGGCACAAAGAAAGAAGTGCTGACATTGATCTGTACTTTTCCTTTACGCTGCTCCTTTGGAACAACTTCATAATAGGTCTCGGCAATCTTCTGCGCAAGATGTGCAATGCCCTTCATATCATCTTCTGTTTCAGTAGGAAGTCCAAGCATGAAATAAAGCTTAACCTGATTCCATCCGCCCTTAAATGCTTCGCCGGCACCATGCAGGATATCTTCTTCCGTAAGTCCTTTATTAATAACATTACGAAGACGCTGAGAACCTGCTTCCGGAGCAAAAGTAAGGCTGCTTTTTTTGACATCCTGAACTTTACTCATAACATCGAGAGCAAATGCATCGATTCTAAGAGAAGGCAGAGAAATATTGACTGCCTCATCACGGAATTCATCAATCAGGAAGTTCACGATCTCTTTCAGGTGACTGTAATCACTGGAACTTAAAGAACTTAAAGAGATTTCTTCATGACCTGTCTTCTGAAGCATGATTCTTGCAGATTCTTTTAATGTCTCGATATCACGTTCTCTTGTAGGACGGTAGATCATGCCAGCCTGGCAGAAACGGCATCCGCGGATACAGCCACGCTGGATTTCCAGAGTAACACGATCCTGTGTTGCCTTGATATGAGGAACGACCGGAGCTTCCAGTTTATTGTAATCTTTATCCATATCGATAACGAGCTGTTTTTCAACCTTTTCCGGTACATTTTCATATTTGGGCTGGAAGGATTCGATGGTGCCATCTTCTTTATAGGTAACTTGATAGAGGGAAGGTACATAGATACCAGGAATCTGTGCTGCTTTCAGAAGGAAATCCTGTCTGCTGCCACCGGCCTTCTGGTTTGCCTTGTAAGCGTCAAAAAGGGCTCCATAGACCATTTCACCCTCTCCGATATAGAAAAGGTCAAAGAACGGTGCCAGAGGCTCTGGATTGTACGCACATGCGCCTCCGCCGATCACCAGCGGATCATCCTCTGTACGTTCTTTTGCAAGAAGTGGGATTCCACTGAGATCCAGTAACTGGAGAACGTTTGTATAGCACATTTCATATCCGAGAGTGATACCAAGGAAATCAAATTCCTTTACCGGATCCTGAGATTCTAGAGTAAATAACGGAATGTGTTCTTCACGCATGATCTTATCAAGGTCTGTCCACGGTGAAAAGAGACGCTCGCACCATACGTCGTCTCTTTTGTTGAACATATCATATAAGATCATCATTCCGAGGTTGGACATACCAATCTCATAGACATCCGGGAATGCCATTGCAAAACGGATATCGACATCCTCTTTGTTTTTCATAACTGCATTGACTTCACCACCGATGTAACGGGCAGCTTTATCAATCTGCAGAAGTATTTCATCGCGCAATGCTAATTTTCTCATAGTTTTCCTTTCGAAGGTTGTTATATAACTGGTTACATGAAGAAAATTTCGCAACAAAATTTATCGCAGCGACATTTCTTCACAGTATTCCTATTATATATGCTTTACAAAAGGAATTCAAGCCAAAAAGGGTACAAACTCAAGAATGTATAAACTCAAGAATCAGGAAGCATTATGGTATTGTGAAGTAGGAATTACATTATCCGGATCCAAGAATATTCCAGGTATTTTCAATCACATCAAGGTAATATACCTGATTATCACTGACTGCGTAATGATTTTTGACTTCGATATGATCGTCCAGGTCTTTTCCGAGAACGAATACTCTGCATTCTTTGTCATCGATCATATCTTTGTTTCCGGTATACCATACAAAGAATCCCAGCCCCAGATAGTAGCTGACCTCATCAGTTGAACAGAGAAGTTCATAAGCGTTTTGTACTGTATCACTGTAATAATCCTCATAATAATCTTCAGGAAGATTGCTTTCCATACAGTTGTCAGAACCATTATGTCCATAGTCGAAATCATAGTAGATTGAAAAATCGTAGCAACGCTGTTCTTCTGCCAGGTGGCCGTCTTTCAAAGAAATGGAAGGACGGTAGGAAACGCTCATATTGCCTTCTTTGGATGTGACCATTGTGTTTGAATAAATCTCACTCAGGTTGCATCGGAGAATGATCACTTCATCAGGTGAACCCTCATATAACGGGAAATCCAGATAATCTTTGTAGACGGCATCTTCGGTCATCTCAGAGGAGTATACGCTGATCGACCAGTCCGAAGCCGGAACGATCGCAAAGACTTCATAACCACCCGCATCCACGATGGTACCATTTTTAAGAAACGGATAAGATGCGACATAATCCTCTTGGTTTGTATAATCCAGAATTTCTTCGGTTGTGGCATCGTATCCGATATACCCCAGAAAAGCGATTCCTGTCTGACAGTCATTTTCTCGAAGAATATCCTGTAAAATAGCAAAACTGGATTCGCTGTAAGATTCTTCATCAGGGTATGGATTTTCCGCCATACAGTTTACGGAGGTAACAGAAGTAAGCATCAAAGCACTGAGGCATATTGCAATTAATTTTTTCTTCATGATGTCATCTCCTCTCTTTGGTTTATTTTAGCGTGGTAACTATTAATTTACTTTCTAATGCAGCAGCAATCAGATCCTCTTTACAGTTGTATCCGGCTTTTGCAATCATTTCCTGAAAGTTCCAGCGTACTCCGGAAGTGGTACAGTTCATTTCTTTTGCAATTTCGGAATAGGACATACCACAGATATATAGCCGGAGCATTTCTAACTGTCGTGGACTGATCTCACCGCTGGTGATCCAGTTCAGTTCTACGTCCGGGGTCACATCCGGAAAAACATGTTCTCCATTAAGAGTCCTGTGTATCACATCACGTATTTCATCTTCACCATGATCTTTGTACCAGAGACTGTCTGCGCATCCGGTCTTAGCTCTTTCCAGAACTTTAGGATCGATCAGAGAAGTTACAATGAGTACTTTGGTTCCAGGATGCTCTTCTCTGATTGCCTTTCCGGCAGACAGGCCGTCATGGTTATGGAAGGTCTGCACATCCATCAGAACCAGATCGATGACAGAATAATTGCAGATCTTTACGGCTTCATGGGCATCTGAAATAGTATCTACGAGCTTTAAATCCGGATCCTGTAAAATAATAAACTCGAAATATTTCTGCATGATCTTCTGATCTTCTACAATGAGTATGCGTGCCATAGAATCATTTCCTTCCAAAATTGAATTAGTATTCTTCATCAAACAGAGGTAAATTCAGCAACAGATAAAAAGCAGGTTCGAAAAAAGTGTTCATAGAGCCACCCTCTGCTTCAACTGCTTTTCGCAGAGCAGACAGTCCACCACCCTCTTTGGCATCCTTTGACGGCAATTCACCATCATTGGTGATCTGAATCTGATATTCGTTGCGTTTCCTTTTCATAATAACAAAAACAGTATTTCCATGTGCATGTCGGGCACAGTTTGTTACGCATTCACGAATAGCGCGATCTGTAAGGCACCGGTATGCGGGAGTATCTGGATAGCTGCCCTGGATCTGAATGGAAATACCAAGTTCTTCTGCATGTCTTTCGGTATCTTCATATTGGTTTTCTTTATTAGCGACGGTTGTATTGGTAAGGATATAAACCTGTTGCTTTAAAGTTTCCAACTGTTCCTTCATATTTTCTGGTGATTCTTTGTCTCCTAAGATTTTTCGTATAGAGAGAAGGCTCCTTCCGAAGTTATCATGTACCTGCATTTTCATGGACAGAGTTTCCTGTTCGCGTATTTCATCACCGATTCGTTCATACATTTCTTCCAGCTTTTGATTTAGTTTTGCCAGTTTTTCATTGTTCCTCTTAATCTCTTCACTGTTGTAATATATTTCGGAAACATCGAGTGCGACAGTTTGTACATAGCCTTTCAGTGAGGGTTCTGTAAGGTGATATTCCTGAAACATCCAGACGGAACCATCCTGAAAATAGAATACATTGTTATCAGAGTTTAATTTGATCACATTATCCTGTACTGGCTCGGAATTTATGGCATAACGGAAAGAATCAAAATTCTGAAGATAGTTTCCAGTAAGCATTCTGCACAACTCCTGCATTTTGGAGTTGCTTAAGATAATACGTCCGAGAGAATCTGAAAAGCAGACACCGCAGGGAACATTGTTTACCGCTTCATAAACAGACCAGGGAGACAATGTATTATGGTATTCCTTAAGTTCTTTGCAAATTGCCAGAATAAGATAAACAGTCAGCAGAACAATTATGATTACCAATGCATATGTCGGAAATGAATAAAAGATAGGTTTATGCGGAGGTTTATCCAGTCTGTGTCGATGGTCATTCAAAAGTCCGGCCATAATAAGAAAAGAAATGATCAGCCATGATGCGGAAACAGCTATCTTCCATTTTTCAACAGCACGCATAATTCTTGAAAATAGTAGGATAAATTCAAGAATCAGACATATTTCCATAAGGATCATAAGAACATTTTGTAATTTTATGGTATCATTTATGAGAGCGGACATCGAATAAACCATTCCTGTTCCTCCTCCTGCTGTATTAAAAGTTCAGGTCGTTCTTTCAGAAAATTATGAATATCTGTTGAACTCATAACATGGACAGAAATCTGTAGTTTTTCGTCAATCTGGGTTACACGGAAAAAGACTGAATTTATAACATCAAAAAGCTGTTCAATCAGCCATTCAAAAAAGTCATAGCAGTTCAGAATATCATCTGCTTGAAGCTGCTTTTCTTTATCCTGTACATAATAAGCTGCACGGATCCTGCATAGTTTCAGATTTTCGCAGGATTCTGCAAGACTCTGCTTCAGATCGGCCATAGTAAGAGAATCTCCTTGTGAACTGTATCTGGTAAGTACAAGATTTTTTCTTCTTTTCAAATATGTTCCTACGACTACAATCTTACTCAGGAGCATATCATATTCTTCTCTGGATTCAGTTTGTTCAAGCTTTTTCATATATGAGGAAAGCAGCTCATACTGTTTGTATGTCTGATCCTGAATCATATTTAAAAGTCGGTTCTTTTCTTCTAGTTTTTTTCTCGCAGCTTCTTTTTGATAAGTCATCTGTAAAAGCTGGTTTCGTTCGGTTAATTCTTCCTGCTGTTCTTCAATATCCTGATACTGATCCAGAAGTACAGAAATATCTTCTGTCCAGAATAAATGCCCGCCTTTAACAGGAATATGTTTGATCAAAACTCCATTCTCTTGTATTGAAGAATTGGCAATCACACATTCACGCAATTCCTCGGTAAGTTTTGGAAAGTTTCCGGAATAATAATATCGATGAAAAGTGTTATCTGTAATCTCTGCATCCAGACTGCCATTTGACTGGAATAATTCAAAGTAGCGGCTGTTGGTAGGAATCAGACCACAAAGGATGCAGCTTTGGAAGATGGCAGCTATACAAAGACAGCAGATTGCAGTCAGATCGCCTGCAATGGTGCTGATCATAGGCACCCGGAGAATATTTGCAATGTTCCATGCCAGAAGTATAATACCAGGTATTACCGGAAGCCAGAAACGTTTTTTGCCGGAGATTTTGCTTTTGTGAATAAGTATTATGTCCATTGCAATGAGACAAAATATAATCCATCCCTGTATTACAAAAAAGAGAAATCCATAGCTGTAATTTTTGTCTGAATAAGGTGGATTCAGATAAAAATGAAAGACCTGCTGATGCAGATCATTTGTAAATACGGATATGATCAGCAACATAGCCGAGAATAGTAAGAAGATACTTCTCTTTTTTACTTTGTCATGTTCTTCTTCTAAAAGAAAGGAAGCATTTAAACCTAAAGTGGGAATCAGGATCATTGGAAAATAATACAGATACCAACAAATGTGTGTGCTAAGAGGATCCTGAAAAATATGGTATTTTACAGTGCGCAGAAAAAACCAGAATACCATTAAACAGCCAATGACCGTCAGGCACTGACGCATTCTTTTATATACAACATGTTTGTTCAGATAAATGACCCATGCACAATACATTCCAAGATAAATACTGGTACGGCTCTGATCAACTAAAGCTTGTATTAAAGAATTATTGGTGTGAATTAGCCTGCATGTATACGCTGTCAAAAAGCATAATATAACAATTGTATATGATAAAACCCTTTTCTTATGATATGGCATTACGATCCCTTTCCAGAAAAAAGTATCTAAAGTATGCAGGTTACCGGTCGGATATTGAGCGGTAACCTGTTAACTACATTATACTATAATGCCTGAATATTGAGCAATGACAAAGTTTTTCTATTTGTCATTTCGGAATTGTTGTTATCTCAGAATTTGCCACTGGCTCCGCCGTGGGAACGGCCGGAAGAACTTGTATGTGATGAGCTTCCGCCAGAGGAACTGGAAGAGCTGTCTTTTTCATTTCTGATAGTTCTTTGAGTGACGATCCTGTTGACAAAACTGTCAGTAGATCTTCGAAGCGACATGGAACCTTTACGTTCATAAGCTTCTGCTGATTCTTGTTTTTTTACAGATTTAAGATTCCTTGATTTAGATTTAACGAGTCTAAAGGAAATCAGAAAAGCGACAACTAAATCGGTAACGAGCCAGAATGGATGAACCTTCCCTTTTGAAGGCATATTGTCAACATCATATGGTTTTCCGGTTGCTGCCTGTCTCAGAAAATCATCACACTGATCAGCAAAACAATTGAATGCATCTGCATAGTTTCCGCTGGAAAGTTTGCTCTGGAATTCACCGCTGATGAATTCAAGACCAGCGTCTGTAAAAGCTACAGTATGACTATATCCATAAGTAGAGATTGCCCATTCTCTTTCGCCCATGCTGATCAGAAGAAGCAGACCGTCATCGTTTTCTCCATATCCGTAGCCATTGTAATCATAGTAGTCATCAGCATATGCCTCGGCTGTTTTACCTTCCAGAGAGTTGACGGTAACGATGCCGACCTCATTTTCATATTTCTGGCTGATGTCCTCAAGTTTATTTAATAATGCACTGCTCTCTTCTTCGGTCAAAAGACCGGCATCATCCACAAGAAGCGGTTTCTGACGTTCTTCCGGAATTGCAGGAATCTCAGTAGGTACTGCAAGATCCTCGGAAGTCACTGCAGGAATCTCAGAATCTGTTTCCTGGCTCTCAGAAGCCATTACCGGAAGTACCAGCATAAATATACAGAGAAGAGAAAGCAGGCAGCCCCATATTTTCTTTTTTATCTTCATATTATCTGTTCCTTCCTGCTACATTAAAAATAAACATTTCAGACCGTACAGCACTCCCCAGATCAGGAAGGTGCGAATTCCAACGGATTTCCAGAATTTTGATTTGTCAATCGGAAGATCTCCAACCATTTTTCCGGTCTGACCGTTCATAGCAAATGTGAATTTCTGACCGTGCCAGGTGGTGTTTAAAAGCCATACCGGATACATGGCATACCAGTAACTGGCATTATGAATCTGTACATTACTGTCTTTAACTGAGGCACCACCGTTATAACCTCTGACGGTTTTACGAAAAGCTCTCTCAGTACATACACGAATTCTGTCACGGGCTCTGTCTATACGTTCATCTACGTTGACATCATAACGGTCAGCCAGGTAACCTGCCAGATAAGCCTGCTGAAACGGTACTGCTTCCTGGAAATTATATGGTTCAATGGCTTCCATCAGTGTATCATCCATTTTTCTGGAACCATCTGCGGGAACATGATCGAAGCTTATGCTTCCTTCACGATAGACACTATAGATTTCACGTGTTGTATATTCCGTATCACCAGATGTATGAGAGTGGACTTTTTCTGCCTCATATGTAATCTGAGCATCTGCATCTACATCAAACAGCCAAAATGGGATATATACGCCTTTGATTTCGTCCACATGGTTTTCTTTCTTGAATACCTTGGGAAGATATTTTTTACCTTTCAGATGCTTATAATAGTTTTCTTTGGCAGCTTTTTTATCCAGTTTAAATGGGATGATATAATCTGGTTTCAGATCACCTGAAAACTGACCTTTCATAGTTATTTTATTATTGCAGAACGGACAGGTCGTTGCTCCTGTTGTTTCCTCAGCTACGATCTCACTTCCACAGGACTGGCAGCTGTAGACGCGCATGCCGTTCAGTTCATCATTCTGCCACTGACCGGTGCTCATTGAGTACCAGTTGTCGTTTGAAATTGATTTTCCGGTCGTCTGTGTATCTTCGGATTTCTGCGTGCGCTGAAACTCTTCGACCGTCATTTCCGTATCGCAGTACGGACATTTCATGTGCTGAGATTTAGAATCAAATACCATCGAGGCATTACAGGATGGACACTTATATTCTATTACATCAGACATATTCCGTATTCCTCCTTTTAATTCAGTAGCATTAATTTAGTATCACGGTTTTGGTGATCCACAGTATTCACAGAAAGCACCTGTGTTTGTGGCACCGCAGGCGCATACCCAGGTATCACCAGAAGTCTGCTGTGGTGCATTCTGATTCATCATAGTACCATGTTGTGGCGCATTTTGATTCATCATATTGCTCTGCTGCGGGTAGCCCTGGTTCATCATGCCGCCCTGCTGTGGGTAGCCCTGGTTCATCATACCGCCCTGCTGTGGGTAGCCCTGGTTCATCATATTGCCCTGCTGCGGGTAGCCCTGGTTCATCATGCCATTGCTATAAACCGGTGCGGGTGCCGGTGCGCCGGTAAGTGCAGTTATGATCTGGCTTGCAAGCTGTTCATAATTCATCATTTTAGCTCGTTCGTGATCTTTTACAGAGAAGGTATTAAGCTTAAAGTCCATATCATCAAACCAAGGTGTGTTAACGCCAAGTTTTATCTTGTAATCATAAGAATAGTTGTATCTTGGTGGCACATAAGATCTGGATTCGTCATCCTGATCCGTGTATTCCTCTTCTTCTCGCTGCTCATCGATGTCTAAACGACAGGAGGTTATTGCAGACAGAGGTACAATATCCGGATTATCCTGCTCGCTCATATTAAATGCTATGGCAAACATTCCTTTGTTATCGTCGATAAACACATGATATCTGTCTGCAGAAAACTCACGGGTAACACTGAAGCTGCGAACAGCATTCTTGTTTTCTTCTCTGTATGCCAGCTGTCTTTTGATATCTTCTACAGTGCTGTGGCGTCTTTCCTCAAACCATGGAGAAAGCTTGCTGGCACAGTTTTTACACAGATTTCCATCATCCAGTTTGCGGTTTCCTAAAAGCCCGATTTTTTCACCGCAGATATCACAGTTCTTTTTATCAAATAATCCCATTATTTAAACCTCCTTCAAAGAGTAAGAGAATTTATGTTATTTTTTCTCTAATTTGTCAAAGAATACTTTTACAGTCCAATCAATAGAGTCCATTGAATCTTCACTGTCTTCACTGTCTGCAGCTTCTTCTGTTTCTTCTGCATCATCCATACTGTCAGCAGAGGTGAAACATAATTTGCCATCATCAAGAAGATATAATCTCATGGTATCTGTGTCGACTATTGAATAGTCTTCGGCGTCTTCTTCGGTTTTTTCTTCTGTTGATTTTAATACTAGGGCATTTGTGTCCAGATCGCCTTCAAGTTCAGTGGTGGTTTCCGTTCCGCTTTCAATTGTTACAAGTGTTGCTTTACCGCCATCGATTGTAAGATTAAACTGCATATCAAAGAGTGTTCCGGTTGGAACCTGCATTCCAAACGCAGACATTATGGAACTGCTCCATTCACCATCAAAATCTTCAAGTTTGGTGTCTGTGAGTGCTTTTCCAGCTTCATAAGGTTTATATTCTTCTTTTTCCTGTCCAAGAGTTACAGTCATTCCATCCATGCTGATTGTGATTTTTCCATCTTCATAGGTGCCTTCCATAACTTCATCATCTGAAGCAGTTATGACAATGTTATCTCCGTCTATCTTCCATTCAAAATCGTCAACGTCTGCTTCTTCTGATTCAGAAGATGTTGTTACTTTACCTTTGCCGTCTTCACTGATTTCCATTGACATTTCCATCATGATCGCATTTGGATGAAATTCATTCATACCGTCCATAGAAAGACTGTTTGCGTACCATGTACCAACTACATCTTTGTTGTCTAATGCGTAAACATTTGTACAAACAAGACCTGCCATCATAATTCCTAACGCACCCGCTGTAAAGATTTTCATTTTTTTACTCATACCTGATTCTCCTTTCATCTTTGGAATAAAATGTTGTCAGATTTTTCTGCAAATACTATCTGTAATTATTATTATACGGACATATTTCAGATAATCACTAACACTTCTGCTAGTGATTTCAAAAAAATGAAAATATCAGGAAAATTGATATAAAAAAGAGGTGATTTCCCGTTGTGGGCTATCACCTCTGTGAGTTTTATTTATGATCTGCAGCTGTCCGTTGCGGCCATTCTGCTGACTTCCGGATTACCATCCAGATGCTGCATATTTAAGGTCTTTCTTTTTAGTCTTTCCTGTTCGGATTGTTTCAGGATAAAATCTTTAATTTCTTTGGCATTTTTTATGTGCTGTAATTTGAGATCAGGATCCGTAACATCACCTGTGAAGCAGTGGATGGTGCCGATACCAAGGATTCGTTCCATAAGAGTGGTTTCCAGACGGACATCGATTACCTTGTACATATAGCAGTCATTTTCCACCTTGTTGAGTAAACCAGAATCGATTGATATGAACTCATCAGTTACGGTATAAGTAGTGAAGGTCCATGGCAGACCAAGAAACATAGAACGCTTTTTCTCTTTGTAAGTCATAACGCAATTCTCCTTTCAACTTGTATTTTCTTTTTCATAAGAGCCTCCTTGTTTTATACAGAAATGCAATATCTGCAATCTATATAGAAGTATATCACAAATTCTTTGAACTTGGGTATATCAGCTTGATTTTTCTTTTGTTTTGTAAAAAAAAATAACGACATTGTATATCACGTTTGTAACATACAATGTCGTTATCTTTATTACATATTATTTATTATTTTAATAGTTCTCCATCAATATATCGTGCACGGATATTTCGATCATCTCCAGTATAGCAGAATCTTTCAAGCTTCTCCTGTGCGGTAATCTTGGTCCATGGATCTTCCATATTGTCGATCACAAGGGCATTAAATGCATAGCCTGTTTCAAAAGAACCAACCTTGCCAAATACACTTCCAGCTTCCTTTGTAGCATGATAAAAGGCCTGTGTAATAGTGATGGTCTTGCTCTCATTTGGTTCGTAGAATTCTTTTAACTTAGAAAGCTGCACGGCTCTTGCTACCTGACGATAAATGGCGAGGCCATGGCCCCCTGCAAGATCAGAACCAATGGCAATCTTCAGATCCTCAGAAGCCATCTGCTGCAAAGGCATAATACCGGCAATAATGTTTACTGTCGCATCTGGACAGTGTACAGAAATGCTGCCATGTTTTTTCATGATACGTTTATCTTCTTCAGATGGGAAAATTACATGGGCAAAAATTGAAGGGCCATGATCCATCAACCCTGCACGTTCATATATTTCTGCATCAGAGCCGTATCCTGGGAACAGTTTCAAGGCTTCCTGAGCTTCCCAGATGGATTCAACCAGATGAGTATGTACACCACAGTGATATTTCTCAGCCAGCTTTCCAAGACCTGTGATCAGTTTTTCACTGCAGGTTGGAGCAAAACGAGGTGCCAGGATGGTTTTTACTTTCTTGCTTCCCTCATGTGCTGCCAGATATTTTTCGGTCTCGTTCAGAGATTCTTCTGTAGTCTCAATAAGAAACTCAGGAGAATTACAGTCCATGTTTACTTTTCCAACATAACCGTACATTCCTTTTTCTTCCATTTTATCGAAGAGATAATTAGTTGCATCACGATGAATGGTAGCAAACACATTTGCATGAAAAGTACCATGGAGAATCATCTCATCTACAAAAGCGTCATAGCAGTTTTTGGCATACTCCATACTCTGAAAACGGGATTCCTGCGGAAATGTATAATGATTCAGCCAGTCAGAAAGCAGACAATCCATACCGATTCCACGCTGTACATACTGAGCACCATGTACATGAAGATCGGAAAATGCCGGAATGATCAGCTTATCACCATAATCAACTACTTCCACACCATTATATGTTTCCGGGATTTTTTCACAAATCTGGGAAACCACACCATCTTCTACTATAATATAGCTGTTCTCATGAATTTCCATCCGGTCTGCAGCCGGTGTAAATAAAATATCACCATGATAAATTTTTACTGCCATTATTATTCCTGCCTTCCTATATAAATCAAAACATTTAATGTGTATCTGTAATTCTTACTTCAATTCTAGTGGCATAATTTTCATTATTCTGTTCCACAAACTGATCAATGATATTTACTGCAAGAATGCCATCTTCAAGATCCAGATTTTGGCCCCATTCCCTGATTCTCTTGAAACTATCCTGAATCTGCTCATAAGCACCCTTGTGGTACCCTACCACATAGGTACCTGCCGGAATTGTATGAATATCTACATTTTCTTCTGGAACTTCATCTGTCAGAAGTGCTCCAAATTCTTTTTTAGTTCCCTCATAAAAAACAAGAGTTGGATAAAAATAGAAGGATTCTCCGGCATAAATCTCTGTTTCCGTTCCAATAGAAATATATTTTCGCTCCGGGTATTCCACTATGCGAAAGCCTTCATAATCAATTTCATCTTTGGAGTCTTCAATAAACTGGATTTTTCGTAAAATTGCGTGATCGATCCGCATCATTTCTTCCCATTGTTCGTGGATAGCTGCAGAACGTTCTTTAAGACGCTGCAATGCTTCGTCAGGATCTTTGGTGTCCTGAAAATCCCGGACTGCTTCTATAGAATATCCAAGCTTTCGCATATAGCGGATGGATGCCAGCTTGTATGTCTGGTCAAAACGATATTTTCGATAGCCATTGTTCGGATCGCGATAGCTCGGTTTTAGGATTCCGATTTTATCATAATAATGCAGTGTCTGTACCTTTAATCCAAATAAAGTTGCCAGTTCATTTACGTTCAGATATTCTTTATTTCCCATATTAAGTTCCTATCTAGATCCTTTTATATAAGGTTTGCTCAATGCTTCTGGTTCACTGCTCTTTCCTGCAGCTCCAAGCATTGCGATCAGAGTGAGGGCATATGGTAAAATGGCCAGCAGAAATGGAGAAATGGAAACACCAATAGTCTGAAGACGAATCTGTAATGCATTAGCTGCACCGAACAAAAGAGCTGCTCCAAACATTCCAAAAGGTGTATAGCGTCCAAGGATTACAGTTGCAAGTGCAATATAGCCACGGCCTGAGATCATGTTTTCTGTAAATACACCAAGCTGAACTAACACAAGGTATGCACCACCAATTCCTCCAAGAAGACCGTTAAATACCATAACGACCCAGCGGTATTTTTTTACCGGAATTCCAGCAGATTCTGCAGCCTGTGGATGTTCTCCTACTGCTGCGAATGCCAGTCCAGGATTTGTTTTTTTATAAAAGATCCAGGTAAAGATTAAAAGTATATAAATTAGATATGTCAGAAAATCACAGTTAAAAAATGCTTCGCCAATTAAAGGAATTTTAGATAATCCTGGAATTGCAATATTGGGAAAGGTCTCTATCTGCTGATATCCCTGTCCGTCTGACATCAGTTTAAATAAAAAACTTGTTACACCAAGCATGAGCATGTTGATCGCAAGGCCTGAAACAGATTGATTCTGGACCAAAGTAATGGATAAAAGACCATGAAGGAGACTGACAACAAGTCCGCCAAGCATACCGGCAAGAAGTCCCACAAACAGATTTCCAGAATACCATGCTCCGGCAAAGGAGAAGAAGGCGCCGCTAAGCATTACACCTTCCATGCCGATATTCAGGATACCGGATTTTTCAGCAATGGTCTCTCCAATTCCACCATACATAAGGGGCACTGCCAGACGAACAGCAGCTGCCAGAAATGCGGTCATAAAGCTTAAAGTAAAAATCTGTTGAAGCATTATGCATTTCCTCCTTTTTTCACTTTAGACTGTTTCTTTTTGAAATGAAACAGCTCTCTTCCAAGAATCAATACTACAACCAAACCAATCAAAATATTGACAATTGCAGAAGGAACGCCCAGCTGTCTCTGCATGGAACCTGCACCTACCTGCATTGCTGCATAAAAAATAGCTACAAATAATACCCCCAATGGATTGTTAAATGCAACAAGTGCAACTAGAACTGCTGTATATCCACAGTTTGATGAAATTCCTTCTAGGAGTTTTTTCTGAATCGCGAGGACTTCAATTCCACCCGCTGCAGCAGCAAGTCCGCCGCTTAAAAATGCAGAGAGAATAATGTTTTTCATAACAGAAATACCATTGCAGGCGCTTCCTCTTTTGTTCAGACCGACAGCTTTTAACTCATAACCCATGGTTGTTTTTTCAAGGAAAAACCATGCTACAATCACACAAACAATGGCAATCAGTATTCCTACATGAAAACGAGTTGCCGGAATCAGATTTCCGAGCTGTACGCTCTTATCGATTTTAGCTGACTGAGGAACATTTCCTTCCGGATCCATTAGAAAAGAGCGAACTGCGTAGCCAAGAAAATTAATGGCAATGTAATTCATCATAATCGTAACAATGATTTCTGAAATATTGAATTTGGCCTTGCAGATTGCAGCCAGCAGTGCCCAGACACCACCAGCCAGAAAACCGACTACCAGGGCTGCAATGATTCTTGGGATTCCAGGAAGAGCGTTCCAATTCAGTGCTACGATCGTAGTCGCCATAGCTCCTACATAGAACTGGCCTTCTGCACCAATGTTAAAGAATCCAGTGCGGTAAGCCACAGCACAGCCTAGACCAGTAAGAATCAATGGACATGCTTTTACAAAAATTTCTGCAAAAGCTGCCGGTGTTCCAAAAATCCCGCGGAAGAAAAGACTATAGGCTTCGGCAGGATCAGCACCACAGGCCATGATAAGAATGGTACCAGTCACAATAGTGATCAGGAGAATCAGAAGTGTATCAGCAAGTCCTCGTATTCTTTTTTCTTTCTCCATCATCTAGCCTCCTCTTCTTTAATTCCACCCATGAGAAGACCAATTTTCTGTACGGTTGCTTCTTCTCTGCTTAAAATTCCAACAATCTTTCCACCAAAGAGCACAGCAATTCTATCGCTTAATGCCATGATTTCCTCCAGGTCTGCAGAAATCAGCATAACGCCTTTTCCTGCATTTCTCTGTTCGGTCAGCTGCTGACGGACAAATTCAGTCGCACCAATATCAAGACCTCTGGTTGGCTGGCTTGCTATGATTACTTTAGCATGATCATGCAATTCTCTTGCAATAATCAGTTTCTGCTGGTTTCCCCCAGACAATAGTTTTACAGGCGTGTCAATCCCCGATTTACCAGAAGCACGCACATGGTATTGCTGCATTTTTTCAGCTGCGTTTTTTCGGATAGCAGACATATTTACCAGAGAATGACGAGCAAATGGAGATTTCTTATATTCACGTAAAATAAGATTCTCTGTAATACTCATTCCTGTGATCAGACTATCCTGTAGTCTGTCTTCTGAAATATAAGAAACACCTGCTTCATATCGCCCGCGAATACCCTCGCCTGCCAGATTAGCGCCATCCAGAAGAATTTCTCCGGAACCTGTTTTCTGAATTCCTGTAATTACTTCAGCCAGTTCTTTCTGACCGTTTCCTTCTACGCCAGCAATACCAAGGATCTCTCCTTTATGGATAGTAAGACTGATATCATCCAGCTTATGACGGCTGTGTTTTCGGTGGCAGTTGGATACATGTTTCAGCTCCAGCATTACCTCATTTTGGGGAGATCCTTCTATATGATAGTCTTCCGAAAGCTCACGCCCGATCATATAGGCAGATAATTCTTCAGGGTTCGTATCTTTTGTAGTCAGATCAGCAACCTGTTTTCCATCACGAAGAATGGTGACCTTATCACTGATTGCCATAATCTCACTCATTCGATGAGTGATGATAATGATTCCATATCCCTCTTTTTTAAGATTACGCAGAACTTCAAAAAAATGAGTAGTCTCCTGTGGTGTAAGAACACCTGTAGGTTCGTCCAGAATCAGAAGTTCTACATCCCTGTACAAAGCTTTTAGAATCTCGACACGCTGTTGTTCTCCAACGGACAGATCGCTGATCAAAGCATCTGGATTCACATGTAATCCGTATTTTTCAGCCAGATCTGTTAGTTTTTTTCTCGCAGCTGCTCTGTCAAGGAAAAAGGAATTGCCCTTCAGATTTAAAATGATATTATCCAGTACGGTCATTTTATTTACAAGAGAAAAGTGCTGCTGAACCATTCCAATACCCGCTTCGATTGCTTCCTTAGGTGAAGCAAAATCTGCAGGTTTGTCTTTCCAAAGGATTTCTCCGCTATCTGCAGTGTAAAGACCGAAAATAATATTTACAAGCGTAGTCTTTCCGGCACCGTTTTCGCCAAGAAGGGCATGAATTTCACCCTTTTCTACAGTCAGGTTAATATTCTCATTTGCATATACCCCGGAAAATGATTTACAAATATGTTTCAATTGAAGAAGGGACATGGCTTTCTCCTTTTACGTCAAATTAGTTAATAATTAATCTCTTAATGTGTAATCACGTTCAACCTCAAGTTCGCCGGAAACGATTTTGTCAATTGCATCCTGTGCAGTTGCTTTTACATCATCTGTAAGATTATCAGAAAGAAGAACTTCCACTGCTCCGTCTGCCATACCAAGGTTATAAACATCGCCTTCAAAATTATCGTCAACAACACTTTCAATAGCTTTATCAATTACAACGTCAAGGTTATAGATTGCAGAGTCAAGAATGTTCTCAGGTGCTAAAGAACTCTGATCGTAGGAGTCGCCCTGGCACCAGATGTCTGCATCAACAGCAGCTGCGATTGCACCATTTCCACATGCATTTGCACAGTGTTTGATCACATCTACACCATTTTCAATCATTGCTTTTGCAGCTTCCTGTGCAAGCTGTGTATCAACAAAGGAGTTGGTCCATGCTGTCTGAACTTCAATATCTGGATTTACGGATTTTGCACCATCTTCATATCCGTTTACGATCTTCACAAGGGAATCGCCCTTGTGAAGATCGTAAACGGATATGAAGATGG
>ERZ857745.2205-NODE-2205-length-21822-cov-24.253090_pt1 | contig 21822 bp, 26 predicted proteins | sample MGYA00519699_ERZ857745 | MGnify/ENA primary metagenome ERZ857745 (study PRJEB31778, sample SAMEA3449357) | human gut metagenome | biome: human gut; feature: human-associated habitat; material: faeces | place: United Kingdom | collected 2010/2012 ...
TTTCAAATGGTTCTTCGATTTCTTTCATATGTTGTAATAAACGAATATCATTACTAAATTTGTGTGCACTTTGTGCGATTTGAACTAAGACTTGTAATACTTGTGTATCATATTTACGAGTATAGGTTTGTCCACTTACCGCAAAATATTGGTCGTAACCTAATTTTTCACAAATCTTTTTATCCAATGCTTTTACTTTGTCTGTATCTCCTTCAAACAATTCCATAAAGCTTGCTTGTGTTCCTGTTGTACCTTTACATCCTAATAGTTTTTTATTGTCTAATAAGTGTTGGATTTCAACGTAGTCCATATATAAGTCTTGTGCCCATAAGCTAGCTCTTTTACCTACAGTTGTTGGTTGAGCGGGTTGGAAGTGAGTAAACGCAAGACATGGCATGTCTTTGTATTTTAATGCGAATTCTTCTAATTTTTCTAATACATTGACAATTTTCTTTTGTACAAGCTCTAAAGCTTCGTGCATGATAATCAAATCTGTGTTATCCCCAACGTAGCAGCTTGTTGCGCCTAAGTGAATGATTCCTTTTGCTTTTGGACATTGCACTCCATATGCATATACGTGTGACATTACGTCATGTCGTACTTCTTTTTCTCTAGCTTTTGCGACATCGTAGTTAATATCTAAAGCATGTGCTTTTAATTCTTCGATTTGTTCTTCTGTGATATCTAATCCTAATTCTTTTTCAGATTCTGCAAGAGCAATCCAAAGTCTTCTCCATGTCGTAAATTTTTTGTCGTTTGAAAATAATGCCTGCATTTCCTTAGATGCATATCTCTGTGAAAGAGGAGATTGGTAATATTCGTTCATTTGTTCCACCTATTCTAGTTAGTTTCTTCCTAACATTAATATTATATGTGTTTCAATTTTTAAATTCAACTTCAATTGTTGTATAATAGAGGAGTCTGAAAAAGGAGTACTTATGAAAACATTATCTATATTATCTACAAAACTAAGTGCCTGGGGACTTCATCTTATTGGAAGAGGTGGATCTATGCCTGGATCTATTGGTTGCAAGGTGGATAAGAATATATTAACAAAATTAAAATTTAATGGACCTGTCATTTTAGTTACGGGTACCAATGGTAAAACGAGTACCGCAAATATGATTACGGACTTGTTTCAAAATGCAGGATACAATGTTATTTCGAATCGTAAAGGAGATAACTTAAAGGCGGGTATTGTGACTACATTGCTTACAAATTGTAAGTTAAATGGTGAAATCAAAGCCAATGCGGTCGTGTTAGAGTGTGATGAATTAAATGTAAGACACATTCTTCCTTTTATTCCGGTTACGGACTTTGTGGTCAACAACTTCTTTCGTGATCAATTAGATCGTGCGCGTGAAATGGAACAGTTGATTGATTCGATTGAAAAGGTTTTACCAGATTATAAGGGGCGTTTGATTCTAAATGCGAATGATCCAAATGTTGTGCGTTTAAATTTAATTGCCAAAAATGCGACTTGTTCTTATTTTGGAATGGATGAGAATAAGTATTCTGTTACAACCACAAAAGAGGCAAGTGAAGGGAAATTTTGTCCAAAGTGTGGGGCTAGACTTGAATATAGTTATTATCAATATTCGCATATTGGTAAATTCCATTGTTCAAAATGTGATTTTAAAACACCAGAAATGGATGTTTGTCTAAAAAATATTGATTTGGATCAAGAAACATTTACGAGTGATAAAGTCAGCTTTAAATCTCCTTATGAAGGAATGTATTCGATGTATAATTGTGCGGTTGTATTAAATATTGCGAAAAATTATGGTATTTCTGTGGATTGTGTAAAGTCAGTATTTAGTCATGCGCCTCAGCCTGCAGGAAGAAATGAAACGTTTAAGTCAAGTGATCAAACATGTATTTTAAACTTAGTTAAAAATCCAACGGGTGCAAATGAGGTAATGAAGGTCATTGAAAAAGATGATTCGGATAAAACAATCGTAATTGTATTAAATGATCGTGAACAAGATGGTACAGATGTAAGTTGGATTTATGATACTTTCTTTGAAAAAATCATGAAGGATAGCACAAAAGAAATTATTTGTACGGGTCTACGTGCAAATGATATGGCTTTAAGAATCTATTATGGTGGTTATAAAGGACCTTTAAGTGTGGTAGATACTTTAGATATTGCCATTAAAGCAGCTTTAGCTACAAAGCGTACTACGTATGCGATCGCAACGTATACGGCATTGCTTCCTACTCGTAATGCGATTAAAAAGGAGATGGGTCTATGAAAGTAGTTTGGATGTATCATGATATCATGGATCTTTATGGTGATAAGGGAAATATGATGGTTCTAAAGAAGCGTTGTTTAGATCGTGGTATTCCTTTTGAATTGGATACTTGTGGTATTGGTGAAGAAAAAGATTTAAGTGAATATGATTTAATATTTTTAGGTGGTGGTGCGGATAAGGAACAAATTAGTTTGATTCCTGATTTACTGTCGCGTAAAGAGAATATTAAAAAGGCAATGGATGAGAAGACGTTTGTTCTTTTAATTTGTGGTGGATATCAATTGTTTGGTCAATATTATATTGCGGCGAATAATGAAAAAATTTCTGGCTTGCAGTTCTATGATTATTACACAGATACGGGTAAAGCTGGTAGTCGTTGTATTGGAAATGTTGTGATTGATGCCGATTTGGATGGTTTAAAAACGCGTATTGTTGGTTTTGAAAATCATGGTGGTCAAACATTAAACGTAACACATCCTTTAGGTAAGGTTGTTAAGGGTTATGGTAATAGTTTTGGTGCAGGATATGAAGGTTTCTATGATGGCAAGATTTTAGGAACCTATTTACATGGTCCATTACTTCCTAAAAATCCTGAGGTTGCGGATTTTGTGATTTCAAAAGCAATACAAAAAAGAAATCCAGATTTTAAATATAGTGATTTAAAACCACTAGAAGATAAATTTGAAACAATGGCTCGTGAGGCTGTGTTTAAAAAATTAGAAATATAAAAAAGATGTCATTAGACATCTAAAAACATAGTACATAAGGGGTTTATTATATTTTTTGACTCGAACGATAATTGCGTACTATGTTTTTTAACACTCACTCCTTTCATGGTTTTAGTATATGAGTTATATTGACATTATTTATGTCAATTATATGAGGAATAGTATGAAAAATTTAATTTTATCAATTGTTGTCATTCTTTCAACTTTGATTACGTCAATATCTGCTTACGAATTGGATGATATTCCAGAATATAATGGAACGCCTTATGTTGAGATTCATGATAATGAGCCTCAATTTAATTCGAGTGATATGAACAAGAAGAGTTTTGAATCGTATTCAAATTTGGATTCTTTAGACCGGCCACAAGTCGCATATGCGAATATTTCAAAGGATTTAATGCCAAATACGAAGCGTACAAGTATTGGTACTGTAAAGCCGACTGGATGGCATACCGTTCGTTATAAGGGGATTGATGGAAAGTATTTATATAATCGTTGTCATTTGATTGGGTATCAATTGACAGGTGAGAATGCGAATCGAAAAAATTTAATGACAGGCACACGGTATTTGAATGTAGAGGGTATGCTTCCTTTCGAAAACGAGGTGTGTGATTATATAAAAAAGACCAATCATCACGTATTATATCGCGTTACACCTATATATGATGGTGATAATCTGGTTGCCAATGGTGTTCAAATGGAGGCTTATTCTGTTGAAGATAAAGGTCAGGGTATATCCTTTAATGTATATTGTTATAATGTGCAACCAGGTATTAAAATTGATTATAAAACAGGCGATTCAAGTCGTTTGAAAGAGAGTATTATAAAGGAATATAAGGCAAGTGAAGACAATATGACGTATATTTTAAATGTAAATACGCATAAGTTTCATAAACCTACTTGTTCAAGTGTAAAAAAAATGAAGGATTCAAATAAGATTGAAACAAAAGATTCTAGAGATGTTTTGATTCAGCAGGGCTATTTGCCTTGTAAAAACTGTAATCCATAGGAGAATTAACATGAAAAAAATAATAAGTCTAATATGTATATGTGTTTTATCTTTATCTTTATTTGGTTGTTCAAAGCCAGAAAATCATGTGGATCTTACTTCAAATGTATCTTGTAAATTATTGGATGTTTTAACCGTGACAAATGAAACGGATAATTCAACATATTATTATTATTTGGCAAGTATAAAAAACAAGGGTAAGAAACCATTTAATACACAAGAGCTTTATTATACGGTTACGGATAATAACGAAAAAGATATTAGTGTCATTGATAAATATCAATCTACACCAACATATGCGATCAGCAAAGGACAAAGTACGTATATTTATGGATATATTGGTTTTCCAAATAATGACCAGAAAAACTTAGGTTTATCTTTCAATAAGAAAAAGCAATTCTTGCCTTTTAAAGCATTTGACATTCGTAAGGCGAGTGATAAAAATGTAAAGGATTCGAAAGATAAGAAATATGTGTTCTTTGAGGATGATGCATTGAAAATCAGTGTGGATGGATCAAAAGCAAAATATGTATATGAGAATAATGAAACGGTATTAAAAAATGTTAAAATTCGTTATGAAAATAAAACAGAAAGCCGTATTACAGTTCCTTATATTACGCCAAGTGCTACTTTAGAGGGTATTGATTTAAGTGGCAAAGGTGAATTTTCAAGTATGGAAGATATTCAAAAAAAGGATTTCTCAACGAATGGAATGGCACCTAAAACACAAAGTTTTAAGGCTAAAGTAACGGGTTATATGTTGTATTTTTTAGATAGTAAACAGACAATCAACGCAGAAATTGAATTTCATTTTGAAAATGCAGCCCCTGATTTTACGGACAAAAGTACAAAGCCTTTTGTGGTCAATATGAATTCAAAAGCTTTTGGAAAATCGAATACATTTAAGATTGGACTTGAATAAGTCCTTTTCTTTTTAGTTCACCATGTTGTATAATTTTCGAGGTGATGATTATGTCAGAAATGAAAGGATTAGTTCTTGAAGGCGGAGGCTTTCGAGGTATGTATACTTGTGGTGTCATTGACGTTTTTATGGAAAATGGCATATGTTTCGATGAAGTAGTTGGAGTTAGTGCTGGTGCAGCCTTTGGGTGTAACATCAAGTCAAAACAGATTGGTAGAGCCCTTCGTTATAATAAACGTTTTTGTCAAGATTCAAGATATTCTGGTTTAAAAAGTTTTATAAAAACAGGCGATTTATATAATAAGGAGTTTGCGTATGGCATTGTACCTACGATTTTAGATCCGTTTGATACAAAAACATTTAGAGAAAACCCATTAAAATTTACTGTGGTATGTACGGATATTCATACTGGAAATCCCGTTTATCACGAAATTCAGAATGGGGATGCCACAGATATTGAATGGATTCGTGCTTCTGCATCGATTCCGATTGTTTCGAAACCAGTAAAACTTGATGGTTACGAATTATTAGATGGTGGTGTGAGTGATTCAATTCCTGTAAATTGGATGTTAGAAAGATCCGATAAAACTGTAATCATATTAACGCGAGATAAATCTTATCGTAAAGAGCCAATGAAATATATCCATCTTTTAAAGAAGGCTTTCAAAGAATATCCAAATCTACAAAAAGCATTGGAAAATCGATATATCGTATATAATAAAACGTTGGATGAAATTGAACAATTAGAAAGGGAAGGCAAAGTGTTTGTAATTCGACCTTCTAAACCGATTGCGTGTGCAATGATTGAAAAAGATCCAAATCATCTACAAGAAATTTATGATATTGGAAGACGGGATGCACTAAATTATTTGGAGGACTTAAAAAAGTATTTGTGAAGTGTTTCACATATTGAATTGTGATATATTTATAAAAATATTTAGGAGTGATCACAATGAACATTTTTAACAAACCAGGACGCATTCTATTAACGATTATGATTGTATTAGCTGTGGTTTGTCCGTATCGTGTTCATATGTATAAAACAAAAATTGAAGAGATTCAATCTGGCAAGCTTTAAATTGATGATATGCCGTATGCAGCATCGGATCTTCATCCATATTCAGCATATTTAATGGCTGTACCATATATCATTATTGAAGTTGTATTAGGTTCCTTATATTATGTAAGAACTAGAGATTCATAGGACTCTGTGATTTGCCGTGAAATCAAAAAAGATGAACAACTATACGTCTCAAATCAAATTAGAGAATGTGGATTTATAATATAAATCTAGATATTGTACTTAATCATAAGCTAAGAATCTTGACTTACACGAATTTGTAATTAAAGAATACCTAATACAAAGCATTAATCCATGTATTGAATCCGTCAAATATCAATATTAAGCAGATTTATTCGATTTCTATCGAATTTCTGCTCTATTTTTAATTTCATAAATATTACATAAGATAGATTATGCGAAGTGTTATATATGTTACATTATATACATTGAAGACATTTTGTGTTTTCGTGAAACTAAGCGTTACGTTAAGAAACTAAGCGTTACGTTTACGAAATTATCCTGTTTCTAGTTTCTTAAACTAAGCGTTACGTTTAGAAAAATAATCTGTTTTCGTAATCTTAAACTAAGCGTTACGTTTACGAAAAAGATTTGTTTTCACTTCATGAAACTAAGAACTTCCAAAGTTCCTTGTTGAATAAGATTTCAATATTGTCAAATGAAAGTTATGAATCATATCAAACACTTCTTCCCTTTTATTTGCTTATTTATTTAAAAGATGCATATCTTTTGCACAAAAATTCATTGAATGCTTTAAAATATATCTAGGAAGGTGTTGTATGAAAAGAATATTTACAATTATAATGATAGGCATCTTGCTTGTTGGATGTGCTAAAACAGATTTCTTAATAGAACACGATTGGGTTCACTATGACACTACATGCATTGAAACCATCTATTTTGGTAAGGATGGTCACTTTGCGTATTATAGTGATGAAGGAAATCCGGTTAATGATTCGGATTTGTATGATCAATATTCTTATGATTCTAAAAGTAAAAAGATTCATTTAAATCCTACAGGTGATATGTCAATTCAAGTGTTACGTTATAAAAAATCAAGACTTCTTCTAAATATTGATGGAGATATAAAAGAATTTTTTGATTCTAAAGATAAGATCATAGATGGAGCTAATCCAAGTGATCTTGCGTATGATAAAGAAAATATAACGGATGGTTTTAGTTCATACTTGGCAATTCTTAAAAAGGATGGTTCTCAAATTATTACTGCTCCTGCAAATTATGATAGTGATGATCCAAAATTTAAAGAGTATGAGCTATTTGAAAGATTGGCTGACAATGTAGAGCACTATTCTTGGACTTATAATGTGGATCAATCTGATGTTGAGTCAAGCTGTACTAAATTGACTGAAAAAGAAGCTATTAACATAATCAAAAATGGAAGTGCCATTGGATTCATACAGTACAACAAATCCGCAAAGATTACTAAAATTGTATTTTATTCAAGTGCAATTATAGAATAATAAAACAATGAAATATATAATCACGCTATATATTAAGCAAATACATGAGCTATAGAAACAAATGTTAATATTTCTTTTGCACATTGCTATACATAGTGTTATACTTACAATTGCTAGATAAGAACCCTTACTCACATCTTATCTAGCCTATTCCAAATGGCCAGCATTCTTTCTTACCCTTTCAGAGTGTTGGCTTTCATTTTGTTGAAAATACAAAGTATGTAAACTTTTTGTAAAAAAGTGACATATGTCAATATATTTTTCATTTTCACGTGTTATAATGTTTTTAGTTAGATGACTTCAAACGCCAACATAATAATTTTTAGCATATGAAAATAACGCCAACTACCTCATATGTTACATTTCATCTAACAGTCGATTAGAGAACTAGACTCCTCAAACACTAACATTCTAGTTCTCTCCTCTATTAAAGATATTTTGAGTCAACAATTAAAGTTGGCTCTTTTTCATTTAAATGGTATATTACTCTATGCAGAAATGAGTTGATTGTATGAAATTAAAAATATGGTTAGGTAGAATTATTCCATTAGTAATTATTGCACTTGGTGAAGTTGGATTATATTGCATATTATTCAAATGGTTAACAACGTCATTTGTATTCATTGAAGTTGTATTACACATTCTATCTGTTTTAATTATCTTAAATATCGTTCGAACAAGCAGACATTTATCTTCCGATTTAATGTGGATTTTATTAATCATGTTGTTTCCAGTTTTTGGTACATTTGTATATGTATTGATGTTGTTAAGTTTATTATTTGGAAAAACATTTCGAAATATCATTCAAGAACAGAAAAAAGCATCTTCTTATTATATACAAGATGCATCCATCATCGATGAAATTCGAAAAAATAATAAAGATTATGTTTCACAACTTGCCTTTCTATCTGAAGAAGGCTTTCCTTTTTATCATAATACTGGTTTTGAATATTATGCTCCATGTGAAAATGGTTTTGATGAGATGTTAAAAGAGCTAAAAAAAGCGGAAAAATATATTTTTATGGAATATTTCATTATTGAAGAAGGCATTATGTTTAACTCCATACTTTCTATATTAGAAGAAAAAGTAAAACAAGGCGTTGAAGTACGTATTATGTATGATGACATGGGATCATTAGGTACACTTCCTGCTTCTTATGCCAAACAATTGGAGAAAAAAGGGATTAAAGCAGTGTCTTTTAATCGAATCTCCCCTATTATCAATACAATTATGAATCATAGGGATCATCGAAAAATATTAGTTATTGATGGAAAGGTTGCCTTTAGTGGTGGTGCTAATTTAGCTGATGAATATATCAATAAAAAAGTGAAATATGGTCATTGGATGGACAATATCATTTGTGTTAAAGGTAAAGCTGTATGGTCTTATCTAATCATGTTTTTGACAAACTGGAATGCTTTACGCCATGAAGATGAAGATTATACTGTTTTTAAAAACTCCAAGATTGTTGATGAAACATCTTTTGATGGATATATTGCTCCCTATGCAGAAACACCTTTAGACCAAGAATTAACCGGACAATCCGTATATGAAGACTTATTAAATAGTGCCAATGAATATGTTTATATTATGACTCCCTATTTAATTATTGATTCTGAAATGATCAACACGTTGATTCATACCGCAAAAAAAGGTGTGGATGTACGAATCATTATGCCTGGCATTGCGGATAAACAAATCGTGCATGATATGGGTACAACTTACTATGCGCAATTGATTCAAGGTGGTGTTAAAATCTATGAGTATGAACCTGGATTTGTCCACTCTAAAGTCTTTGTATGTGATGATACATATGCCACAGTAGGAACAATCAATTTGGATTATCGTTCACTATATCTACATTTTGAAAATGGTACTTTATTATATAAGTCAAAAAAGATTTTGGATGTGAAACAAAACTTTATAGATACATTGTCAAAATGTAAAGAAATTCAAATTGAAGATACCCATGTTAATATTGTCAAAGGATTATTCTTAAGCATTATTCGAATCTTTTCGCCATTATTATAGAAAAATGCAAGGTTAAATCCTTGCATTTTTAGTAGAATTAAAATAATGATTTTACACATCCATACATTCCAGCATCATTTTCAAGTTTTGCCAAAACGATAGGTGTATTTTCACATGCATGGAATGCATACGCTTTAAAGAATGTGCTAATTCTAGAAGTTAAGATATCTCCAGCTTTAGAAACGCCACCACCAATCACAATGATTTCTGGATCAATTACACAACATACTTGTGCAAGTGATTTAGCTAAGATTTTACAAGTTAGATTGACAACTTCATTAGCGATTTCATCCCCATTTTTCGTTTCATCATAAATATTCTTGGCTTCTAAAGATGCATAGTTTCGTAAACTCGAACTACGAGTATCTTTTTCTAATGTTTTCTTAGCTTGTGTAACTATTCCAGTAGCTGAAACATATTGTTCTAAACATTCATGGTTACCACAGTTACATGCGATCGGTTCATCATCCTTTACAGGCATATGACCAAATTCCCCACCTGCACCATGAATTCCGGAAACGATTTTTCCATCTAAAACACAATCGCCTCCAACACCAGTTCCAAGTGTAACCATCAATACGTCTTGGTATCCTTTTCCTGCCCCTTGCCACATTCCTCCAAGGGCTGCTACATTGGCATCATTTCCTACTTGTACACTAAAGCCAGAAATTTCATTAAATTCCTTTTCGACATTGAATGCGTTCCAACCTTATTAAAATTCTCAATAAGAATCAATTACTTTCATATACTTGTTTGATTAAATCATCGACAATTAATTTTGTATATCTTTTACATCCATATGGAATGCCATCACATAATGCATAATCACCAGAATATTTAATGGCTTTACCACTTTTTAGATGCAAAGTATATCGGCTACTACACGCACCACTTAGTAATGGTTTATATGTTTTTTCACTGCCTAAATTTATTCGAATTTCATCAAAGAAGTCATAAATAATTGGCTTAGAAAAATGATATATTTTATCATTTATTTGCACTGTTCCATCCATAAATATAGAAATATTATTTCTTTCAATCAGTGGCCCCAAAACAGGTTCATATTGTTCAAAAATACAATCCAGTTGTACAATTTCTTCATTTGTCAAATCACAAAACCATTCAGGTTCTCTAAAATAAAGTGGTTTATGAAGAAGATCATCCATATCTTCATGATCTTCAAACTCAAATTCAGCCCGAATCAGACAATCATTTGTTTCTGGATCTACTTTTCGATCTATTATTTCATACAATTCAACAGAATGCACATTGTCATTTTCATCATAAAGATAATGAATTCTATGTCGAGCTTTTGTGTATGAAAAGAAATTAGTAATATATGTTTTATATGATGTGTTGAGTTTTACCTCTTCTAAAGTTAAATAACAATCTGACATTTTGTAAGTAACTCCTCTACTATATTTGTCGTAAGACTTTCTTCATTAAAATCTGTACAATAATTGCCGTGATATTCAAACACATTCCCGCTTTCACAATATAATGTAAAACTTCTAGACCATCCACCAACATAGCTTGGCTCATATGTGTTTTCACTTCCTAGATTTAGCTTCATAGCTTTAAAGAATTGTTGAATATAAGTCTTGTTAACTTGATATGTTGAAATTAAAGGATTTTGATTTTCCTTTGTATCTTTAATTTGAATCATTCCATCATCACAGATAGATATATTTATAGTTTTATTACTTGTGTTATGATTAAGTAGATTCAATATATCCCAATCCGAATAGCTACATACGATTTTATTGATTTTTTCATTTGTCAAATCATGAAACCATTCTGGTTCATTAAAATAAAGTGGTTTATGAAGAAGAAAGTCCATATCCAATCCATCTTCAAACTCAACATCTGCTCGTACAAACATTTCATTTGTGTCTGGATCTACCTTTTTTTCACAGAATGAATAAACTTCAGGAATATATACATTCCCTTCTTCATCGTAGAAATCATTGATTGTATGATGAGATTTGGTATACGAAAAAAATGAAGTTACATAAGACTTATATATGGATCCGTCATAATTCGATTTATGAGAAATTGATTTTTCTAAAGTTAAATATGTTTTCATAAATAAACATTAACACAATAAAAAGGCTATTTCTAGCCTTTTAGAGTTGATCATTAAATTTATAGCCAATGCCCCAAATCGTTAATATATATTGAGGTTCATCTAGATTATGATTTTCTTTCTTGGTTTACGAATAAAAGCCATGATATTGGAATCATCAAGGACCATACAGCCTTTTAGATCTATTCCTTCGTAAAAACTTCGCCTCTATTTTGTGCAAGAAAGTAAAGAATATCAAACTCTTTCGGGATTAAACAATACCCAGTATCACCTCTAAAAGAATGACACTAATCACAATAAAAGCTACAAAGGCTGGCCTTTTATAAAATGGAACATTTGAATAATCCATGACATTTGATAATTTTGACATGCCATACTTTCCTAAATACATATAAATAGGATCTCTAAAATTCTTAATATATTTTAATTTACGAGATAAAAAGATGTCTTCTAATCTTCTACAAAACAATTCATCCTCTAAATACGGCATGATTTTAGAATCTGTAAAAACTTGTACAATATCTTTAGAACCAATCTTTTTGGGCAAACTTTTTTCAATCGAATTTAATATATCTTGATAAACAACGACATCCTTTTCATTCTGAATAAATAATGTCGTTATTTTAGGAATGGGTGGAGGAACAATTGTATCTTCTTTAATTGAAATGGGTTGTGTTTTAATATCTTGTTTACTTTCTATATTTTGTTCGTATGAAACAGATTCTATTTCTTGATCTGAATGTAGACACTGTTGATAAGCCGCTTGAATCTGTTTAAATTTCTCTGGATTTTCTTCAGGATGATACTGCTTTAAAAGCTTGGCATACGCCCTTTTAATTGTCTTTTTATCACTTGTAGGCTCAATCCCTAATATTTCCCACGCATTCATGCCAAATACTCTCCTTCTTCATCCTCTTCTTGACTAAAAATATCTAAAGAATCTACATTTTGACTTTCTTCTATCTGATCTAAAATTCGTGAAACCTGATTAATAAGACGTTTTCTTTTTTGAATATTGTTGATCAAACTTTCCATATCTTTTGTGAATTCAGTATGAAGTTTCATCAAATAATCCTGTGTTTCTTCATCCACTTCCCGATAAATTCTTTCAATACGAGCAAGCAGGGCATCCACTTCATTGTTTTGATATAAACCTAAAGATACTTCTTTGATAGAATCTAAACGAACAGACGCATCTACTTTTTCTAGCACATCGCCTTTTGATACTCTAAAAATATAATGTTCCTTAGTAGAATGTACAACGGCTTCTACATACAACATGGAATTAATGTCATATGAATAGATCAAATCAAAAGATTCATAATCATGCATATTTCTAGGAACATGAATAAAAGCTTGGCCTAAAAATAAGTTTTCCTTGGCATACATAGCCTGCCCTTGAAACACACTAATATTGACTTTAGTCTGCCCTTTATGCACGGTACGCAAAGTCATCTTTTTACTTGTTGGTAAAACTGAATTCTTAGGAATAAGCACGGTTGATAATTCTAAGTCTGGATTTTGTTCATTGTAAGTAGAAGTGCTTAAGGAGAAAGGACAAATATCAGTAACAACTATATCTTTAATATTTTCATCCCTTTGTTTAATGCCAATATATTTTCCAAGTCCAAGTACAACCAAAGAATCCATGTGTTCTTCTTTTAGTACAGGAATATTTAAAGCGTCTGATAAATAATGTTGAAGTACCGGCATTTTACTTGAGCCTCCTACAAGAATCAAACTATCGAGTTCACTCGCCGAAAAGCCACTATCCTTAACAGCTTTACCAATGACATTTTTACAAGATTCTAGTAAGGAATGTGTAATATTGAATAATACATTTTCATCAAATATACAATTATAATTCTTATTTAAATGAACTAAAGAAACTTCAACTACATTTTGCGTACTTAACTTGATTTTAGCTTGTTCGCAAGTACGTAAAATGCTTTGTTGAAAAGAAGAGTCTAAGACATTATAGTTTAACTCATTTTTTAAACAAAAGTATTCGGCCATAGCTCGATCAAAATCTGTGCCACCCAAATGATTGTTTCCACTAATCGCATTGATACTAATCACATTTTCAAAGCAATCAACAACTGAAACATCTAATGTGCCTCCACCAAAATCAAATACAACGAAGGTTTCATATTCATCGTCCATATGACATGCGATGGCCGCAGCACTTGGTTCATTGATCAAACGCTCCACTTTAATTCCTAATAATTCTCCAATTCGTTTTGTATCTTGTCTTTGACGCGCATTAAAATAAGCAGGCACACTAATCACAACTTCTGATATTTCTTCATGAAGATAATTTTGCGCGTCTTCAATCAATTGTTTCACGACAAAAGAAGAAAGTGTAGCTGAATCATACTCTTTCTTGTCTAATGTGTAAGTAACATCTGAACCCATATTTCGCTTAAACAAAGATGCACTACACTCTGGATGCGTAATTAATCTTTCCTTAGCCAATTTTCCAACAACAATCTTACCATCCAAGATACTGACAGCACTTGCAGTTACATATTCGCCATACGCATTGGGAATCCGTACTGGCTTTCCTTCTTTATAGACAACCGCTAAACTGTTGGTTGTTCCCAAATCCACACCTAATATTGTCATATTTTTCTCCTAACAAAAGTTTAAAATGGCTAGAATGATACTAAATACTAATGAAATACTTCCGTATACAATTAGAAAATATTTTAATACAATGGATAGTACATGTTTATAGCCTTCTGCATATTTAATAAAAACAGATTTTTTGCGTAGTACAAAATATAGAATGATACATACAATGCCTACAATTCCATTATAGATGATTAAAAGTGGAATCAACATCGATAAAAAGAACACACATAGTATCCATCCTACACAAAACATCATCAATAGTAATACACACAATCCGCCCATAATATCGCCTTCTTTAACTTCACTATAGCATACTAAAAGCGGTATTACTACCGCCTAGAAGTCTTTGTGGAATCTTCCTCCATAATGATTGTCTTTATAGTTTGTGATATACAAATATAAGACTAATACACCTACAAGAATAATGCCTACAATAAATAAAGTATGAGCTGACATCTTTCCATATAGGAACATGCATCCACACCCAACAAGTAATAATACATCGACAATAATGACAACAGGATCTAATTTCTTCATATCTTGACACTTCCTTTCAATTTCTTGATATAATAGTTTGGTATGAAAAATAAAACAATGATTGGACATATTTTAGCTTTTGTATGCATTATGATTTGGGGTTCTACCTTTGTATCGAGTAAGATACTACTTGATACATTTACACCCATTGAACTTCTTTTTATGCGCTTTTTAATTGGTTTTTTAACACTATGCATCTTAAGTCCTAAAATATTAAAACTAGAAAGTAGAAAAGATGAGATTTGGTACATCCTTAGCGGATTAACCGGTGTTTTCTTATATTATTTTATCGAAAGTACAGCCCTAGTCTATACATATGCCACAAATGTAGGTGTCATTATATCCATAGCCCCCTTCTTTACTTCCATACTTGCCTATCTATGTTTTAAAGATGAACCCTTTAAGATCAACTTTGTGGTAGGCTTCATTGTAGCTTTTATTGGAATCTTCTTCATTAGCTTTAATGGCCAACAAATGCACCTATCTCCAAAGGGAGATATTCTTACAATTGTAGCCGCCATAATGTGGGCTATATATAGTGTTGTATTAAAGAAAGTCAATGCATTAGGACATACTTCCATTCAAAATACGAAACGAATCTTTGCGTGGGGCCTTTTCTTTATGACACTCAGCCTTCCAATATTAGGACTTGATGTATCCATGGAAGAGATTCTAATCCCACGCAATTTATTGAACATGCTTTTCTTAGGTGTAATAGCTTGTGCAGGATGCTTTGTGATTTGGAACCATTCTTGTTCCATATTAGGAAGTGTTAGAACCAATCAATATGTATATTTAAACCCCATCGCCACAATTATCTTTTCAGTAATTATCCTACATGAAAAGATTACGCTATGTATTGTTCTTGGAACTATACTTACTTTATCTGGCTTAATTATATCCGAATACAAGAAGGAATCTTAACCAATTCTTTCTTGTATTTTTAATAAACTTGATTTAGTTTCTTTCAAATCACTTAAGTACATATCACTATTCAACAACGCCTTCTTTTTCGATACATATATTGGTAAAACTGTACCATCCTTTAAAGTCAATTTTATTCCCACATACATCATAGGCTCTATTGCACCAGCCATAAATGGGGTTTGGCCTAGTATTGTATGTGTAAATGGTTTTGTCTTCCCTTTAAAATTGGCATCTTCATTTTGAATAGAACATTTTAATATATCTGAATACAAGCATCTTTTACCATCAACTTCTAAATATTCATCCTTAAATTTAAAACATATCTTTTATCACTTCTTTTATCTTTTCTGCATCCATACGATCTTTAATATATTGATTCGTATCGACCATCATCTTTTCTTTAGATACATATAGGGCCAAAAAAGTTTCATCTTTTAATACAACCTTTACTCCAACAAATAGATATGGATTTTGTAGAGTCCCAGATGGTAATGGTCCGCTAGGAAGTATAGCCGTAAATGGAACACCCTTTCCTTTTTACTAAGCTTTTTCATTTAAGACACAAAAACGAACTACATCACTATAAGAATATGTATCGGATGGAATGGTAAACTGTTTATTCAAATCATCAAATCTTATATATATATATCTATATTCAGAATTAAACCTCCACATTATTAAGCAGCCAATAATCAGGATAATGCCACTCACAATGATACTTGTATTTTTAGATAAGTAATAATAAGCCAAGCGATTACACAGCCAAATAAAAACTATGATTACACAATTTCCAAATACCCTTTTATCCATACCCTATCTCCTTATCTTCATATTAATCATTTAGCCATTTAGAATCAAATGTATTGTCCAAATAGGTCATTTAAAAGGAAAAAAAAGTAAGGTCTTGCCTTACTTAAATCTTTGGTTGATATCGCATATCCGATACATTATATACAGTAATAAATGCTTTTGGATCGAGTGTATTGATGAATTTCATCAACTTTTGATATTCCGCTTTATCTACGATGGTGATGATTTCATTACGTTTTTCCATATTGTATGCACCATATGCTTCATATACCGTTGCTCCACTATGTAGTTCATGGATGATAAATTCACGAAGCTCTTTTTCCTTTGGCGTGATTATACATACTCTTCGTTTAATATTATGATCAAAAATAAAATGATCGAGAACGATTCCGTTAAAATAAGTGCCCAAAATACTTAACACAACCGTTTTCTTATCATAAACAAGAGCTGCGGATAAGGCAACACACATACCCGATAGAGACATGGCTTTTCCTAGTTCCATATGCAGATATTTATTCATAATCTTTGCGACAATATCAAGACCGCCTGATGATGCATTTCGATTAAATAAAATACTCAATCCCACACTCACTACAAGAATGTAGCACAATACATCCAATTCTTGACTGTTTGTGAAAGATACAAAATTTGGAAACAGGATTTCAAAAAATGCAAGAAAAACAGGTAGCATAATACTTGTATAGACTGTTTTTACACCAAATTCTTTGCCACAAGTTAGAAAACCAATAATTAATAAAACAACATTTAAAATCATGGTAATGGCAGATAATGGTAACGGTATAAAATTAGATAGTATGATACCTAATCCAGAAATACTACTTACAGAAGTATGACTAGGCACTAGAAAAAAATAAACGGCTGCTGCAATAATTCCAACTGCGAGTGTCAAAATCATGGCTTCCTTTAAGATATTTTTATAATTATATTGTTTATTCATGAAAACTGTCTCCTAATAATTCGATATTACTATTATTTTATCAAAAAGTAATAGTTCATTCCATGCTATTGTGAATATTAATCTTGGCCCAAATCAAAAGGAATCCTAAAATACATGATTATGGATTCCTTTTTAAATTAACACTCAATGGCTACTTTAATTACACCATCACGTTTGTTTTCAAATAGTTCATACCCTTGCGCAATTCGACTAAGAGGATATGTATGTGTAATCAAAGGTTCTGTATTGATCTTACCTTGTGCAATCAATTTTAAAGTCTTTTCACAATCACAACCATCAACACCACCTGTTTTGAAAGTCAGGTTTTTCCCATACATGTCGGGAAGTGGTAAAACTTGTGGTGTATCATATAAAGCTACGATTGTCACAATCGCATTTGCTCTTGCACATTGCCATGCAAGCTGAAAAGTAGATGGAACACCCGCAACTTCAAGAACAACATCTGCACCACCATGATCACTATTTTCTAGCACAAAGTCTTTGCATTTTTCTAGAATTACTGTTAAAACTTCTGGATAATGTTCATGGATAAAAGCAAGGCGAGATTCATCTTTTTCACACATAATTATTCTTTTTGGCTTTTGAAGCCTAACACAAAGCAAAGTACAAATACCTGTAGGACCAGCACCAATAATCAATACAGTATCCTCTTCCTTGATTTCTGAAATACGAGTTGCCCAATATCCTGTTGCTAATACATCCCCTACAAACAAAGCTTGTCGATCACTGACACCATCAGGTATTTTATTCAATCCTTGATCTGCAAATGGAACACGCACATATTCGGCTTGTCCGCCATCAATTCGACATCCAAGAGCCCATCCTCCATTATCATCCGTACAGTTGTTTACATAGCCGTTTTGACAGAAAAAACACTCACCACAAAAAGTTTCTACATTCACCGTTACACGATCTCCAGGTTTTACATGAGTTACTTTATTTCCAACTTTTTCTACAATACCCACCATTTCATGACCAACAGTAATACCAGGCACGGCACGAGGAACACTTCCATGTTTAATATGCAGATCACTTGAACAAATACTCGCAAGTGTCACTTTTACAATCGCATCCCTTTCATGAAGAAGGACTGGTTTTGGTTTTTCCATCAATTCGAATTTTCCTTTTTCCAAATAAGTATATGCCAACATATTTTTTGACTCCTTTTCTATTCGTACTTATTAAACAATTTACCAATTTTTTACTAAATGCAATCCTTTTTTATAGCCTGCTGCACTTTCTTTTCTACTTCATCTTCCAAAACATTATCCATGTTCTGTGCAGATATCACATCCATAGGACCAATCCCCCTATGGAACATAATTCAAAAAAAATTCTTAAGTGCAGCCGGATAGGACATATTCCAAAACGAAGAGGCTATAACGATTCAATCTGCATCACGAATTGTCATTGCCTATGATAGTGATTATGCATCATAGTTTCCATGCATTCTTTGTTGAACAAGATCTTCCTTTACGATTTTAAGAGGAAGTTCATTTAAAACAAACTTCATAATAGTATATCTTTCAGATAGCTTAGAAATAATTGGCTTGGCAATTCTGTGGATTCTAGACTCTTTTACGCATACATGCATCTATATACACTAGTGATTTCATATTTTTCCTCATTTCTTTTTATAAGCATATGTTTTATATATCAATAGTGTAACATATTCTATCTTAAGTATATTGATGGAAAAGTGAACCTTTTACATTTTTGGTTCACTTTATCCGTTAAGAGGTCCTATATTAATCAACAATCGTCTTATAATAATCACCAAAATCTGCCAATGCATCAATAATCGGCATCATTTCTTTTCCAAGGTCTGTAAGTCCATAATAAACTTTCGGTGGATTCTCATGATAATCATTTCTATACACAAGACCATCATCTATCATTTGTCTCAGACTATCAGTTAGTACTTTTTGAGAAATTCCTTCTAAATCTCTCCGTAGTTCATTGAATCTCCATGGACGACTTCTTAAATTTCTTATTATCATGAGCTTCCATTTACCGCCTATTAAGGACACTGATGTTGCTACTGGACATGCCGGAAGCTCTTTTTTTGTCTTCATATGTAGTCACCTCATTTCATATACATTTTGACACATTTATTTTATTGTGTACAGTTACAAAAAGGTGCGTACTATTTTTTGAGTGTGTGAATGATTATACTATAATCAAGCAACAAGGTTGCAAATAAAAATGGAGGTCATTTAAATGTCAAACTACAAAAAAACCAATGTTGGTAATGAAGGTCGTACAGAACTTCATGAAGCACTTTCTTTAACTGGCGCTGAAGTAAGTATTAATACTCTTCCTGCTGGTGCAAGTGTTCCTTTCGTTCATTCCCATAAAAATAATGAAGAAATTTATGGGGTTATTACTGGAAAAGGAACTGTTATTATTGATGGGGATACTGTCGAAATTACTGCTGGTGACTGGTTAAAAATTAGCCCATCAGCAAAACGTCAATTCTTTGCTGCAAGTGATTCAAGTATCACTTATATTTGCATTCAGGTGAAAGAAAACTCACTTGACGGATTCACAGTAAATGATGCTATCATTTATTAAGAATATTGCATAACAACACGAAATCCTCCCGGCCCTGATGGTTTGGAGGATTGTTTTTATTAATCGTTTTTTTCAGGAAGATCATAAATCTTTTCATCTTTTGAAATCAGTTGAACACCTTATGCATATGACATCCATTTTCTTATAATGCATGAAAGCAAGCTATTTTGTATACTTACATTCTTCTTCGAGTTCACAAACTAGATATTCGTCACTCATGCAGTGCATATCGGATACACCTTCACTCATGAGTTGATAAAGCTTTGACCGATAAAATATGTCTAAAGCCTTTTCCAATGAAACATTATTCTCTTTCGCAAAAAGTTCTACAACACGCGCATATTTCTTCTGCAAAAGAATTGGATTTGCCTTCATAGCTTTTCACTCCCCTCAAATTTCAGATATGAAAGTGCCTTTGTTGTTCGAAAAGCTATTTGCAAATTGGGTTTCTCATATTGTAACCTTTTAATGGCTTCGGCTTTATCAATGAATCCATCAAAATACAGTTCTACTGTATTAAATACTTTATCATTTGCAACACCACCAATAACAAGATCATAATCTGTACCGTCTTGTCCGCTTCTGCAGTTCAAAATAAAATCCAGCCATTCTTCTGAATAGGCATCAAATTTCAATACGTTTAAATCTTTACATGCCTCTTCATCAAATGTATATCTTGATACAACTCCTTCTTTGCCACGTCGTTTAAATCGGTTACACCATTTTTCTGCTTGTTCGAAAATTGGAGTTACGTAGAAGCCCTTTCCAAAATCTACATTCTTTCTAGAATGTACCAAATCCGGCTGATTCACCACTACAAATGAACCATGATATAAAATCATAGCTTTACACCCCTTTCGTGCATAACATCAATAATATCATCCACAATATAATCCTTACTTTGTGTGTGCAACACCTCATACTCTGGGATAATATAATCTTTCAAGATGTTTGTCTGCTCGCTTAAGGCTACATATACCTTTTGTGCATCAACATGAAGTCTTGACGCAATATTTTCAATACAAAAAATAGCGAATTCTAATTCTTTGCTTTCACACATCATCTTACCCATTTTCATGCACTTGTAACCTCCAACCTCTATTTCGTTTTATTTATTCTTTTCATCTCTTACTTATATGTTTCAATAAATGTATGCTTACCATGATTGGATTCATAAACACGAATCTCACAATTTTTAGGCTTTGGTCTCCACTTAATACCATTTTTACGATCTTCTAGATAGCCACATAAAGAACGAATGATACCACCATGACATACAATCAATACATTCTCATAATTCTTCTTTTCAAGTTCCTTTAAAAACGATTGACTTCGTTTGACCATACTCTTGACAGATTCAACCGACTTAGGATTTGACAACAGTTCAGGAAAAGCCCAATAGGAAGTCATTTTTAATCCCAATTTAAAGTAGTTTCTCAATTCATAATCCCCAAAATCCACTTCAATAATACGTGAATCAATCTTTACATCCTTTTGATCTACATTGCCAATAATCGATGCTGTTTGAATCGCTCTTTGTAGAGGACTTGCATATACCGCATCAAAATGAATATCACCAATCTTTTTTCTGGCCTCTTTCGCTTGTTGAATTCCCGTCTGATTTAAAGGTTCATCTGTAAGTCCCTGCATTAATTTTTGTTTATTTAAAGCCGTCTGGCCATGTCTAGTAATCCAAATCTTCATTCAATTACTCCCTCAATCAAAGTCTCTACGAGCATATAAGACTTTTCCAATAACCTTTACCGG
>ERZ857745.2219-NODE-2219-length-21730-cov-4.161892_pt1 | contig 21730 bp, 23 predicted proteins | sample MGYA00519699_ERZ857745 | MGnify/ENA primary metagenome ERZ857745 (study PRJEB31778, sample SAMEA3449357) | human gut metagenome | biome: human gut; feature: human-associated habitat; material: faeces | place: United Kingdom | collected 2010/2012 ...
GATTGCCGTCAAATACCAGTTCCCCTATAATATCGTGAGCATCATCTTCGGGAGAGTCCTCTATCATTTTCATTTCTTCATATATTACCATACGCTCCTTATCCATCTCCACAGGGTCAAACTGTGAATTAAGAAACATATCCAGCAGTATGTCAGCCGCCTTGTCGATATTCTCCGACAGGGTTTTGATATAGTAGCAGGTTGCCTCCTTGCCTGTAAACGCATTTATCTGCCCTGCAATTCTGTCTGCATCTGCCGCTATCTCTTTGGCGCTTCTGTTGTCTGTACCCTTGAAAAGCATATGCTCTATATAGTGGGATACGCCTGAAATCTCCGGCTGCTCGTTTACTGCGCCGGCTTTAACCCATATACCTATGGCTGCCGATTTGACGTATGGTATCTCCTCCATTACAAGTCTTGCTCCGCAGCTTAAATCTCTTACTTTAATCATAATAAACCTATGACCTGTTCTTTTTGAAAAAGGCCGCAATTTCCTTTCTGTATAATATTGTGGCTATCGCCGCCGCGATTATTACAAGTGCAATCGTACCGGCCGTCCTGCCAAAAAACCTGTCTACCATTTCGGTAACGAACATGACAGCAGCAAAGAGTAAAATTACGGAAACAAATATCGCAAGGCTTGCGCGTTTGTATACTCTGCTGTCATTATCCTGCTTCTCTTTGTTATCAATTCTCTTCATTTCGCCGCTCTCCTTTTAAACAACAAGGTTATTGTAACACATTTTTGGATTTATTCATATACTACTTTAGATAAAGTACTATAAAAGGAGGTATTTATATGAGCTGTTTCGGTGGAAGATTATCACCGGATATGTATCAGAACTGCTGTAATGCCAATACACTCTGTGAATTTGACGGAAATCTTGAAAATGTCGTTACCGAGCCTATATATGTACAGAAAGTATATGATGCGGTGCTGTTTAATCTGCAGGGTATGCGCACTGTGACAAATCAGGCTTTTTCGCCGGCAGTCCCTGAGGGACACAGAGTTAAAAGAGTAATAGACATAAGATGCAGAAGATTTTTCAACCCGGAAAACATAGAAGACCCTGAAAATCTCAAGCTTAATCTTGATACTACAATTTCAGGCGCAACATTCCTGCAAAATCCCGGCGGAAAAGATCTGCAGGTAGTCGGAGCTGACGGTACATTTTCTGAAAAGATCCTGTATGCCAACACTTCAGACTGTGACGACAAATGTATGGGTACGCCGATTTTCGGAACCCAGAACATAAAAATCACAGGAGATGTAATTGTGGAAATGGATCTGCTGCTGTGCGACAGATGCAACAACGAGTCTGTTTTTACGGTCTGCGCGCAGGTTAACATAGCTACAAAGCAGCAGCCGCTGGTACTTACAAACTTCTTTGAAATCTGTATGCCAAGTACTTCAGATACTGCATTCCTGCCAAGGTTTACGGAGTTTTGCAACAGCGCGTGTGAAACAAGACTTGCGACAAACAACATGGGCAGAGACCTGTGTATTTCTCCTTGCGGAGATGTATCCGGAAACCTTATCATCGCTCTGTGCGTAACATGTGAAAAGAAAATCGTTGTACCTGTGCAGATGTGTGTACTGTCAACAGGTATGGTTCAGCTTTCCCCTCAGGCCAACACAATATGCACCACATTCCCTACGCTGTTCCCTCATCAGATTAAGGAAAGCGACACTATCGAAAACTGCGGAGAAATCTGCGCAGATGATTTTGAGGACGAATGCGACCCTTGCGGCAGAAAGCACAATGACTGCTGTGACGAATGCTGCGAGGACCCTTGCGATCCTTGCCACGATCATCACCACAGACCTAGAAGATAAAATTTCAGGGATATCAGACGCACCTGATATCCCTGTCAGTTATATTTTTCCTCTTATTTTGTCTATGGCCTTTCTGAAATCAGCCTCGTTCCAGATAACAGGTACGGGATATACAGGGTTTGCCTCCGCTATAGCCCATTTAATCATCTTAGGAATATCCTCGTCCTTTATCTCAAGATGCTCAGGAATATCCATATCTTTGTTCATCTGTCTGATTGCGCCGATAAAATTCTCTGCTTTCTCTCTGTCGCTGTTTCCTGAAATATCGGCAGCATCTGCAAGCTCTGCAAGCGGCTTATACACAGCTTTTCCGTAAAGCTCCAGTATATGCGGCAGTATAACCGCGTTGGCAAGTCCGTGAGGAGTGCCGTACAATCCGCCCAGCGTATGAGCTATGGCATGCACATATCCGACGCACGAACGTGTAAAGGCTACACCCGCTTCATAAGAAGCCTCCAGCATTTTTTCTCTTGCAGCAATCTCATCACCGTCCCTGTAAACCTGCGGAAGATACCTGAAAATAAGTCTGACAGCGTATTTTGCTCCTCTGTCTGTGGGACCGCTGAATATGTTGGTATATGCTTCGACAGCGTGAGTCAAAGCATCCATGCCTGTTGTCGCAGTCAGATGCTTTGGCATATTCACTGTAAGACACGGATCCAAAACAGCCACATCAGGTATGAGCTTAGGGTCGTTTATAGTGAACTTGTGATTTTCATTTTCGTCTGTTATAACGGCGGCAACGGTAGCCTCGCTTCCTGTACCTGCTGTTGTAGGTACTGCAAAGAACACCGGAGTTTTCTTTTTTACTTTGAACATTCCCGCCATACTCATAATGCTTGAAGTTGGATTTGACACCCTTGCCCCTATAGCCTTGGCGCAGTCCATAGGTGAGCCGCCTCCAAAAGCAACTATGGCCCGACATTTGTTTTCTCGGTAAATGTCATAGCCTTCCTCAACGTTTGCAGTCGTGGGGTTGTTCTGAGTCCTGTTATATATGCTGTATTTAATGCCGTTTTTGTCAAATGACTCATACATGCTGTCTGCAAGCCCTCTCTTGCTGATGTTAGGGCCTGTTACAACCAGCACGTTGTCAATACCCCTTGCCAGAATATTGTAGGCAAGCGTGCCGCAGCTGCCTGCGCCTTTGACAAGCTCAGGTCTCCTCCACTTTATAAAGGCCTTGCCTATATAAAGAAAAACCTGTGCAATTCTGCATTCAAATTTATTCATAAAGCTTCATATCCTCTCATCGTCATATAGTCACGACCCTAATTATACTAATTAAGGCTTGCAATTTCAACCTTACATGTCAAATCCAGCACTTTAGTCCATCGTATATCTAAAATATGTACCTTACAATTACAAAAATAGAGAGAAACCGTTATGATTTCTCTCTGAATGCTCGAAAATATTATTCTTCAGTTTCCTCTGCATCATCAGCTTCTGCTTCAGGAGCAGTTGTAGCTTTGATGCTCAGGCTGATTCTTTTCTTATCCTTGTCGATATCAAGAATCTTAGCGCTTACTTCCTGTCCGATTGTAAGCTCTTCGTTGATGTCATTAACTCTCTTGTGAGCGATTTCTGAAATATGTACCAGACCGTCAAGACCAGGTTCAAGTTCTACGAATGCACCGTATTCCTTAATCTGAACAACCTTGCCTGTTACAACCTGACCAACTTCGTATTTCTCATCGATTACTGACCAAGGCTCAGGCATAGTCTGCTTCAGACCTAATGAAATCTTGCCTTTTTCTTCGTTCATTGAAAGAACCTTAACCTTTACAGTGTCGCCAATCTGAAGAACTTCCTGAGGATGTCTTAATTTGCCCCATGAAATTTCTGAGATGTGAAGAAGTCCGTCGATACCGCCTATGTCAACAAATGCGCCATAGTCAGTAAATCTCATTACTTTACCCTCAACGATGTCATCAACGTGAATGTTAGCCCAGATTTCAGCTAATTTTTTTTCTTTTTCTTCGTTGAGAACTGCTCTTCTTGAGAATACAATCTTGCCTCTTCTCTGATCAACTCTTGTGATTTTAACTTCCATTTCCTGTCCGATGAATTCTGCAGGATCTTCAACATACTTGTCTGAAAGCTGTGAAAGAGGAATAAAGCCGGTAACTTCTTTGTACGCGCCGATTACGCCGCCGTTTACGGCTCTTGTAATCTTTACAGTAACTAATTCTTTATTTTCAAAAGCATTAATGATCTCGTTCCAATGCTCGTTAACTTCTAACTTTTTCTTTGAAAGTAAGATGCCACCGTCACCGTCATCAGTCTTAATAACCTTAGCCTGAACTTCGTCCCCTTCTGAAAATACATCTGATAATTTTTGTCCCTCTTCGAGAGAAACTTCTTCTTTCGGAATGATTCCGTCTTTTTTACAGCCTAGATTAACTATAACTTCGTTTTCAGTAACCTGGTGTACCTTACCATTTACGATTTCGCCGCCTCTTGGTAATCTTAATGACTTTTCAATCTCATCCATGTAGTCATTCATTAAATTTGTTTCTTTAGTGATTTCACACATTATAGAAATAACCTCCTCAATTATACGTTCAGGTGTCGATGCCCCTGCCGTAATACCTATTTTATTACATTTTTCTATCTGTTTCAATGGTAAATCTTCGATATTTTCAACAAAATAGGTTTTTATGCAATGTTTTTTTGATACATTGTATAATTTTTGAGTGTTCGAGCTGTTTTTGCTGCCTATAATTACCATTATATCCGATTTTTTCGCAAGTTCAATGCAGCTGTTCTGCCTGTTTTTGGTCGCGCTGCATATGGTATTCCGGGTAACACATTCCGCCGCCTTTATATTCCGGCAGACCTCATCAAAGATTTCTTCCGTAACCGTTGTCTGAGCAACAACAAATACTTTGTCAGATGTTATTTCCGCTGCCTCCTGCGCTGTTTCTGCCACTACGGCGCTGTTGCCGCACCAGCCGTTGGTACCTGTAACCTCCGGATGATTTCTGTCTCCCGCTATAATTATTGTATAGCCGTCATCATGGGCTTTTTTAACAAGGGTATGTATTTTTTCAACAAAGGGACATGTGGCATCAATAAGCCTTACGCCCTTTGCCTCCGCTTCTTTGTAGAAGCTTTCCGGCTCGCCGTGAGAGCGTACTATAACCGTGGCATTGCTTCCGATATAATCTAAGCTGTCAATTATTCCGACTCCCCTGCTTTCAAGCTCGTCTGTAACAGCCTTGTTATGTATAAGGGGGCCTTTGGTATATATCTTTTCGTTTTCTTTTCTGGCTGCGATTGCTTCATTGGTTTTTTCGAGAGCTCTTTTGACTCCGAAGCAGAAACCTGAATAATCAGCCCTTGTTATTGTCTTTTTCATAAAGCCTGTCCAGCCCTTCTAAAAATTTTTTAAATGCGCCCTCGCTTCCGTTTTCTGTAGGGTTATAGTATTTAACGCCCTCTCTGTAAAGGTTGTCCGGAAGATACTGCTGTTTTACATAGCCACCATAGGCATGAGGATACTTATAGCCTATGCCGTGTCCTCTTTTGGCGGCTCCGCTGTAGTGTGAGTCGCACAGATGAGGCGGTACATCGTCTATCTTTCGGCTGTTAAGGTCAGCTATGGCAGCTTCGATGGCTGCGCTTGCGGAGTTTGATTTAGGACATGATGCAAGAAGTATCACAGCCTGCGCAAGATTAAGCTTTGCTTCGGGAAGTCCCACCATCATTGCCGCCTGAATACAGCTGTTTACTATTGATATGGCGCTCGGATATGCCATACCTATATCTTCGCTTGCCATAACCAGAAGTCTTCTGCCTATCATCTTGATGTCTCCGTCGCCTTCAATTAGCCTTGCAAGATAATGTATGGCTGCATCGGGGTCGCTGCCTCTTATGGATTTCTGAAGCGCCGACAGCAGATTGTACTTGTCCTCGCTTTTGTCATAAAACACAGTCTGCCTCTGCATAGCCTCTGTTATCAGTTCCTCTGTCACTGCAAGCTCATCGTCTGAATTGTCGATTATAAAGCCCAGTGTGTCTAAAGCTATCCTCGCATCTCCCCCTGCCATTTCGGCAAGTATCCGAAGTGTTTTTTCATCATATCTGATATCCAGATTTCCAAAGCCTTTGTCTTTATCGTTAATGGCGTTCTTCAGGATTTTCATAAGGTCGTCTGCCGACAGTCTTTTGAATTCATATATGTTGCGCACTCTGCTCAGCACCGCGTTGTTTATTGAAAAATACGGATTTTCGGTAGTGCTACCTATAAATTTAATTACACCCTCCTCAAGAGCCTTGAGAAGCGAGTCCTGCTGCAGCTTGTTCCACCTGTGAAACTCGTCTACATATACATAGGTTGTTTCCTGCTGGAGTCCGTAAAATCTAAGCTTTGCCTTTTCGATAAGCTCCTTTAATTCCTTGGTGCCTGTGGTCGAAGCATTTATTTCAACAAAGCCTGCGTCCATTTCCTTTGCCACAATTCTGGCAAGTGTTGTTTTGCCTGTGCCCGACGGTCCGAAAAACACTGCCGAGTCAAAGGTCTTGTTTTTGATTGAATTGTAAAGCAGAGAGCCTTTGTAGAGGAAATGGGTCTGCCCTGCAAATTCCTCCAGTCTGTCAGGTCTCATTCTTGTAGATAAAGGTATCATATTAATCCTCACTTATTTGAGCTCTGTAACAAACACGCCGTCATAGTCAATGTCTGCCATAGCTGTTTTTGCCTTGTCTTTTGTACTGAATATCTCTCCTACCACTTTGTAGCAATCGTCTTTTTCTATAACCGAGGTTTTGATGCCCTCGTCTTTAAGTTCGGAGGCTCGCTCTTTAGCCGCAGCCTTTGTTGAAAAGCTGCCGAACTGTATCACATAGCCCTCCTCTGAAGTATTTACTCCGTCATCAACAATTGTTTTTTGCTCCTTTGTTTCGGATCTGCTGTCCTCCGTCTTGTCCTTATTGCTGTTTTTGTCCTCGGAAACAGACGGACGGTATTTGTCCCATATGGTTTCAAGTGACGGGAATTCAAATCCCAGCAGAGGGTAAAGAACAAATCTTGTGGTAAGATAGCCTGCAATTACTGCAGCTATAAGGATAAGCAGAACTGCATTAAAGCCTATTCTTTCGTTTCTGCCTCTTGCAGAGGGTCTTCTTCTGTTGTATCTGGGTCTTCTGTATCTCATAGATGTCCTCCTGTTAAACATAGTAAATAATATTTAGCAGGTGGACAAATTAGAACTACAATTGTATATTGAACAGAAGCTCCGCAAGCTCGTCAGCTTCTTCAATTTCATCAAGAAGCGCCTGCGCCTGTTCAAGCTGAAGCTCGTTAAACACTTCATAGCCACTTTGCCTGAGCAGTCTTACCGCCATGCCTTCACCGGGAATTTTAGTGCCTGTGAAGCTTCCGTCATAAATTCTGCCGCTGCCACATGCAGGGCTTCCCTCTTTCATAACGGCAAATGCTATCTCATGTTCATCTGCAAGCTCCAGTGCGTATTCCGCACCTTTTGTATATTCGGCCGTTACATCTATCCCGTCTGAATTGATTACCTTGTTCCCCGTGATTTCTGACGGAGCTCTGGGAACAGGCAGGCCTCCCGCAACTTCAGGACATACCGGTATCAGCCTGCCTTCTTTCTGCCATTTTTCAAATATATCATCTGAAAGGCGCTTTGCCTTGCCGTCATATCTGACTGCGTGACCGTAAAGGCACGCGCTTATAAGTATTTTTGTCATAATTTCTCCAAATCTATATAATTAATGGACTGCTATTTCCTCACTGTGCGTATGCTCGTGCACGCTGCCGTCTATCATATGCTTGTGACCATGCGAATGTTCGATTATATGCGTATGGGTACTGCCGTCGTGAGTGTGAGTCACAATATGGGTGTGTATATGAGTATGGTTTACAATAATCGTATCTGCGGCAACCAATGCCGAGCCTGCCAGCATTATTACAAGGGCTGTGAAATAGTTTACAGACAGCGTCTCGTGCAGACATACAAACGATAAAAATGCCCCCACAAACGGCGCGATGGCATAATATGCGCTTGTCTTTGCCGCTCCAAGCCTGCTCTGCGCTCTGATATAAAAGAAAATACTGAGTCCATACGATACAAACCCCAGTGCAAGCACAATAAGCACAAGACCTATATCCGGCAGGGGCTCTCCTGTAATCATCGCAATTGTAAATGAACCAAGCCCCGAAAATATGCCTTTTAGCATAATTATCTGATATGTGTTCTTTGATGATATTTTGCGGGTGCAGTTGTTTTCAAATCCCCAGCATACCGCCGCCAGCAGTACAAATGCGGAGCCCCACGAAAACTGCAGGCTCGACATATCCTCAAAGGATAAAATCATACTTGATATGGTTATGAGTGCAATTCCGGCCCAGAGCCTAACAGATACAGCCTCTTTAAATATAACAAGCGCTATGACTGCGGTTACAGCTATCTCAAAGTTGTTGAGAAGTGAAGCATTTGCAGCTGTTGTTGCGCCAAGCCCGTACATAAGGCATATCGGCGCTGCTATATCAAGCAAAATCATTCCCAGCACATAAGGCAGATCACTCCTGTTAAGGCTGCTGTTTTGGGCTGTTTCTCTGTTTTTTCTCGCCATATATATGATGCCTACGCCTATGCCCGCGCCAAGATACAGGACTGCTGCCATCATAACAGGCTCTATACTTCCAAGCAGTATCTTAGATGCCGGAATATTAATCGCATAAAACACTGCCGCAAGAATAGCAGACAGAGCCGCCACGCAGTTTTTTCGGTTCATCTGTCACCTCACCGCTTAATACTTTTGATTGCCTCATCAAGTATTATTTCCGCCAGCTCGTCCTTGCTCATTATAGGGAGCTGCTTTATTTCTTCAGAATTAATCAGTGTGGCAACATTGGTTGCAGTTCCAAAGCCCGCTCCCTCTGTCCTCAGACTGTTTGCCACAATCATATCTGCATTTTTGGCTTCAAGCTTTGCCTTTGCGTTCTCTATGAGATTCTGGGTTTCCATTGCAAATCCGCATATATACTGATTTGCCTTTTTGATTTTTCCCGCTTCTTTAAGGATATCTCTGGTACGCTTCATTTCAACAGACATATCTCCGTCTTTTTTCTTGAGCTTCTCATCGCTTACCTGAGCGGGAGTATAGTCTGCAACGGCTGCTGCCATAACTATTATATCTGCGTCATCTATTTCACTCATTACGGCGTTGTACATGCTTTCTGCATCTGTAACCTTTATCACCTTTGTAAAAATCGGTGGCTCTATGTGAGTTCTGCCGGTTACAAGTACAACCTGCGCGCCTCTGTAGGCTGCGCATCCTGCTATGGCATATCCCATTCTGCCGCTTGAATGATTAGTAATATATCGCACGGGGTCTATCGCCTCCATAGTAGGTCCTGCCGTAATCAGCACCTTTTTGCCTCTAAGGTCTTTGGCATACTGTATTTCACTCAATATATGCTCAACCAGTAATTCAGGCTCCGGCAGCTTGCCTCTGCCGGCATCGCCGCAGGCTAAGAGTCCGCTTGCAGGCTCTATTATTCTGATGCCGTAGTTCTGACATCTGCGCAGGTTGTCCTGTAAAATATTGTTGTTATACATATTGGTGTTCATTGCCGGGGCTATAAGTTTCGGGCAGGTGCACGCCATAAATGTTGTTGTAAGCATATCGTCTGCAATACCGTTTGCAATCTTCCCTATTATATTTGCCGAAGCCGGCGCAACCATAAACAGGTCTGCTTTTTTGGCTAATGATATATGTTCAATGTTAAAGTCAAAATTCCTGTCAAAGGTATCTGTAATACATCTGTTGCCTGTAATTGCCTCAAAGGTCACCGGAGTTATGAACTGAGTTGCATTACAGGTCATTATAACCTCGACGTTTACTCCCAGTTTCCTGAGGCTGCTGGCTACAGAAGCCATTTTGTATGCGGCAATACTACCTGTAATACCTAGTACCACTGTTTTATCTTTAAGCATCATATCCTCCTGATATCTACAATATTATCTATATATTATACTACCATTTGCGTATTTCATCTACAAAAACTATGTAATATATTTGCCCGCAAAAAAGCCACTACCTGTTGCGGTAATGGCAATTCTTTTAATCATACACCTTAATTGTGATATATCTTACTCCCCATTTAATGCACTGTGAATTTGTGTTCATATATACGTCAATGATATTCCCCTTAATCATTCCACCGGTATCTGCCGCTGTCGCATATCCGTAGCCCGGTACATATACTTTGGTTCCAAGCTTGATAACTCTAGGGTCTACGGCAATTACGCCTTTGGCAGCCTTTTTGCCGCTGGCGGTTGTGCCGCCGCCTGAATATGCATAAGCCTTAACCTTGATTGTTCTCGGATGTGTAGTCGCCTTTGTTTTTTTGGAAAGGTCGCTTTCTACAAAGCCGTCATTGTCATTTAAAGCATACGCTGATACCTTGTAGGTCTTTTTGGTATTGGTGTCAAGACCTGTGTTGGTATATGAACATTTGTCCTCATCTGTTATAGTTTTGATACATGTATATCTGCCCTTTGATTTGTTGTATCTGTATACTTTGTATCCGTCCGCATTGTCTACGGAATCCCATGTAACTTTAATCTTTGATTTGCTGATGCCTTTAGCCTTGACATTATCGGGCGTGTCAACATCATCGGCAGTCAGTAAATCTTCATCTGCAATAGTTTCTAAACTTGGGGAAGCTGTCTGCTGGGATAAGGTGTTTTCGTCGTCTGCAAATCCAGTTACAGTTGAAAACCCCATCGTGATCATCATTACTGCAACAAACAGACTGATCCATCTAAATCTCATAGATATTCCTTTCTTTCTAGTTTGGACTAGTTTTATCTCATTTCAGCACTAATTCTACCACAATTTTGCCACACTTGTCAAGCTTTTATACCCAAAACTAGAAACTGGAAAGATTATCTATACAATCAGATCCGCAAACTGTGCGCCTATAAGGTGCACAAGTTCATGGGGGTTAACCCCTACCGATATTCCGGGTTTACCTGCGCTTACATATATTTTATCAAGCTCGCAGGCTGAATTATGAACAGCGGTTTTAAACTGTTTTTTCATACCTGCGGGAGAACAGCCGCCCTTGATATATCCTGTAACTTTAGTTATATCCCTGGCGTGAAGCATTTCTATTTTTTTCTCGCTGAAAACCTTTGCGGCCTTTTTTAAATCAAGTTCCTCTGCAACAGGTATCACGCAGACGTAATGCTCTCTGCTGGTACCTGTCGTTACAAGGGTTTTAAAAACCACAGCCTCATCTCTGCCGGTTTTGTGCGCAGCATCAACTCCGCTGACAAAGCCCTTTGAAACATCGTATTCCATTGTATCGTAGCTGATACCCGCTGTTTCCAGCGTTCTCATCACATTTGTCTTAGTATGTTTGCTCATTTTCCCGGCTCCCTTACCATGTATGTGTTTTCAAATCCGTATTTGTCTGATTTGGCAATGCCGATTACCTTAAATCCCTCTTTCTGATAAAATGCCACATCGTCCGATGTATTGGTAAACAGCATAAGAGGTCTGTTTCTGCCGTCTGCATATTCCGTAATTTTGTGTATAAGCTTTCTGCCTCTGCCCTGTCCCTGACAGCTTCTTCTTACGCCAAGGAAATCAATATAAATATGCGGATACGGTATATCCATTGTTTTTTCGAGCTCATCAAGCTCATCAAATACAGCGATGCGTCTGTTTTTTTCTTCCTCGGTAAGCCTGTTCATTGCGGCATTGTAGCCGTCGGAATAACAGCCTGCTTCAATGTATCTTGAAGTAGTGTACTGCATATCCTCCGAGTCCACAATCACTATACCGTCATCAATATTCTCATCGGTAGCAAAGGCTTGGCCGTATTTTAAATCATACATTCCGTAAAATCTGATGGTCGCCTCCATTGCGGCAAGTTTTTTGTCCATCTGCGGAAAAGCCTCCGCAAGCTTGGGATAATCGTGAAATGCATCAAGCCACATTGTAAACAGTTTTTCGCTTTCGTTTTTTCTGATTTCGTATAACCCCTGTATCATATTCCTATCCTATAACCATCTGTGCAATTCTTACAGTGTCCATAGCGTCTGCGGCATAATAGTCCGCTCCTATCTGCTCGGCATAATCCGCTGTAATAACTGCGCCTGCAACTAAAATTTTTGTCTCGGGGCTGTGCTCTCTCATCAGTCTGATGGTTTCTTCCATTGACGGCACAGTGGTTGTCATAAGCGCCGATAAGCCTATCAGACTGCAGCCCTTTGCGTTTTCAAGCACTGTTTCAGGCGGAACATCCCTGCCCAGATCCACAACATAAAAGCCGTAGCTTTCAAGAAGAGCCTTTGCGATGTTCTTGCCTATGTCGTGAATGTCACCCTTAACAGTTGCTATAACTATTTTTTTGCTTTCATCGGTATTTGAAGGCATTCTGCTCTTGAGTATGTCAAAAGCTCTGCCTGCCGCTTCAGCCGACATTATAAGCTGGGGCAGAAATATTTTTTTTGCCTCAAATTCCTCTCCCGCAGCATTAAGCGCAGGTATAAGCTCTGTATTTATTATATCAATAGGCGCTGTATTTTCAAGAAGCGCCGCAGTTATTTTCTCGGCAGCCTCCGAAAGGCCCTTCTGAATTGCATATGAAAGCGTTATTTCTTCTGTTTTTACTTCCTGTTTTTTCTCTTCTCTGCCCTCTGTATACGCTATATATTCCATACAGCCCTTGTCCTTGCCGGAAAGCGCCTTGTAGGAATAGTAGGCTTTCATCATATCAGGCGAATAAGGGTCCATTATAGCCGCATCAAGTCCCGCATAAAGCGCCATTGTGAAGAACGCGGAGTTGATTATGCTTCTGTTTGGAAGTCCGAAAGAAACATTGGATACACCAAGGCTTGTGGATACTCCAAGCTTTTGTTTTATCATAGTTACCGCTGCAAGGGTTGTAGCCGCGCTGGTATCGTCTGAAGATACCGTCATTGTAAGCGGATCGGCTATTATGTCTTTTTTGTCTATGCCGTATTCCGCAGCTTTGTTTACAATTCTCTGCGCAATATTAAATCTGCCCTCTGCGGTCTCCGGAATACCGTCCTCATCCATAGTAAGAGCCACTACTACTCCTCCGTATTTTTTAACAAGAGGAAATACGGCGTTCATGCTTTTGGCGCTGCCGTTTACGGAGTTTACCATAGGCTTGCCGTTATATATACGCATTGCTTTTTCGAGAGCAGCGGTATCAGATGTATCAATCTGAAGCGGCAGGTCTGTAACTGTCTGAAGCTCTCTTACAAGCTCTGACAGTACCTCAGGCTCATCAATATCGGGAATTCCCGCATTGACATCAAGTATGTGGGAACCTGCCTCCTCCTGCTTTATCGCTTCTGTAAGTATATAGTTGTAATCTCTGTTTCTAAGTGCTTCTTTTACTTTTTTCTTGCCTGTAGGGTTAATTCTCTCACCGATTATAACGGGGAGCCTGCCAAGCTCAGCCGTATGCGAATAAGAGGAAACAAGACTGTGCGGTTTAGGTACTGCAGGCCTGAACGGAACTTCTTTAACTCTATCCGCCATTTTTCTGATATGTTCAGGTGTAGTGCCGCAACATCCTCCCAGTATCATTGCGCCCTGCTCTGCAATTTCGGCCATAATCCCGGCAAATTCATCGGGAGATATATCATATACTGTCTGTCCGTCCTTTATCTGAGGAAGTCCCGCATTGGGGTTAACTATGATAGGAACTGAAGCATATTCTGCGTAGGTTTTAACTATTGGCAGCATTTTGTCGGGACCAAAGGAGCAGTTCATACCTATGGCATCGGCGCCAAGACCCTCAAGCATTGCAATCATAGTCTTTGCATCAGCCCCTGTCATCAGCTTGTGTCTTTCATCATAGGCGTTTGTAACAAACACCGGCAGATTGCTGTTTTCTTTTGCCGCAAGCAGAGCCGCCTTTGTTTCATAGGAGTCGTTCATGGTTTCTATAATTATGAGGTCTGCTCCGAAGTTTACAGCATATTCGGTACACTCTTTAAAAATGCTGACAGCTTCTTCAAACTCCATATTACCCATAGGTTTTATGAGTCTGCCTGTAGGCCCTATATCATAGGCTATATATTTGTTCTCATATCCTTTGACAGCTTCCTTTGCGCATTTAACGGCAGCCTCCGCATATTCTGAGGCATTGTTGAATTTAAGACTGTTTACACCAAAGGTATTGGTTGTTACTATATCCGAGCCTGCTTCAAGGTAGGCCTTATGAATTGCCGTTATCCTGTCAGGATGGTCTATATTCCACTGCGCCGGCTGCTCTCCGGATTCAAGTCCCATCTCCTGAAGCACAGTCCCGAAGCCTCCATCAAAATATATTTTTCTTTTTTTAATTGCTTCTAAAATATTCATAATTTTATCCCCATTATTGCTGTGATGGTTTTCATCGGCGTCATCATAAATGAATCATTTACGCTTATGCCTATTTTGTATGCATCCAGAAATTCAAGGAGTTTCCCCTGCATTTCAAGGGTGAAGTCCCCATATCCCGGAGCAAATCTTGCTTTGGTCTGCTCAGGCAGGCTGTCTTGTATATAGTCGCAGAGCGCCTCTACTGCAGATGAGGCCACCGCATCAAGCACAAAGTGCTTTGCAGTCGAAACAAGAGATGCATTTCTCAGCACTCTGTCCACGTCATGACCTATGGTTGCAGCAAGAACATATGCGCTGCTGCAGCCTGTAAGGTTTCTCCTGAGATTGGCGCTTGCAATATTGCCAAAGCCCAGATTACAACCGTTTTCTGTAAATCTGATGTCGGTCTTTTTTAATATGTATGAACAGTTCATAGCCGACAGTATTTCATCTGCCACGCTGTCCGTAAACTCCTTTGAGGCGCTGTCATCTGCGCCGCCAAGTCTTGCTTTAAGCTCTTTTGGATTTATGACGATTTTGTCATTTGAAACCCTTGTCATCCTATAATCTCCGATACGTTATTCTGAAGCGCCTCTACTACCGACGGATTGTTCATAGAATAAATATGTACGGCTTTTACTCCGTTGGCATAAAGGTCTACAATCTGCTCTGTGGCGTATGCTATTCCTGCCTGCTTCATAGCCTTAGGATTATCTCTGAACCTGTCTACTATACGCAAAAATCTCTGCGGCAGTGCATTCTGGGATATTGATACTACTCTCTCTATCTGCTTTGCGCTTGTAATAGGCATAATACCTGCAATTACAGGTACATCAACACCTGCTTCACGCAGTCTGTAAAGGAAGTTGTAATATATATCATTATCAAAAAACATCTGTGTAGTCAGGAATTCAACACCTGCATCCACTTTCTTTTTGATGTTGGCTATATCCTCCATACTTGAACTGCTTTCAGGGTGCGTTTCCGGGTAGCATGCTCCGCCTATGCAAAAGCCGCCGTACTCTTTGATTTCGGTTACAAGTTCACTGGCATATCTGTATTCCATCCTGCTGCGGTCAAGCCCCTCAGGTATATCGCCTCTGAGTGCAAGTATGTTTTCGATGCCGTTTTCTCTAAGCTTGTCCAGCATGCCCCTTACCTGCTGTATGCTCGAGGACACGCAGGTAAGATGCGCTATTGAAGTAACACCTTTTTCTCTGATATCTCTTGCAATATCAACCGTATATTTTGATGTGCCTCCGCCTGCGCCGTATGTAACACTCATAAAAGACGGCTTGCGGTCTGCGATTTCTTCTATGGCGAATTTCACTTTTTCAAATTTGTCGTCTGTTTTTGGAGGGAAAACCTCAAACGAAAGGCTCAGTCTGTCCTGTCTAATAATATCTGTTATCTTCATATCCTGTGTACCTCCTAATATAATAACAGGCAGGGTAAATATCATATACCCCGCCAGAAATTCTGTTTAGTAAATCATACAAGTCTTCTGCCCATCAGTACGCCCATGGCTGATGCCATCATCAGACCTCTGGTCCAGCCGCTTGAGTCACCAAGACAGTAAAGACCCGGCATACTTGTGTTGAAGTCTTTATCCATTTTTACTCTATTGCTGTAGAATTTAATCTCCGGCGAATAAAGAAGTGTTTCTGCAGCAGCAAATCCCGGCACCACATGATCGAGTGCCTGTATGAAATTGATTATATCTGTCATTGTTCTGTATGGGAGTCCCGCCGTTATATCTCCTGCAACCGCATCTGTAAGGGTCGGTTTCACATTGGATCTTGCAAGTTCTCTCTCCCAGGTTCTCTTGCCGTCAAGTATATCTCCGTATCTTTGAACCATTATTCTGCCTGCGCCGAGCATGTTGGTAAGCTCTCCTACCTTTCTGGCGTATACCATAGGCTTGTCAAAAGGCTCTCTGAAATGGTGTGATACAAGTATTGCAAGGTTTGTATTGCCGGATTTTAAATCCTTGTAGGAATGTCCGTTTACTACAGCCAGATTGTCATCGTAGTTTTCCTGGCTTACAAAACCCCCCGGATTCTGGCAGAAAGTACGAACCTTGTCTTTGTAAGGGTTAGGATAACCTATAAGCTTTGATTCATAGAGTACGCTGTTGACATGCTCCATAATCTCATTTCTGACCTCTACTCTGACGCCTACATCTACAATACCCGGCTCGTGCGCCACATTGTGTCTGTCGCACAGTCTGTCAAGCCAGTCTGCACCGCGTCTGCCTGCTGCAATAACGACGCTGCCTGCTTCAATGCTGAATTCTTTTTTGCCGTCAGATGCAATAACTCCCGCGCATCTGCCGTCCTCAACTATTATATCTACACATTCACAGCTGAACATAATCTCAACGCCGTTTGCCTGCAGGTGTTTTTCGATTGCTTCATATATGTCCTGAGCTTTCTCTGTGCCGAGATGTCTGATAGGACAGTCTACAAGCTTGAGTCCCGCTTTGATTGCACGTTTTCTGATTGCTTTTACCTCTTCTTCGTTGCCGATGCCCTCTATCTTGCTGTCAGCGCCAAAGTCGAGATATATTTTATCTGCATAGTTAATAGTTTCCTGCGCATTGTCTTCGCCGATAAGCTGCGGCAGATCTCCTCCGACCTCATAGCTTAATGAGAGCTTGCCGTCGGAAAAAGCGCCTGCTCCGGAAAATCCTGTTGTAATATGACAGGGCTGACAGTTGACACACTGTCCGGTCACTTCCTTGGGGCATCTTCTGTTTTCGATAGCTCTGCCCTTTTCAAGGATCATAATGCTTTTTTTACTGCCCTTGTTTAACATTTCAAGCGCTGTAAATATTCCGGCAGGTCCGGCACCAACTATAACTACATTTTTTTTCATTACATTTCCCTCACTTTTCAAAAAAATGATTTAATACTCCAAAACACAAGGGTTATTATAGCAAAGAATATGCTAAAAATAAAGTGTTTTTTGATAAAATACACAAATTGTTTTGTTTTTTTTATTGTTTTGGCACAATAATTCAATTCCGGTTTACAAAGGGGCGGGTATATACGGATAATATATCACCATCAGAATAATCTGCAGCGCTAAAATTACAGGGATCCCTATCGTAAATTTCCTGTGTTTTGTTTTGTGATGAAAAATCCTCATTCCTGCCAGCGCTCCTATTGAGCCTCCCAGCAGCGCTGCAAGTATAAGCGCCGACTCTGATATTCTCCATCTGCCTTTTGCTGCTCTTGCTTTGTCTGCACCAAACATTATAAATGTAATGACATTTATTGCTGCAAGATATATAGCAATCGCTTCTAAAATCATCAGAGCAGCTCCAGAGTCTTTGCGGGATTGTCGGCAGCTCTGACATTTCCCGCTGCTTTCTGTATTATTCCGTTTTCATCAATCAGATATGTGGTACGGACAACTCCCATTGTTTTTTTACCGTAGTTTGTTTTTTCCTTCCAGACATCATACGCCTTGATGCAGGAAAGCTCTGCGTCCGACAGAAGTGTAAAAGGCAGATTGAATTTCTCTTCAAATTTCTTGTGTGAAGCAACGCTGTCTTTGCTGACTCCGATTATTACCGCGCCCTTCTCTGTAAACTGCGGATAAAGCTCTGCAAACCCGCATGCCTGTTTGGTGCAGCCTGCAGTATTGTCTTTCGGATAGAAATACAGGATAACCTTGCGTCCTCTGTATTCATCCAGCGTATGTATTTTGCCGTTCTGGTCGGGAAGCTCAAATCCCGGCGCTTTAATTCCTGTTTCAAGCATATCAGTACCTCCGTTTCTGTTTGTATCACATTATAAATCATATCTTAGCTATTTCAATATGCTGATTTCCTTCTGCAGATTTGCGAGAAATCTGCCTGCGTGGGTTCCGTATCAGTTATAGCTGATTTGCCGATGACCATTTGCTTTTAATTCTTCTTTTTCGGCTTGCTCATCTGCAAGTTCCTGCACCAGGTAATCATCACTCATACAGTGCATATCAGACACACCCTCGCTCATTAATTCATACAGCTTCGAATGATAAAAAATATCCAAAGCTTCTTTTAATGTAATATTTGTTTTCTCAGCAAACTTCTCGACTATCCGAGCATACTTTTTCTGTAACAATACAGGATTTGCATTCATGCCTGTTTACTCCCTTCAAAATGCAGATATTTATCAATGGCTTCCTGTGAACGCAGGCATATCTGCAGGTTTGGTTTTTCATATCTCAGCCGGCTTATTGCTTCTGTTTTATCTATCAGTCCGTCAAAGAACAGTTCAACCGTATTAAATACCTTATCGTTTGCAACACCACCGACAACAATATCATAGTCTGTTTTATCATTACCGCTTCGACAATTCAAAATGAAGTCCAGCCATTCTTCTGAATATGAATCAAATTTCAGCAGTTTAAGCCTGCTAAAGGCGATTTCATCAAACTCAAAGCATGATATAATTCCGTTTTTTCCGCGTCGTTTAAATTTACTGCACCAGTTTACAGCCTGTTCATAAATAGGTGTAGTATAAAAGCCTGTTCCAAAGTCCAGATTCGGTCTGGAGTATATCAGAACCGGTTTTGATATTTCAAGCCAGGAACCATGATACAAAATCATACATCAACACCTCTTTCTTTCATAACATCAATAATGTCATCAATAATATAGTCCTTGCTTTGTGTATGCAGGATTTCAAACTCCGGAACAATGTATCCGTAAAGAATATCGCTTTTTTCCGCTAAAGCAGCATAAACTGCCCTTGCATCTTTATTCAGTCTTATAGCAATATTTTCGATACAGAATATTGCAAACTCAAGCCTTTCAATATTGTATTTTTCCTCTGTACTGTTCATAAATTGTACTCCAAAACTAATAATATTACCTCTGCTATATTGTGCAGACACCGTCTCTAATCTGTTGGGAACATTTATTACAATAATTGTACTGTAATGCTTATTAATAATCAACATCAATTGGGGAACATTTCTTTACTGTAATCATCAAAAATGCTCCCCAATATGTAAACGCTCTAATATTTATTTTTTCATGTTCTGCTCTAATTCCAGCATATATTTATCAAAGTCTGACATAAATAATCTATCCTGGACAATACGATACTTTTCAAACTCGGTTTCGGCATGAAGCTTTGCTATTTCCGCAGATACCTTTCCTGCGTCTTTTAAAATACCGTAATCAAACATTTCTATAAAGCTGTTAAGCCTTTTTTCCCAGTCATCCATTGTAAGCGGTATATGTCTTAGTGTCATACTCTCAGCAAAATCCAGATATGCAGTAACCATACGGTTAAGCTGTTTCAGTTCGTGCTGACTCAGATAATTCTTTGCAATTGTAACATCGCTCTTTTTAATTTTGCCGTCCGGTGCATCCGCCCATGTTGTAAGTCCCATATGGTCTTTCTTGTGATCAGCTCTTTCTACAATCAGTTCAGCTGCTGTACGACCATGAACTGCAAAATGCATCTTGTTCTGGACCGATGCATAAAAGCGCTTTGTTGCCAGCGCATCTTTGTCATAATCTATTGCTGTAGCATAAAGGTCTGTGATTTTCTGATAGAATTTCCTTTCACTTGCCCTTATCTCCCGGATACGTTCAAGCTGTTCATCAAAATATTTCTCTGTAAGATATGTACCGCGTTTAAGTCTTTCATCATCCATAACCCAGCCTTTAATGGTGTAGTCCTTAACAATACCATTGGCCCACTTGCGAAACTGTACTGCCCGCTCATTATTTACCTTAAAGCCAACTGCAATGATCATCTCCAATGAATAATGATTTGTGTTGTAGCTTTTTCCATCAGCAGCAGTTATTCGAAATTTTCGAATAACTGAATCCTCCTGCAGTTCACTGTCATCAAATATTTTCTTAATATGATAATTTATAGTGTTAATACCCACATCATACAATGTGGCCATCATCTTCTGTGTCAGCCATATATTTTCATCCTCATAGCGCATCTCAATACTGTCCTGCTGATCACCAACAGAGGCAACATAGGTTAAATATTCTGCTGCGCTGGAGCGAATGGTTATTTCTTCTTTTTTCTTCAATTAGAACCCCTCCTTGATTATGGTATTCTGGTTTATATCATTAAGTCCTGTTAATTATTCAAAATCACTTTACGTACAACTGTCAGTTATAATAAACATCCTTATTAAGGTAATTTAATCTGCTTGTTCACTTTCGCTATACCACATTTCCCTGTATTCTTCGATGTAAAATTTAATGCACTCTGGATATACATCCAGATATCTCATGCATATCCTTTTGAACAGTTCAAAGATTTGTTCATCATAGGCAAAATCCATCAAATAGTCAAGAAGATGTTCCACTTCGTCTTCGGACGCTTCCTTAATGCAGATATTCTCAACCAAGGGCAAATACACTTCATATGCCTGTTTACATAATTTTTTAAATCGCTCTGCAATATGGTATATATCTGTTACTCTTTCATCTGATATCATAATATTTCCTCCGGACAGTATGTTGATTTAATATACTTTTTAGAAGTAATATATATAATTAATTTATAACAGAATTATACCTTTATGATGTGCAAAAGTCGATAGCTGCCGGGTTTGCTGCAATTCTTCCCTATCCTTAAATTCTTTTCTTCGTCCACTCACGCTTGTTTTCGTCCAAATCAGCTTTATTTTGGACGAAAATTATATGCTGTCTGCACGAACATAAAATGTGCTTCTGCCCGAACCTTCTCTGATGATAAATCCTTCCTCGGTTAGTTTCTTTAATGCTGCCAGAGCAGAAGATCTTCCTATGCTCGGGCAGTGAGCCACAACATCCGCTCCCGTGAACTTGCCGATTTTTTCTTCGGTGTACTTTTTAACGATATCGTATGCTGTACTGCCTTTTCTGCTTTCAGCCATTAATCCGATACGTTCTTCAAATTCTGTATAGCATGACAGAATGACCTGAAGCATATATCTTATAAATGGTGTCGGATCATTTTCTTCCTCATGCCATCCGGCATCAGATTCTTCAAGTGTATCATAATAACGATCCTTCGTTTTTTCTATCTGCTTTTCAATACTTATATATTTTCCCACACTGTATCCGTTCTTGTACAGGAGAAGTAATGTAAGCAGCCTGCTCATTCTTCCATTGCCATCATTAAACGGGTGGATGCAGAGGAAGTCACAGATAAAAGTAGGAATCAGTATCAACGAATCTATTTTTTCATTTGCGATAGCCTGTTCATAGGCATTACACAGATTTTCCACTGCTTCTTGTGTATCACAAGGTGCAGTCGGCGTAAATCTTGTGACTACCGTTCCATCAGGTTTTGTTTCATTAATACAGTTTTGAACATTCTTAAAATGTCCGCCATAAGAGAATCCTGCCCTCTTTAAAAGATCCCGGTGAAGCTGAAGTATATATGATGGCCTGATTGGGATATACTCGTTACTCTCATGAATCGTATTCAAGACATCACGATAACCCATAATCTCATCTTCATCACGGTTTCTTGGAGTGGTTTTTTTCTCAAAAAG
>ERZ857745.2220-NODE-2220-length-21721-cov-12.610819_pt1 | contig 21721 bp, 19 predicted proteins | sample MGYA00519699_ERZ857745 | MGnify/ENA primary metagenome ERZ857745 (study PRJEB31778, sample SAMEA3449357) | human gut metagenome | biome: human gut; feature: human-associated habitat; material: faeces | place: United Kingdom | collected 2010/2012 ...
TCCACCTCACCGACTGCCGGCTCTCGCTCTTCGAGCGCCTCATCAAGGCTTATCGCTCCGAGGGTGTCAACAACGAGTACAGCTACATGCTCACCCGCCAGGGACGTATGCACCGCGAGATAGCCATCTTCCCCAACTATGCCTTCTATCAGAACAAGCTCATCCCCGTGCCCCTGCCTTATCAGGAGGAGCCCACGCCGCTCACCTCTGAGAGCCACGACGGGCTGGAGGCATTGCTCACCACTCGCCGCATCGCCTTCGTCACCTATCCCGAGCCACGACAGACAGGACTCGACCCATGGCAGCAGGAAACCTCCGACAAGGTGAATCTCATCGAGGCCAGGATGATTGCCGCCACGGTGCATCGCATCTACCTCATGGATCCAGAGGGCTTCGACAAAGACCGCACGGTGGGCATCATCGTGCCCTATCGCAATCAGATCTCCACCATACGCAACGAGATAGACAGCTACCACATCGAACCGCTCCACGACATCTTGATCGACACCGTGGAGCGCTATCAGGGAAGCCAGTGCGAGAACATCATCTACGGCTTCACTATCAGGAAATACTATCAGTTGGGATTCCTCACCGGCAACCAGTATGTGGACCGTGCGTCGGGCGAAATCATTGACCGCAAGCTCAACGTGGCGATGACCCGTGCCATGAAACATCTCATCATGATCGGCAACGCCAGACTCCTGCGCGAGAACGTCATCTTCTTCAAGCTCATGGAGTTTGCCCGTAACAGGCAGAGCTATTTCGACATCTCGCCCAGCGACTATGTGAGCGGAAACTTTGTCGTTGGGGAAGCAGGGGCGCTCGATTCGCTCGGCTCTGTCGGTTCGGCTGATTCTGTCGGTTCGCTCAAGGAATTATCATCCGATGAAACCTTTGACCGTACGTTTCGTACGGTCGTCGAAGAGCCCGTCAAGGGCGATGCGATGACCCGTTGGCCCCAGTATGTTCTGGGCAACGAGTTTGCCACCAACCAGGCGCTTATCGACTATGGAAGGAGCCATTTCGTGCAATCCAAAATCATTCAGACCGACCTCAAGGATGCCTCGGGCAGAAACCGGATGCGCACCTTCACGCCCGCCGACCAGGTGCTCGTTTACTGTCACAACATGATGCCTGCCCACTATGCCTGCGCCAAGCTGATGTACGGCTCGGTTCGGGAGTGGGTGGAGGAGAGGCTTTCCTCCACCTCCCTGCGCACCATCTCGGTGCATCTGGGTTGCGGACCGGCCACCAATGCCCTGGCTTTCATGCAGGTTTTCGGCGACAAGATAGGATGTTTGGAGTACGAGGCAGTCGACATCTCGGAGAGCATGCATCAGATGGGCGAGCGGATGCTTCATGCCGCTTATGCCGACCGGGTGGTTTATCACAAGCTGAGCCATTTTGAGGAGTTGAATGACGATGATTGGAATGCTTTGTCCAGCGTTCCTACGGTCATCTTCTTCCATTTCTCGTACATCTTTGCGAAAATCGGTCCCCAGTCAGCCGAGAAGTTGGCTACACGCATTGCTTCCGTCATGGCTTCCCATCCTCTCAACAGATATGTTTTCTTCATCCAGCAAGCCGATGCCGACCGTAGTCTCAAGAGTTATCGTGTGTTCCGCAAGGCGCTCTCCGCCCGGGTTCATTTCTTGAAGGGGGGCTGCGCCTCGGCAGTATGGAATGCGGATGCTTCTCAGATGCAGGCGGATGTTTCTCAGGTGCAGGCGGATGCCCTTGCCTTTCCGTTCTCTTATGAGATTTGGGAGGGATAGTTTCCTGAGAAGCCCAGCGAACATACTGTTTGCTCAAGTTTCGCAAGAGTCCGTTTCTCTCTCTCAGGGTTTATCATTTTTTAAGGGGTCTGAATCTGGTGAACGACTGTTCTAAATGTCACGAAATAAGGAATATATGTACTCTTTGATTTCTTTTCGAATGCAAAACTATTTCGTAATTCAGGTTTTTTGATTACCTTTGCAACCGTATGAAAAAAAGAAAGATGAGATTTATCTGGGCGATGGTTGGCCTGTTGGGGCTGTCGCTCGTCAGTTGTGACAAGGTGTTCGACGTGCATCCTTATGATGTGAATATCAAGGGAGAGAAGAATGTCAACGCCAAGCAGATAGTGAAGATAGAGGAGGCGACGAAGGACAAAACCACCTTTCGTTTCGCCTTTATCAGCGACTCACACCAGTGGCTCAATGACCTGAGTGACGAGGTGAGCGACATTAACCGCAGGCCAGATATCGACTTTGTGATTCATGGTGGCGACATGACCGACTTTGGTGGCACACAGGAATTTCTCTGGACTCGCGACCGGCTCAAGAAACTCAACAAACCCTTTGTGGCACTCTTGGGCAATCACGACTGTCTCGGTACAGGGACAAAGGCTTACCAGGTGACTTTTGGCAATCCCGACTTTGCTTTTATCGCAGGCAGAGTGAAGTTTGTGTGCCTCAATACCAATGCCATCGAGTACGATTATTCGCAACCAGTTCCCAATTTCGACTTTATCAAGGCCGAGTGGACCAATCGGGCAGATGAGTTCGACCGCTCAGTCGTTTGTATGCATGCCCCTCCTTTCAGCGAGCAGTTCAACAATAATGTGGCAGAACCCTTCAATGATTACATCCACAAGCTACCCCAGCTGATGTTCTGTCTCGATGGTCATGGCCATCACATTCGCATACAGGACCTCTATGATGACGGTACTATCTTCTATATGACAGCGAGTGCCAAGGAGCGAAAGTATTATATATTTACCATTACTCCCGATGATTACAGCTATGAGATTATTGATTTTTAGGATATTTCTTCTTTTGTTTCTGATGCCAGCATGTGTTCAGGCGCAACAGAACGCCGTGGCAGATACAGCGTTGGCTGCTCGCGACACGGTGGTGAAACATAGTCGCTATGACAACCGCATTCACCGTTATCGCCGCTACTGGGGAGCACTCATCCCTACGCAAACCGTCCTGCAGACATGTGGCAACATGGGACTGTTCTCCTTCGGAGTGGGCTGGGATTATGGCAAGCATCGCCAGTGGGAGACGCAGTTGCTCTTCGGTTACATACCGAAATATGACTCCAACAATGCCAAGATGACGATGACCCTGAAGCAGAATTATATACCCTGGTCGGTGACGATGGGGCATGGCTGGGCCTTCGAGCCTTTGGAGTGTGGCTTGTATTTCAACACCGTCTTTGGCTCAGATTTCTGGACGAAGCAGCCGTCAAAGTATGGCAGTGGCTATTATCCTTTCTCCACACGCATCCGCCCCAACATCTTTGTGGGAGAGCGTTTCACGGTGGATGTGCCCGAGAATCGCCGCAAGTTTGTGAAGAGTGTCACCTTCTTCTACGAGTTGAGCACCAACGATATTTATTTCATGCGTTTCTATCGCAATGGTTCTGCCGGTTTCTGGGATGTCTTCGGCTTGTCGTTAGGCATCAAGACACAGCTGTTCTGATGGGACATGTGATAGTTGATATCCATAACTTTGTTGCCACTATGGTTAGCACTGTCTTCTTCGAGGTACTGCTCCGTAGTGGCTTCTTTTTGTTTGGTCACTTGGTGCCGATGATAGTAGGATATGCCAATGGCTACAGCCAAGAGAAAGACTATGCAGCCGAGAAGTATGATGATGTTTTGGTTCTTAGGCTTTTCTAATAGTCTTTTGCGTAGAATCTCAATGCTGCCTGGACGCAGTAAGTGATTGTGGGTAGTGCATATCTTAGCAATTTTCTCCAGTTTTTTATCTCCGATGGTCGTGGCTATTTCTTCGATGACTATTCCCAAGGAAAAGATATCAGTCCTTGGTTCTGCCTTTGCATCTGGCATGAACTGTTCTGGGGCGATATATCCAGTAGTGCCGGCAGAGTGCTTGAGAATACAGAAAGCATCGCTGTCGGATAGTCCAAAGTCGATGATTTTCACATGCTGTCCTGTATGAGTAATCATGATGTTAGAAGGCTTGAGATCCCGGTGAATGATCTGTTTGCTGTGCATATACTCCAAGGCGTTCATCAACTGAAGGATGATTTTATGAGCAAGCTCATGGGTCAGTGCTTTCCTATTGATGAGGCTTTTGAGGGTCTCGCCGTCTATGTGTTCCATCACGATGGTGGTTCCTAATTCTGGAAGTTGCTCAAGGCTGAGGGTTCTACAGATATTGGGGTGTTCCAACTCCAATCCAATCTCAAATTCCTTGGTGAGGGCTTGTTGATAGACTGGTGTGTAAAGAAAGTCCTTCTTGAGGCATTTCAAGACGTAGCGTTTGCCATATTTGGTGGCAGTGAAAAGTCGAGTGTGTCCGGATTGAGACACGTAGTATTCCTGTAGATTACTATAGGTATTTTCTATGGGAGAGGATTCAGAACCGTTTGTCTCCTTGTCGAGATCTTCTGTATATCCAGAGTTTGACTCGGGATCATTGTTCTTTCCTGTTACTTTATCTTGCTTGTCTGGCATATTCTAAAAAGTTGATTTAGAGTGATTATTACTTCATGACGTTGATAAGTGTGAGACCGCCATTCCTTCCTGCCACAAAGGCTGCGGTTCGTTTGCCTTTTCTTTCGATATAAGGCAGATATAGAGGCTGCTCCTTGATAAAGCATCCTGTGACAAACTTGTCGCCTACCTGCAACTTACTGTTTTCTGATGTCAGGACTTCATAGGTGCTTTCGCCCAAATAGCGCAATCGCAGTATTCGGTTGGGACTCCAACCGATGGATATTTCCTTTCCTTCTTGCAGGTCGTTGCTTATCACTTGTTGTGCCATGAAAAAGGATGAGTTATACTTCGTGCTGTTCTTCAGCCATTTTGTAAACTCTGCGTAGTTATTGTAACCTATATATTGAGCCAGGGCATCAAGTGTTATATTTCTTGGCTTGTGGTCGTCGTTTACGTAACCGTATAGGCGTTTGAGGGTGGAGGAGGATATGCTCTTGCCCCATTTTTGTTTGAGGTAGATAGAAAACTCCTCGAAGTCTGTAGTGGTACAGAGCATCTTTCCGTATTTTTGCTCGATGAGCGATTTCAATTCTTCTATTTCTGGAGTCGTCATAATCTGTCGTTTTTATAGTCCTTTTTTATCTGTTGTTTTATCACTTGGAAGAGTCACTTTTGATGTTCTTGAATTGTTTCCAAATGACATCTCCTTTGTAGAATGCAGCTTTTCCTGTTGGCACATGAACGATGCAGGTATTGAGAAAACTGGTGCCTCTTGTGGTGAAGGCATGTGAACTGCATACAGGTGGAAGTGGTGCCTCTACATAGATGTCGGTGAGAGGGCAGAGGTCGAAGGCATAGTCGGAAATAGCCTCTGTCTTACTGCCTATCCTTACTACTTTCAACTGTTTGCAACCTTGGAAAGTACTTGTTGGGATTCGTTTCAGATTGGCAGGTAACTTTACTTCTTTCACCTTGCTGTCCATAAAAGCCCCTTGACCTATTTTGTTCATGTTGTCAGGAAGAATGAATGTCTCGATGCTGCATTCCTTGAAGGCATAGTTACCGATAGAAGTGATGGTGCTTGGCAAGGAATATTCTCCTTGTTTGCCCATTGGAAACCATAAGATGTTGGTTTGTTGTTCATTGAGTAACACTCCATTGACGCTGCTGTAGTTGGAGTTGGCTTCTGAAACTTCTATGTCTCTCAGCGCCGTACAACCGCAGGATGGAAGCAGATTGCTTACCGAAGCTGGTATCTCTATCTTGGCGAGTGACTTGCAATTCATAAAGGCATCCTTTTCGATGGTTGTGACATCAGTAGGTAGGATAACTTTTGTGAGATAATCGCAGTTGGCAAAAAGTCCTTGTCCGATGACGTGGTCTTGTACATATCTGTTTGCCCCGTATGGTCCGCCTCCTGCCACAATCTTCACATCCGTCATGTCTATGTAGGCTAATTTGCCAGGAGTATCGGTCTCGTCCAAGTTTCTACCCATCATCTTTCTGAGGCAATTCAGGTCGTCTCCATTCATTGGACCTGCCAAGGTGAGTGATGTATAATCATATAGATTGTTGCCCAAAAGGGACTGCAGTTCACCCGCTTCTTTAAGCATGATGGCATCGCTTGTTGTCGTATAGGTGATACACTCACCGATCGTTTCTCCCATACGGCTTTTGGCATACGGCCAAATCTTATAGGTCGTATTGAGAGTAAGTTCGTCTATAAGGAGCTTCTGTTGTCCCAAGCCTCCAGAGTAGTTGGTAAGAATTTCTTTCGTGGCATTTTTGCTTGGAAGTTCTTTCTCGATGTTCTCTTTTTCAGACTGTGGACCTGTTGTGTTCTTGGATGCCAATTCGTAGTAGCATCCTGTTTCGGTAATGTTCTCTCCACCATCTTCCAAGATGTCGTAACTGACGAAGGCACTTGTTGGTCCATGACTTAACAAGGTCGTATTTCCTACCTTTGGTTTCTCGTTGGGTAGTGTCGTAAAGTTCATGATGTTTCCAGATGTGATGGTTCGCCCATTGCTGCCTTGCAACATATAATAATAGGTATTGCTTGCAATGAGATTTTTCAGACGAACGGAGACGGTGTTTAGCTTTGATATCTTTTCGCTTTCTGTTGTGATAGAGACAGTCTGGTCCATATTCTCCGTTGTTCCATATCTGAAATAGAGTTGAGGCATGTCAGCATCTCCTTCTATTTCGGCAATACCGTTCAGGGTCGCTTCATTTCGAGTGATGTCGGTAGCAGCCAAAGTCGATAGGTTTGGCTCCAGGTAAGATGGCTTGTCGCTGCTGCATGAAGCCATGAGTATGATAATCGCAAGATTGATGATAAGATGTTTCACTTCTTTAAAATATTTTGATTCCTAATCCGATACAACCTTCCCATTGTTTTCCTGCAATGGTAATGGTGGAGGCTGTCATCGTAAACCTGTTGAAGGAAGCAAGTACGCCTGCTTCGGCTGATATGCCCTTATGGGTCAATCCTTCGTTGAGTAGATAACCGCCACCTTCGCTTTCACTCCTTTGCCAGGCCGTTGCGCATCGTCCGTATCCTATGCCCTCGAATAATCGTATGTTGCGACTTATATGGTGGATGGCTCCAAGGGTCAGCGTGTAATTGCTATGTCGTGTCTCGCCTGTGAAGTAGGGCTTAGTGCCATTGGCATTGATGCTTCCGTCTTTTTGGCAATTACCTTCTGTATTCCCGATGGTTCGCAAGTCGCTGCTTGCATGGAGGTAGAAACCATGGCGTTTCATCATAGCAAAGAAAATTCCGTATGATGGACCGTCTTGGTGGAGTGCCACGGTAGCCAATGTGTAGATGGAGAGTGGCATCTTGGGCTTAGTTCGTGATATCGTTATCGTGTCGGTCACGGTCTTTACTTCTACGATGGTGTCGTGAACTTCTGTGATAGTAGGTTTGGGGAGGTTGAGTTTCAACTCGTAGGTCATACGACTCTCTAATGGCTTGTCCAACTTGTAGTCTCTGATTACTCCCCATTCCGGGTGTTTCAAGGTTAGCATCTTCGTACCTTTGGGTAGATAAAGCCATATTTCGCCCACTTCGTCCTTGCGTTTCACAATTCCTAATGGGGTGGAGAAAGCAAAGTCGCTTGGAGCCTCTATCTTCATGAGGGCACAAGCCTCGTCATTGAGGTCGCGTACATTGTCAATGAAGGCACTTACGTCGTTGGGCAACAAGCGGAAACTTGCCACCGAGAAGTCTTGGGCTGAACAGGAGAAGGGCATAAGCAGTAAGGACATGATGGCAATCACGACTCCCGCTTTTTTTCCTTTATCCTTTTGATGATTTCTTGAAAACTTCATACCTTATTATATTATATGTAAGCCTTATTTCTTATATAGAACTTTATTGTAAATTGAAGTCTTGAATGTTGATGATGTCTCCTTTTCCTCCTACCGTAGAGGCAGGTTGCCATGTTCTGACATGGATGAGCGGCATCGATTTGTTTCTGAAATCCCACAACAGAAAGAGATAACCGTCATCACTGTATCGGTCGCTCTTGTATTGTTGTCTCAGAGTTACACCATAAATGCCGTCCATGGTAGGATGTCGCATGATGCGAAAGCCGGAGAACTTGACATCTATCTTTTGGTTTGTCGCAAACACTTTGCCGAGACGGTTGATGTAGTCGTGCTTGGAATGGATGGCGTATGTCACCTTATTCTCAGCTTGTATCTTATTGTCATTTGCTGCAGTCTTTACTACATTGCCCACGATGATAAGTGCTTTGTCGCTAAACACCTGTCTTAGAAAATCAATGTCTTTGGTGGTGTAAGCGGTGCGGAAATGCTCGCAGTAGTTGAGGATAGTGTGGCGTCGGTTGGCGTCGGTCTCATTCAACTTGCCTTGCATGATTTTGGCTGCTTCCTTGTAGAAGGGGTTGTTTTGTGACATCGTGTGGAGATCCACTTGTGAGAGCGTTTTGCTCCTATGGGACAACTCGTTCGATCGCACCATAGATGTTCCCTCGTGTACGGTAGTTGCTGTCCCTTGGTAGGTCGTACTTGTATTAGAGGGATCTTCTGACAGTGTGTTGGCGGAAGTTGTCTTCAGGTTCTTATTGTTCTCATGAATGGAAACAAAGCCATCATGTGTGAATGTCACCATACCTTGTCGGTCAATGAAACCCTCTCGATGCGTGACTTGTTCCCGAAACCGTAACTGTCCATTGCGAAAGCGAGTGTCGAGCAGACTGTTGCGCAGGGGTATGACGAACAGCTCCTTGCCGTCGGCATCCTCCACGACATATCGCTTGCCTTCCTTTCCGTTGTCTTGTTCCACCAATTCCAGTCCTTCGTTCAGACCATATCTTGTTTCTCGTCTGTCATCTTCCTGAGGTGTGAATGACGGAAGCCACAAAACTACAAGCCATGTTCCGAGAACGAGAATTAGTAAAGACAAAACATATATCGTTTTTCTCATTCGTTATGATAGTCTGTTATTTTCTATTTCTATGATAATCTTTGTATAGATGAAACTATTGCCAGTTCTGGATTTCTCCACCAATTTCAATCTTCACTTGGTCAGGGTTGTCCGAAATGATAAGATTGACGAGGTGCTCTGTTCCTGGTTTGAACTGGAACTTGCTTTCAAAGAGATAGCTTACGCCCTTCATTACGACTTCGATGAGCGGCATGCGATTCTCAATTCGTTGCGGAACGATGATAGCGGAATATATGTAGTTGTCATCTTGATGGGCAATGATGGACTGGCGGTTGCCTTTCATATAGCGCGTTGCCACCCCTGCCTGTAGGTCGATAGTAGCTGATGGAATGGTGTTATGAACATACACATCGGCATTCGTTGGCATCTCTCCCTCGAAATCCTCTCCCTTGATGAGCCTGATGGTCAGTTTGCTCATGATATGCTTGAAGTTGAGAGGTACTGGTGCCGTTGAAGCTGCAATCCCTTCGGTCTTGGCAAAGAGCAAATCGCTTGCTTCGTATCCGCCGAGTGTCGTCCCTGATTTATGGGTACTTTGGTCTGTACTCACATTGAACGGTTGGTCCTCGATACTACTCAATTGATTGATATAAGGGTAGTAAGCATAGGCATTGTAAGTGCCTTCGTCCCAATACAGAGTATGGGCAGGGGTCCACTTGCCGCCATCGTAGGTGAGGGCAGCATTGTTCACGAGGTTTCCGCCGATTTCGAGAGGTGAGTCGGCTTTTGCTACGAAAAGTCCTATCTTGTCATTTTTCTCAAAATCAGTTTCCGTAGCACGTGTATTCTTGGGGGTAATTTTCTTTCCTGGGTGACTTACCATGAAGGTCATCGGAGTCGATTTTGCATCCAGGGAATGAGCATCTTGAAGACTTTCGTCTCCACAAGATGCTAAACCTAAGATGAGGCTCCATGCTATGCACGTATGTTTGATGATATGGTTTCGTCTCATGTTTCTTCTTTTTATATTTCTTTTTTTTTATGAATGAGAAGAAGTTATTTGCGTCTTCTTACTTTTTGCTTTTTCAGAGGACTTCCCTTGTGGAAGACAGGAACGTGCTGGTAAGTTCCTGCTATTCGTTCATCTCCATTCATTCCGAAGGCACGACTCTCCACCACACCAGCGTCCCGCTTGTCATTCTTCACGAAATCCTCGAAAGTGAAAGTCTCTCCAGCGTACTGCTTGATACGCTTCACGATGCTCTCACGGCTGATGGTGCTATAGTAAGGAATGTCGTTGTTCATGCAAGAGTTCGGTTCCGAACGGAAAACGCCTCTGGTGTGCATGAATCCACCCTCGTAAATATCCACGATATCGCTATAACGGTCGTCGTAGATGAGGTGGCTCCAATCCACTTCGTGCATTTTGCCCGTAAGCGAAAGGTTGTCGTACCATCCGAGACTCTTAGCCCAGTTGAACTCGTCCACGTGCCCACAGCAAGAACAGCCACAGGCATCAATGAAAGCATTGTGGTAAATGTATTCATCGCCGAGCTTGCCAAATCCATGACCGCCTGCCTCATGCTGGATGACTCCACGAGTGTCGAGTGGATAGTCATACGTGCTAAGAGGACAAAAAGCGATGGCTGAGCCATCTGCCCACATCTGGGTGATACCACCATAATCGGTAGAATTCGGTATGATGATGATAAGCGTCTGGTTCAAGTTGGCCTTGTTGACGGTAGGCGCACCTAATACGTAAGAGAAAATCTTATCGTAATCAGCTTTCAGACCTACGCCCGCAGTAAAGGTCGTATTGAAGCGATTGTAACGGATCGTGTTCACTGTTCCGATGCCACTTTCTGTAGATAGCGGCATGGCTGTGTAGATGTTGAAATATTCACGATAAGTCTTGTAAGGTTCGATACCAAAGAAATATTCCACTTCTTGCTGGATATTCTTCAGATAATCACCATTAGCAATGTCCTTGGCATTGTATCCATCACCAATCAATACGATATTGATGCCACCGTTTCTGCCCCTTGTAGCCTTTTGTAAGGTAACCCATTCGTCCTCACCATATTCATATCCATATTGCGATACATTGCACTCGTGCGTGTATTCCTTGTCTTTCAGTTGGAATACTACTTTTCCATTACGGTTGCCAGCCCCTTTTGCCATCGACTTGATGGTCAATGTCACTTTCGTCTTCTTGTTTCCGTTGGAAGGAGAGACTTCGCACCAGTCTGGTTTGCTCGCTACCTCCCATTCTCCCTCGGCATTGATGGTCAAGGTCTGCTTGTGCTCAGTGCTGAGGGCGCAAGCCACGGAAGGGCGACAAACCAACTCATGGTGGGCAGCGATGCGCTTGAAGTCACGCCATCCGTTGGCAGTCTGGTATTGGGCGATGGCAGATTCTGGTACTTCGAGCGTGAAATTGTCCTTGGCAATTCCCTCGAAAGCATTCTCCTCTATATAGGCAGGCATGTCGCCTCGACAAATGATGGAGTTGATGCCGTAACATCCACTGAAAGCATTTTGCCGTATGGTTTCCATGGACTCCGGAAAGATGATACCTTCTATCATTTTACAGTTGGCAAAAGCAAATTCCCCAATGCTTTGCATATCTTCCGGAAATTCTAAAGTGCCCATTAATCTCCAGTTGTTGGCGAAGGCTCTGCTGCCTATATGACCGATGCTTGAAGGTAACTTCAATTCGCCGGAAAAATCATTGTTGCCGAAAGCATTGTCAGAGATGACTTTCAGACTTTTTGGCAAGTGTAACTCTCCTCTGAAATGACAGTCGGCAAAAGCGTCATTGGCAATGTTGATGATGCCGTCATGCAGGGAGAGGGTTCCATTGAATCCGCATCCGTGAAAGGCCTCGGAAGGGATGGTGGTAATATTTTGTGGGATAGTCAGTGATCCTGTGAGTCCTGAGCATCCTTGGAAAGCGCAGTTCGCTATTCTCCTGAGATGTGAGGGCAACTTTAGTTCGCCATAGAATCCTGAACAACCTGCAAAGCAATATCCTCTGATAAGTTCCAGATTGTCTGGTAACCTAAGATTTCCAGTGAGATTATTACAACCTTGGAAAACTCCTCCGTAGTAATCTGTTCCTTCGTCTTGCATGTCATCCTCGCCTCGATTCCCTAATTTCTTGAGAGTAGAAGGAAGGGTCAAGGTGCCATTGAGACCAGTACATCCTTTGAAAGCTCCACGACGTATCTCTGTTACTCCTTCCGGAATGACCAAAGACCCCGTGAGGTATTTGCAACCATAAAAGGCATTTGAGCCTATAGACTTGAGGTGGTCTGGCAGTATAAGCCTGTTGAGGCTGTTGCTTCCTCCTGTGGTTTGGATGAAGTAAAAGGCACTGTTAGGGATTTGATCGTCCTGATTTTCTTCGTATTCTTCATTTCTTCCATAAGCCTTGATGCGAACTTCCTTTAGGTTTAAGGCAGAAAGGCGAGGCATGGAATCACGCATGAAGTAGAAGTCTTTGGAGTTGATTTCTCCCGTAATCTTGAGGTTTCTTACTTGGGTATAGTCCTTATGTGCTGCGATGATGGCATCTTTCAATCCTCCAGGTGTAGAGTTGATGATAATATATTCTTTGGCAGTGGCATTATGACTCACGAGGTCGCTCTCCCAAGGGGTGATGCTCTCGCTGATCAATGTCAACTTGTAATCTCCGCTTGTAGATAGTTTATCCACCTTGATGTCGAAGTTCATCATCTTTCCTGCTTGGTAAGTGAAGTCGCCGGATTTAGAAAACTTGTATGGCTCTCCTCCTATGGTGATACTGAAGAGGGTAGTGCCTGCAGGTATCGTCTGTGGAATGACGATAGTGCGCCATTCATTGTTATGTCTGGAAGGAATGGTGGCTGTGTTCTCCACGCTGCCTGCTACTTTTACTTCTCCTGTGGAAAGGTTGATGCTTGCTTTACGAGCTACATTGGCAGTCAGAACCGTCTTCTCGGTGTTTGCCCACTCCTCGTCGGTGAAACCGGAACCTTTCACCAAGGTCACCTTGGCATTCGACATGCGGTGGGTCAAAGGCAAGCGAATCGTGTTGGCGGTAGGAGTGACATCAGCAACTTTCCCCCAGAGGAAGTCGCTACTTTCATAGCCTCCCATTTCACCATCTTTCGATTCTTTGCTTTGGTCTTTCTGTACCTCGAATGAGCAGTCTTCTATGCTCTCAGGATTGGCAATAGGGTAGTATCCGTAGATATCTACGTGGGTATGCTTGTCTTTCCAGTAGATGTCGTAGGCAGAATTCCACTTGTTTTGTGATGCGTCGAAGGTGTGTTGTACATTGTCGGCGCGGTTGCCGCTCACTTTCAATGTGCCAGGGTAGTCACCCTCATAATCTACGATATAGACACCCATCTTGTCGCCATCACAGAATCCATTGTCGTTTACTCGGGTAACGGCAAGTTGCTCAATATCTCCTGACAGCAAGATGCGATTGCTGTCTGCCTGTTTTTCATCATCGAAAAGGTGGTCGCTGCATCCTGTCAGTATCACGATTCCGATGAGTAATATATATAATAAGGTGTATTTCGATAATTTCATTGATATGTCCTTTTTAGTTGGCAGTTCCGCCGTAGTCTATACCGTCATCTTCCCATTGAGAGATGTTGACATTGATTCCACTGCTCGTTTTGCTGAGCGTGACGGTGAAATTATATTTTTTCCCCTTCTCGAAAGCGTGGAATTTGGAATTTCTTGCAAGGTAATAGTTGCTGCCATCTACGTTGATGGTAATGAAATTCCCTTCTTTTACGTCTTGAGGTACGATGATAGCCTTGTAGATACAATCTTTCTTTAATGGAATGATGTCTGTATCATTTCCTGTTGCGGTGACCACGCCGGTGGAGAGGTTGACCAAGGCTGTACTCTTGAGTCCATTGATTCTGACATTCACACGGGATGATGCAAGCGATGCGTCGGTAAAGCCATTGCCAGCTTTCAGCGTGATGATGGCTTGGCTCATCATGTGCTTGGCTTCTATCTTCACAGCTTGATCTGTTGGAGCGACATCTAATGTCTTGCCAATCAGCATGTCGCTGCTCTTATAATCGGCAAGGTCGCTTTGGTCGGCCTTCACTTGTACCGGCACGGCAGTCACATTGTTTATGTATTTTTGGTAAGGGTAATACAGATAGAAGTCGGCATGGGTAGTCTCGTCTTTCCAATAGATGGATGAGGCTGCTTTCCAAGTTCCATCGTAGGTGAACTGCATGTTGTCTATATAATTGCCGAGGGTTTTCAAACTGTTGGCAGTACCGTTTGCCTCTCGATTGACAACAAACAATCCAATTTGATCACCTACCTCAAAAGCTTCGTCCGTTGCGCGAGTCGCAACAGACGTATTGATACTGACGGGCAGTTTCTCCTTAGTTGTAGGAGAAGGCTGTACAGGGTCAGTCCCGTTTCCGCCATCGGTAGAGCATGCTGCTATTGTAAGTAGGGTGCAAATGCATAGAGATATGTATTTGAAGTTTACCATTTACTTTTATGATTTATAGTTATGTGTATTATGCTTATGCAGTTAGCGTGCAATTAACTCAGTGCAAAGGTAATGCAAACGAGCGCAATGAAAGCTTGCTTTCAGATTGCCGAGTGCCGCCTTAACTTCTGCAAAGGTAATGCAAACGAGCGCAATGAAAACTTGCTTTCAGATTGCCGAGTGCCGCTTTTCCTTCTGCAAAGGTAGAAAGAATCTTGGAATTATGCAAGTTCACTTTGGTTCATTTGTGTGTTTTCCTTATTTTTTGTGTTATAATTCTGCTTTATGCAGTTGAAAAACTGCAATCAAAAGGGGAAGAAACTGTATGGAAGGGTTTCTGCATCCTTACAAGAGAGTTGACACATCCTTATGAAAGTGTTAGTATATCCTTATGCAATCTTCGTTCAACGCCTTTGAATGTCCGTTCAGAGCCTTTGAACGGCGGTTCAGAGGCTTCGAACGGAGAAATGATAAGGATGCGGAAACAAATTCATTGTGGTTTACCGTTTTTAGTTTGTGGTTTTCCGATTTTAGTTGACCACTCTTAGCATTATTTTAATGTTTTGTTATGCGTTCTCATATTGTTTATTTTCCGAAATGATAGCTGCGGAAAATAGCAGTGAGCCAGCGCAAGGCAACTTTTTTACCTTATGAACCATTATGGACTTGATAGTTTCAAATAATCTCCTTACCTTTGTCCGAAAATCGTAAACTTATATGAAAGTATATGAATATTATAGGTAATATAATTTCGGGCATTATTGCAGCGGTAGTAAGCGCAATAGTAAGCTATTGGATTTTTAAACGGCAGCAATTCAATGATACAATAACCAAGGAGCGTCTCAACTTTATCAAGGATTGGAGAGAGTGCGCTGCTTGTTTTTGTGGTTTATTGGCATTGAAAAATGAATCTTTTAAGGTTGACGAATTTGAAGGGCACAAATTGGAGTACTATTATTACAAACTACTTTTGATGTGCAACTCCACCAAACCTGAATCTTATGTGGATATTGAAGTTGTAAAACAGTTAAACCTGCTTTATCAAGCCAAAGGTAAGGTTAGTAACGAACAATTTGAAAAGTTTGTTGCTCTAATGCAAGCAAATTTAGCTATAGAATGGAAAGGTACCAATCTTGAAAGTCGGAAAGGACAACTTTCGGAAAAAGAGAAAGAAAAATTGAGGTTAGATAGTTTTGAATGTTATAAAAAGTGGGAAAATGGAAAATAAAACACTGCTGTCCCGTTTAGAAATCTTCCGGTCCGAATAGGCTCGGCATATAGTAATCGGTTGACTCTTTCTCGGGAACAGTCTTGTTAAATAATTCATTAATTGGGGTTTTATCCGTAAGGAACAACCCGACGTTCTTTGAAATTGTGTGTAAAGATTGATTCATGTGCATCTTCTTTTTGGTTAGAGCCAATAGAAGGTATGTACAAACGGCAATCCAAATCTGGAGATAGATAGCATTCTCAGATGTTCCATAGAAGGATTTGATGTGCAAGTGTTGCTTGATCCATTTGAAGAAAAGCTCCACATTCCATCTTTCCCTATAAAGTTCTGAGATTGTAAGCGCTTCGTACTCCATGTTGTTTGTGAGAAATCGATAGACATTGTTGGTAGCATAATCTTCATAGGTAACCATCCTTATTTCTTCTGGATACCATTGTGATGTACGTAGACCGATGAGTTTTATTTTCTCATCTGCAATGACACCTGTAGACTTGTCAACTTCACAGCAAGCGGTAATATCAAAACGCATATTGTCCTTTGCTCGGGTTACGAAGAATGCATTCTTTTCATGAATGAGGTGGAACAAGTGATAGAAATCAACATATCCCTTGTCCATCAAGTATATAGCAGATGGTTCAATATAAAGATAGTCCAATGCTTTTACATCATGAACTGATGCTTCGGTTAGATAAACTGATACTGGTAGGTTACCTCTCAAATCTAATAATGTATGCATCTTGATACCTCCTTTATGCTTGCGAAACTTAGCCCAAGGGCAAAGCTTAAGACAAAGGCTGATGGTACTGCTGTCAAAAGCATAAACCATGTTATCAAGATCAAGGCGAAAGTCATCCTTTGCATAGAGAGGGCGAACCTTCTTAACAAGAACTTGAGCGAAATCGGCATAGATTCTCCAGTCTCTTTTCTCATTAGCCTTGGCAAGTGTGTTACGAGGAACAGCATAGCTGATACCGCAATGATACAGTCTGCTTGACAATGCCGTTAGACAATTTTCAATATCTCTCAGGCTACCACGATTAGTTAGCTGAGCATAGCTCATCACAAGAAACTGATCCTTGCATGTAAAGCTCCTTGATCTATAATTGCCCTTGTATCGGTCAACACAAGCCTTGAATTCTCGTTCTGGGATATTAGTTTTAAGGGAGTTTCGTCTTAAAAGTTGGAACGTATTGTATAAAACTTATAAAATAATTAGTTTTTCTCTTACGTCAGAACAAATTATTATTACACCATATATTTATACAAGAAGGGGAGGATTCCCAGACAACAAGGAAAAATTAATTTTTGATAAAAGTGATTATAGTTTTGCTATAAGAGAACTTTTAAAATATTGATTGTAAATAAGGCTGTGCTTGGTTATAAGTGTTATAGCTAAACACAGCTTATTTTGTACTTTTACACTCCCCATTTATCCTTTCTTATTCTGAGTATAGTTCATTCTATCCTCTTTTTTAGGTTCGTTACCATACGAGTCTATCAGAATAAGACTGTTGACATCTCTCACCTTACAGAATATATTGTCATCACTTGAAGGATGTACATGTATCAATATGTTACCGTCAAGTACTTGGAAAGTACCTCTTAACTTATCCCGCTCGTTCTGCTTTTCTTTGAATGTCTGTGTCAACAAATAGGTACCATCAGCATTTAATGTGAGAGTTGTCTCAACATCAGACGAATACCCCTCAATATGTTCCAACAACAGAATCCAAGCTGATTCTATTTTCTAAAATTGCCGTATATTCTTCGATTTTGATAGAATCAATATCTGCATTATTTTGTCCTGTGCCGCATAATATATAAGATGTAATAAATGCGATAACCAATACTGCTATAATTGCCTTATTCTTCTTCATAACCACCATAAAAGAAAAAGTGTCCGCAATGTCAAACGAGTGGCATCACGGACACGGATGAATAGTTGAGAGTTTGATGAAAGTAAGTATCCTGAAACATTGTTGATGCACGGACAAGTTCTTGCACTATCGAACACGATACGGAGACCGTTCGTTATCGAAGCGAAGGATGCGCTTGTAGCCGATGGCCGTTGTCTATTATTTCTTATTAATTTTCTTTTTAATTTCATTTGCCTCTTTAAATAGGCTATTAGCAATGCTATCTTTAATTGCTGCCATCTGTATCATTTCGTTATGGTAGCGAATTGAGTCCTCGTAAGTATTTACATGAATTCTCACATTCTCAATAACTTCTTTATTTGGGCATACGGAGAAGTTCTTTTCGATGTATCGGACATTTTGATCATCAGATGGAAGAACCATCTTCAATGCCCGATATTTCAAGTCTGCAATCTCCAAAGCTTGATGCTCTTGCCATTGGGTTAGATTGCCCCAAATGGAGATGACAAGAGATAGAGCCAAGCCAACAATGAAAAGAAGAACAGTCTTTGAGGTTGGCTCGAAGCGATGGGTTACAACCTTCTTTTGAGGTAGGTTACCCATTGCGTGAAGTTTGTCCTGCACCACTTTTGATGCAGCATTCTGTTCTTGCTTCATCTGATTAATGGTACCCAACAAGAGTTTGCTTCGCAGTTCATCTTTGCTTGCTTCTTTCTTGGTAAGGTCGGTAAAGATGCAGATAGCCTCTCTTAATTTTGTCATTTTTCCAATAGTTTCCTCTTCTTTTGCAGATACAGAAAGGATGGCTTTTTCAAGTTTACTTGTGTCAATACTTGCAGAGCTGAGAACTGTTTCCGCTCCTGCAAGTAATGACACAACCAAGTTGGAGAAATCAATCATTGCTATGTTTGGCAAGGAAGAGGAAGTCAGAGGTAAAATATCCAAATTAAGAGATGCCATTGTTGTTTTTGTTGACCTTATCAAGGCTGAACTCGGCAAAAATGAGCAGCGAAGCAAGCTCTTGGTTGATGCTGTCAAGCAGATGAGACAAGAGAATGATGTTTCCTCGAAGGCATTGCAAGACAAACTTGAAGTGATGAACAATTCACCTCAGAAGAAACTTGTCACCCATCGCTTCGAGCCTACATCAAAGTATGTTCTTCTTTTCATTGGAGGCTTGTTCCTATCTCTTGTTATCTCCATTTGGGGCAACCTCAACCAATGGCGAGAGCATCAAGATTGGGCGGAGGCAGACTTGAAATATCGCGCTTTGAAGATGGTTCTTCCATCTGACGATCCCAATGTTCGATACATCGAAAAGAACTTTTCTGTATGCCCAAATAAAGAAGTTATTGAGAAAGTGAAAACTCGTGTAAATATTTACGAGGACTCAATTCGCTACCATAACGAAATGATACAGATGGCAGCAATTAAAGATAGCATTGCTAATAGCCTATTTAAAGAGGCGAATGAAATTAAACAGGAAATTAATCTGAAATAATAGACAACGACCATCTGGTAGCGCATCCTTCGTTTCGACAAGATTAAGACTAACGGTCTTCGCATCGTATTCGACAGCGCAAGGGCTTGTCCGTGCATCAACAATGTTTCAGCATACTAACTTTCATTCAACTCTCAACTATTCATCCGTGTCCGTGATGCCACTCGTTTGACATTGCGGACACATTTTCTTTTATGACGGCTATGAAAAAGAAAATGGCTATTATAGCAGTATTGGTTATCGCATTTGTCACATCTTATATATTCTGCGGTACAGAACAAAACGATGCAGGTGTTGACTCTATAAAAATCGAAGAATATACGGCAGCTTTAAGCAACAAGATTGATTTGGATTCTGTAGCGGGAACATATTGCGGTGTGTTACCGCCTGATGTTGAGACAACACTAACATTAAATGCTGACGGAACCTATTTGTTGACACGGACATTCAAAGAAAAGCAGAACGAGCGGGAAAAGTTAAGAGGTGTTTTCCAAATGCTTGACGGCAATGTCTTGATGCTTGTGCATCCTTCGAGTGGGGACAATATATTTTATAAGGTGAGGGAGGATAAAAGTGTTGTTTTGCTGGATTCGTTTGGTAATGAACCCAAAAATGAGGATAGGAAGAATTATACACTGAGAAAGAAATAATGAAGTGCAAATTAACTGTGTTAAACTATAATGGTTATAGTTTGACACAGTTTGTATTACACTGTCTGAATTTGCGCTCATCCATGCCGAACTCGTTATATCCATCATTCATCACATGGCATCCATATATTCTCTAAGACTTAAATCTTCCTTCATTCCATATCTACCAAAAAGTCCATATTCAACACCATAAATTTTATTATTAACTATTTGTACAAAAACTGCATTGAATTCACATTTTAATATAAAATTTGATTCATCTCTAAGTCGTGAATGATATTTGATTGCTTCGGTATTTATAAATATACACACGTTAGACTTATCGGCATAGTCTAATACCCTTTTATCCCATAATCCAATTTTTTTTAATAGTCCATCCAAGGAATCACCTACAAATAAATTTTTATTAGGATTTACAATGTTATTCCTAACAATTCCTCGAGATAAGTTATATTTTGGGGAGGTAATGGAATTTCTTTCGTATATTAAGGTATCCCCTTCTGCAACAACATATGCACGGAATGGAATATCAGTGCAGTATACGATGCTTGCCTGGCTAAAATCTTGAGCAAGCCTCTCCTTTGTCGTTGAATATAAAGGGGTGTCAAACAATAACTCACTATCTGTAACGATGATTAGCGTGTCATTTACTTTTATACACAAATAATTTTTATTCGGATTATTAAACATAGACCACAATCGAACTCCGCGATAGATAGTATTTTCCCTTGCAAAATTTGTCGATATTGAATCTAACATATCAATATGATGTTTTGTTCCATATATCGCATTAAATCGTGAACATAATTGTGTTATGCAACAAACCATAGCTATCACTAATATAAACTTATTCATAGTTGTAAAATTACCTATTATTAAAATAAATCCACTTGCCACATTGTACACAATATGGCAAATATAGCCTACACTCTATATCCAAATCTTCAAAAGAGACATTTGAGATAGTGTTACTTATAAGAAGTTTTTTAACTCGTAGAGAACAAACAGTTGCCCCGGAATCTTTCAAATAAAATAGCTCCTCACCGTTCTCCAATGATTATGATTCACACAGATCTTTGCATTTCTCCCAATGCGCATCGAATTCCTCTTTGCTAACCAACATATTGGTTTCTATCGAATACAAGTCATATTGCAGGATAATGGACATTGGAGGATTGAGTTTGATGAAATCTTCTGGAAAGCAACCATCTATTTCGACATTAGCTACGCCATAGTTGCCATCTGCAGAAATTGTGATAGCCTTTAATACTCTCACACCGTCAAACTCGCCATAGCAAATCGTGTCGAACACCTTTATCTTGAAATAGAACTTGTATAGCAATATCTTGTTATTGCATGGAAGTTGGCTTCTCAGACGGATGCACAAATGAGCCAAAGACAACAAAAAACTTTTCTTGGCATCTTTTGGAGACATTATCAGCGTGAAGTCCTTGCCAATCTGACCTACAGAATTTACTTCGACTTTTGTTTTAGGCGCTTCCTTAGAAACAAGTGCTTGGATCTCCTTAACCGCTTTGCTCCAAGTCTTAACGTAATCAGGAAAAATGAAGTAATAGTAGCTACAGAAAAAGAACTCCTTTGTCTCAGACTTGTATGAGACGAAAAAGTTGGCAGAATCAAAAGATTCGGTTAACTGTTCTTCGTGCATGATGTGAGAATCATCGGATGACTTCTCACAAATCGTACTAAGCATCGTGACTTGCCTCTTGAACCATATTTTGTATCTTTTGGCATAGAGTACAAAAATAATCGATATAACAGCCAAAATGACAAGCACGACAACACCGATAATATCTGAGCAGATATGAGTGATGACACCTATGCCATATATGATGACAATGCACCATAAAACGACCATTCCAAGTTTAGACATTATTTTTTCTATCATAAAGCTATTCGTTTTTGTGGTTTTTTGAATCCACGATTTTCTGTTATCTATGATACAGGCAGTGCCCTTTTCTGTAGTCTTCGGGAGATAATCTTTTTTTGTTTTCAAATGCCATTTTATAGTCTTTCATATACCATTCCCATGCTTCTTGCATTACATAGTCCT
>ERZ857745.2224-NODE-2224-length-21691-cov-3.059762_pt1 | contig 21691 bp, 20 predicted proteins | sample MGYA00519699_ERZ857745 | MGnify/ENA primary metagenome ERZ857745 (study PRJEB31778, sample SAMEA3449357) | human gut metagenome | biome: human gut; feature: human-associated habitat; material: faeces | place: United Kingdom | collected 2010/2012 ...
TCAAAGCTGGATAATCACTCAGCACAGAAAGCTGCCCCTGATAGAACAGCACTACCGGCGGATTGTAAATCTGGCGAAGCGATTCCGGATAATTTTCATCATCGTATGCCACCAGTTCAATCCGTTTTTCCGCACAATTCTGCATCAGTTTTCCGATTTGCTCATTTGTGATGGAACGAATGCTGCGTTGTTCTCGCTCGTGAATAAAAGGCAGGTCTGTTTCCGTCTGCAAGACTTGCCGTACTTTCTGCGGTGTTTCATACTGTTCTAACAGTTTCCAGATTTTCCGGCTGCCTGCCCCGAATACCAACAGCAACCAGAGCCAATCATAGATACTTTCCTGTTCCATGTGGATTCCCTCATCTTGGTTTTGTCATTTCCCACATCATAATTCCAGCTGCCATAGCAGCATTCAGCGATTCCATATAGCCTTTCATCGGAATGGTAATCCGGCGTTCACACTGCTGCACAACGGATTCCGGCAATCCGTTTCCCTCGTTTCCAATCCAGACGGCACAGCCGTTGCCCAGTTCACAAAGCCCCACTTGTTCGGCATCGCCCTGCACCACAGAAGCACAGGAAACAATATTGGCAGCCCGCAGGCTCTGCAAAACCGTTTCTGCATCCGGCATCTGCATCACTGGCACATGAAACAATGCTCCCATCGTTGCACGCACAACTTTTGGACTATAAAAATCGCAGCTTTGGCAGCAAATCACACCGGAAACGCCCATTGCAGCAGCAGTTCGCAGCAGCATTCCCATATTGCCAGGGTCTTGCAGCTGGTAGAGTACCAGATACGTTCCCTCTGCAACGATTGGAACTTGTTCCGCCGGCATCTGGCAGATGGCAAATACGCCCTGCGGATGTTCGGTTTCCGTCAACTCCATAGCAAGTTCATTTGAAATAAGCAAGCGTTTTGTTTCTCTCAAATCAGCCTCTAAAGAGCAAAATTCTTCCTGATAGCGTTCCCACGCTGCTTCTGTCAGGAACAGATGGGTCAGTTTCCTTGAAAAATGCACGGCATCTGTGACCAGCCGATACCCCTCTAACACAAACTGCTGGTTTTGGGTTCTGGCTTTTCGCTGCCGCACCAGTTTCCGGTAAAGCTGAATGGAAGGGTTGTCCTTTGCAGTAATTGCGGTCATGCGGAATTCCATTGCGGTTCTGCCTCCTGTCTGCTGAAAATTTCCCTATATATAACAAAACACGCCCCGTTTTTTCAAAAAAAAACCGGAGCGTGTTCCAAGCTTGCCCCTTAAAGAGCAGCCTTTGCCTTTTCTACAATCGCAGTGAAACCTGCTGCATCGGTGATTGCAATTTCAGACAGCATCTTCCGATTCAGGGTAATGCCAGCCTTCTTGCAGCCGTTCATGAACTGAGAATAGTTGATACCATTCAGCTTGCATGCAGCAGAAATTCTGGTGATCCAGAGCTGACGGAATTCTCTCTTCTTCTGCTTTCTTCCAACATATGCATAGTTGCCAGACTTCATAACGGCCTGTTTTGCCATCTTGAAGTGCTTGCTCTTTGCACCAAAATAGCCCTTTGCGAGCTTCAGGGTCTTATTTCTTCTCTTGCGCGTCATCATCGCACCTTTAATCCGTGCCATTTGCTTCTACCTCCGAATATCTATGTGTTTCTCTTTTCTCGATTGACTGTCCGTTCTGCGGATTGTATCTTAGAGATACGGCAGAAGCTTCTTCAGTGCCGGTGCATTGGTTACATCAGCAATACCAACGGTACGAGCGATTCTCTTCCGCTTGGTGTCCTTCTGGGTCAGTCTGTGTCTTTTATTGGTCTTCTGATACTTTACCTTTCCGTTTGCAGTAACCTTAAACCGCTTCTTTGCACCGGAATGTGTTTTTGTCTTAATCTTTGCCATTGCGAGTTCCTCCTCTTACTTGGATGCCTTCGGTGAAATGAACATGACCATACTGCGGCCTTCCATTTTTGCCGGCTTTTCAACAGTACCAACTGCTGCACACGCTTCCTTAAAGCGATTGAGCAGTTCTTCTCCGAGCTGCGGATGGGCAATTGCACGCTTACGGAACCGAACGGAAACCTTCAGCTTATCGCCGCCCTCCAGAAACTTCTTTGCCTGATTTACCTTTGTTTCAAAGTCGTGGGTATCGATTGCAGAAAACATCCGGATTTCCTTGATGGAAACCACTTTCTGATTCTTTTTTGCTTCCTTTTCCCGCTTCTGCTGTTCAAAGCAATACTTGCCGTAGTCCATAATGCGGCAGACCGGCGGGGTTGCCTGCGGGGCGATTTTTACTAAGTCCAGATCCTGTTCATACGCAAGTTTTTGTGCATCTCTTGCGGACATCGTTCCGAGCTTTGTCCCGTTCTGATCAATGACCAGGATTTCTCTATCCCGGATTTCCTCATTGATTTGCAGCTCTTGTTTGCTGATAGCCAGCACCTCCAAACATATTATTTTCAAACAAAAATAAAATGCGTACTTTTCAAAAAAGTACGCATCATTCGACCTCGTTTCCACCAATTTCCGCACCGATTCTCACAAACCGGAACGAAACAGGGAATATTGACCGTTTCGACAACAGCCAAACGGTGAGAACGATGATGCTCTGCTTTGTTTTCTCTGGGTATTATAACAGAGTACCGAAAAGATGTCAAGCGTTCCGTTTTAAATTTTACAGAAATTTCACATCTTACGCCGCCTTTCTCTGGCTTTTTCTGTCCGTTTTCAGCTTCTTTCTGATTTTGGATTGACGAATCCCGTTCTTTCTGGTATAATAAAACCAGAATGTAACAGCGTGAGTTCTTTTTTATCTATGAAATCTATAAACCAAAAGGGAGTCTTTCATATGCTACAACTTGCAGCCGTGTTCAGCGACCATATGGTTCTGCAAAGAGAAAAAAATATTGTTGTATTCGGCATCGGCGAAGTCGGTGCAATTATCACCGTTTCCATTCCGGAACGAAAATTATATGCTTCTACCACCGTAAAAGAAGACGGCAGCTGGCGGCTGCAATTTCCGCCGCAGCCTGCTGGAACAGGGCTCAGCCTATTCGCAAAAGATAGCCATACAGAAATTCATTTTCAGGATGTTGCCATCGGGGAAGTCTGGCTGGCTGGCGGACAATCCAACATGGAATTTCCGGTGAAGAATGCTGTCAACGGAAAGTTGGAACTTTCCCGCTGCGAACGCAGCCGGGTTCGCTATTATCATGTACAGAGAAGCGGTGTCATGCATGCTGCTTATTTCCAGAACGAACGGAAAAACCGCTGGCAGATGCCAAATCCGACCAATGTTGCGGAATGGTCTGCCGTGGCATACCTTGCCGCAAAAGAACTTTCACAAAAATTGGGTGTCGTTGTTGGGGTCATTGGCTGCAACTATACTGGCACTTCTGCCAGCTGCTGGGTACCGTCTGCCGACCTGACCGGACACACTGCCTTACATCCGTACTGGGCAGCTTACCTGTCCGCCTGCCGGGGAAAGACCGATGCAGAAATGGCAGCAGATTACGCCGCATATCTGGCATACCAGAATGCATGGGAAAAACGGATGACTGCCTGCTATCAGGAAAACCCAAAAATCAAGTGGAATCAGGTTCTGGAACGCTGCGGTGAAAACCGCTATCCAGGTCCAATGGGCAGCCGCAATCCGTTGCGTCCGTGTGGCTTATATAAAACCATGCTCTCTCGAGTCATGCCGTACACCTTACGGGGATTCTGGTATTATCAGGGCGAAAACGATGACAACCGTCCGGACAGCTATGCACAGCTGCTGACTGTCTTAATCAACCGCTGGCGGAAAGACTGGGGCGACGAAACCATGCCGTTCCTGATTGTTCAGCTGCCAATGTTCAGCTACGAAGGGGAAGAATCCCGTACGAACTGGGCAGAACTGCGAGAAGCACAAATGCAGGTATTCCGGACACTCCGCAACACAGGCTTAGCCGTGACAATGGACTGCGGCGAATACAACAATATGCATCCAGCCGACAAGCGAACGGTCGCACACCGTCTGGCACTGCAAGCCCTGTATCGGGTTTATCGGGCAATTCCGGCAATGGATGCAGAAGCCCCGTACTGTAAAAATGCATATGCATCTGGCGGTGCATATATTCTGCAATTCTCTCAGCCTGTTGTTGCAAAGGACAGCGAAGCAGCCGTATTTGAACTGGCTGGAACGGATGGCGTTTACTATCCGGCAGTTGCAGAATTTCGGGACAACTTTGTCCGCTTGACTTCACCAAATGTGCGGATTCCAGCATCCATGCGGTACGCTTGGCGGAACTGGTGTGATGTTGGCGTTTACGGAAAGAATGGTATTCCAGTTGCCTCCTTCCGCATGCCAAAATAATCAACCTCAAAAGAATGTTCGCAGATCTGAAATGTGGGAAGTTGTATGGTCTGTTTGTTCGGAGGTTGTCCACTTCTTGAACCACTCCGCCAGCTTCCATTTGATCCGATAGCGTTCGGGATGATAGAGCACATCTTGTTCAGCATCGGAAAAATAGGCTTTTGCCTGCTCATCCTGCACAGCAACATCTTCTGCCACTGGAATACATAATGGCGGATACATTACACACCACCAATTCTGTCCGGCAGCTGCTCCAATGGTAATGCGAATGGCTTCGTATGTACCAGCTGGCATTGTTAAATCTTCATAGGTACGTTCTGTAAAGGGCATCGTCACCAACTCGGCTTTGACTGGATAGGAATATCCCTGCTCCTGCACGACCTGTTGTGCAATCGTTTCCATTTCATGCAGGTGGGCTTTTGCAGTGGTTTCCAATGCTTCCCGACTTTCTGACTGGCTGCTGCCGAACAGCGTTTCAGAGGAGGCTAACAGGGCATCTCGTACTTGATACTTCAATTGCTGGTCGGCATCGCTGTCGGAATTTGCAAGGATATGCATCCGCAGAACGTGCTGCTGTAAATCAGAAACTGTTTTTTCTGCCTGAAAGAGATTGCCAAACAGCAAGGTCAGCAGGCAGCCAATGAGCAATGCGATTTCCCAAAGTTTGATGGTTCGTTTCATTTCTTTTCACCTCATCAAAAGCATGGGCAATCTTTGCACGTTTTATACACAAGGGCAAAAAAATAACAGCTGGTTTTTGAAAAAAATTTATGTAGAGCGACTAAGAGAATTTTTAGTCGCTTTTTCATGCAACATTTTAACGCTAAAAGGGTTAAAAAAAGTTTCTAAAAGTGTTGACATTGATGAAAAAATGTGATAGAATATAGGAAGTAAGAAATTCACACTAAATTACATCAAAATACGATTAATAATTTAATTGCATGTTTTGATAGCAATATAAGGTATGATTCTTAACTATACTATGGAAAAGAGGAAAATATAATGGGATTTTTCGATACTCTGAATTCTACAGCTAATTCTGTAGGTAATTATTTAAGTTCGAAATTTCTTGAACAATGGGCAGCTATGTGCAAAAAAGCAACCGATGATAAGCTTTTAGAATGGTGGGATGAGAAACAATTCGATCCTGAAGTTGATCAACGCCTTAAAGATGTGGCTGAAAAAGAATTAAGAAGAAGACATTTAATTTGAATGCCTTAGCAAAATTGTAAAAATAGAAAATCATACTTATTCTATCAATTTAGCATAAGTATGATTTTCTAAATAATAAAAAGGAGTGCATTTATATGTCACAAAGTAAGGAAACATTAATTAAAAAATATGAATCAACAGCAGATACATATCAAGAAAAAGGCAATCGTGAATGGGCGTATGCAAAGAACGACCTCGGCGATGAGCATTATGGGAAGGCAAAAAAAGCCTATGAGAAAGCAAGAATTAACAGAGAAAAGGCTGAAAAATTGAGAGAAGAAGATTGAATTCACACAAAGAATTCGACAAATTCTCAATGAAAATTCTTACTACAAAGCGACTAAAAACTTTTGGTCGCTTTTGTATGATAGATACGTGCCTTTTACTTTCAAAAAAATAACAGCTGGAGAAACACCAGCTGTTATTTTTTTATGTGTTTTACGATTTTCGGTAAATCGTGTCTTTTAGCACTTGCCGATTCGCATCGCAATCTACTCTTAAAACCGACTCTCCATCAACATCATCCCCATAAAAGGTGTCATCTGCTGGAATCTGCTGCGTTTTCAACTGATAACCGATCAACAAAAACGGTGCACGCAACGTATAACCATAAGATTTTCCAACAGATAAATTTGTGGATAGTTCCGGCAATGCTGTCACAAAAATTCTCGCCATGGCAACCGGATTGACTGCTGCCTTTTTCAGAACCTGTGTCATCACAGTTCGCTGTCTGCTTGCCCGTTCAAAGTCTGCATTGCCAACATAACGGATTCGGCTGTAAGAGAGTGCTTGCTTGCCGTCTAACTTCTGTTTACCGCCACAATCTAACAAATCATCGTTCCGGTCATCCCCCATCAGCTCATTCACTTCACTGATGAGAATTTCGTTGACGGCATCTGCTTCTTCATCAGTGAGGTCTAACTTCACCCCGCCGACTGCATCAATGACATTCGCACAGGCTGCAAAGGAGATCAAAATATAATCATCAATTCGCACGCCATAGTTCGATTCGATGGTATCCATCAGCAACCCTGCTCCGCCATAAGAATACGCTGCATTCAGCTTGCCATATCCATATTCATCATCAATATAAACATAGCTATCTCTCAGAAAAGAAGTCAGGGTCAATTCTCTGGTTTTCTTGTTGATGGACGCTAAAATCATGGAATCGGAACGCCCTCGTTCCTGTGAAAGATCTCTGGAATCCGTTCCAATCAACAGCACATTACTGACATAAGCAGCATCCATAACATCCGAGATATTCGCACGATTTTCTGCGGTTTCCCGATGCATTCGCAAGATTCCAATCAAGGAAACAGCGGAATACAGCACAAACACAATGATAATCACCCATAAAACCGCCCGAATGGCTTTCCCTAAAATGCCGCCACCGACTCGACTTTTCGGGCTTCTGGTACGAGCAGCTTTCTGACGAACCGGCTCTGCTGGAGCAGTTCGCTGGCTTGTACTTCGCTGTGAAGAAACTGGCGGCTTTTGCGGCGGTGGTGCAGCTTGCTGCCGCTGCGGACGTGGGGAAGCAGTTGTTGCAGTTCCCCGATAGGAAGAACCGGAATGCTGCTGTCCGCCAGCATAATTCTGCCGAGGGACATTGTTATAAGCGTTATAATGCGGTTGCTGCGGTGCATTGCTGTAGCTGTTGTTATACGGCTGTTGTGATGCATTGCCATAACCGTTGTTATATGATTGTTGGGGTGCATTCCCATAACCGTTGTTATACGGCTGTTGCGGTGCATTCCCGTAACCATTGTTGTATGGTTGCTGGGATGCGTTCCCATAACCATTGTTATACAGCTGCTGCGGTGCGTTCCCATAACCATTGTTATACGGCTGCTGCGGTGCGTTCCCATAACCATTGTTGTATGGTTGCTGGGATGCGTTCCCATAACCGTTGTTATACGGTTGCTGCGGTGCATTCCCATAACCGTTATTGTACGACTGCTGGGATGCATTGCTATAATTGCTATTATAGGGCTGTTCCCGATAGGATGCCGCTTCCTGTTCCGGTGTCATCGGCGTTCCGTGTAATTCCTGTTTTTCTCTGCGGTATGGGTTTCGATCCCGATATTCCGTCTGTACCGCATCTAATTGCTGGGTATCCAGCTGATCGGTAGAGCGTTTCGCTGCAATTTCAGAGGCAGAAACGAATTGTGTTTCCTCTGCATCGGTATTGCGTTGTTTTCGCAAATCCATCTCCTCCTTTATTTCAAACGGGTGGTCAACAAGGTCAATCCTGTCATCACCAACTGGAAGAATAACAAGGTTTGTGACGTAATATTATCATACCCATTGACCAGAATATAACCAATACAAATGGACAGTCCCAAAATAACAGCAATCACTTGTAATAATAGGCCTGTCGTTGCTGCCCGTTTGATGCTTCTTGCTTCCAGCAGCAGACGAGCCGTTCCAAAGAACGAACCATCATGAATCGTGGAAGCACTCACATCTTGCAGCGGAGCGGTTTCTTTTTCGTATAAATCATTATCGGCAGACGGCAGAATCTTCAGCATACTATCCGGCACACCAAACAGTGTTGTCAATCGCTGCAATGTGATACAACTATCCACACTCTTGACAACAACAGAAATCTGCTCTTCTTTCAACCGCTGCATTTGACGTTTCACCATCGGATCAGCGGTAATATCAATCACAAACATCCCTGCCACAACACCGCTGACAGACAAATACAAAACATTTTGGCTGCCGCTGGTCATTTCCAGTTCCCGTACCTTTGTCGGCATACCTTCAACATGATGAGCCATCATCATTTCCCGATTGCCCAGCAGCACTCGGCGATGACGAATCCAGCCACAAATTCCGAGGTTGTCCTCATAGGAACAATCCTCTACCTGATAGAGCATCCCACCGTCTTTTTCTTCCACCAACGCTGCAAACGCATTCTGTAAAATGCTGTCAGCAGCATAAACCATGCTGGCAGCATCCAGCAATGCTTCTTCCACTTGGAAACCAGAGAAGTTCTTGATGCCACTGATGGTAATCGACTGCTTCGGGAAGAGCGTTGCTGCTGGAACTAAAATAGAATTTACGTCATAAAAATCGTCTACGCTCTGATAGCCCAGCAATGTACAGCCGTGCGGACAAAGCCGCTTCGAGGCACGGTCTAATGGCAGATTCACAGTCAATGGAATTCCAGCACTGCATCCGGCAGTCAGAAGCATTGTCAAAACAGAACAGAAAAATGGAATATTTTCTGCTGGTGTTTCCAGAACGCCAATGCGGATTCCTGTGATGGCAGCTGCCAGCAACAGGGAAATTCCAGCCACAATCGGTGCTAATTTCTTGCTGAATCGATCTGCCAAATCGGATGCATACGTATGGCGAAGGAAATCCGACATCTGTTTTGTTTTCCGGATGGTTGCTAAAATCGGATAATCCTGCACCACCCCACGGGTCAATTCTTCAGCTGCTGTTTCACTCTGTACACAGGTGACAATATACTTTTCAAAGTTTTTCGTCAGCAGGGCAAAGTTCCGAGTTGCACGACGAATGATGAATAATTTCCCGATGGAGTTCATCAGCAAAATAAAGCTGGAAACGGGCAAGAAAATATGCACTAAGTTGTGCTGCATGGGCTCTGGAACGAAAATCGTTGCCAGAACGGTCAGCAGACACGGAATCAACGGCATTGCTGCAATCGTGTCGCTGTCTGCCTCTCGATGGAACAGCTTTCGCATTCCATTGATGACTGTTGGAAATGTAATAAACAAAATCAACAGCCCTAAAATCAGATGCAGGAAACAATATCCCCGTACCGTCATCAGCTGTGACAATGCCGGATACAGGAGCGTATAACTTGATTCTCCGATGGCAAGAAATGCACCGATTATGGTCAATACTGCCAACGATACTGTCCGGAAAAAGACGGCGTTCCGCAACAAATTGATGTTGACCCGAATTTCCGCTTCCTGATTGGGAATAGATTTTGGTTCTGGCGGAACAGGCTTCTGCACTTTCACCCGTGGCGTTTTTTCTTTCTTTGGTTTTCTCGGTTTTTTCGGCTGTTCTGGTTCGGTGTAAGTGCTTTCCTGAACGACAACCTTCTTGAATCTTGCTGTATAAGACTCATTTTCTTCTGGCTGTGGTGCTGGTTCTTCTGTCGGGTCAAATCCGCTTGAGCCTGGGATTTTTGATTCCGAATCATCCCACCATTCTGAATGAGAGAATTCTTCTGTCGTCCAATCGGTTTCCAGCGGTTTTTCTGCTGGTGCATAACCTGCTGCAAATTCCGGTTCTGAATTTGGCATGTTATTTGTGACAGGCTCTGAAGTGGGCTTTTCTACTGGAATTGGTTTTTGTTTCTTTGGTTTCTTTTCTTTTTTCTGCCGTGCTTTTTTCTGCTTTTTTGGTTTCTGTACTGGAGCTGATTCAACTGGTTCTGATTCTGTGACAATTGGTGATTCTTCTAACTGGGCAAATTCTTGCATTGGTGGCGTATACGATACTTTCGGCTGAGCAGATTCCTGCACAGGTGGTGCATACGATTTCTCCGGTTGCACAGATTCCTGCACAGGTGGTACATACGGTTCTTCCAGTTGTACAGATTCCTGCACGGGCGGTGTATAGGATTCTTCCGGCTGAACAAATTGCTGTTTGGACGGCTTTTCTTTTTTCTTCCGTGTCTTTTTCTGCTTTTTCGGCTTTTGTACCGGAGCTGGTTCAACTGGTTCTGATTCTGTAATAATTGGTGGTTCTTTTGATTGTGCAGGTTCTTGCACAGGCGGCATATAGGACATTTCCGGCTGTACAGGCTCTTCCTGCACGGGTGGCATATACGATTCTTCCAACTGTACGGATTTCGGTACAGATGGCGTTTCTTCTTTCCACCATTCCCACCATTTTTTCTTTTTCGGCTTCTGTTCCGGAGTTGATTCAACCGGTTCTGATGTTGTAAAAGCCACTGGTGCTTCCTGCACAGATTCTTGCACAAGCGGTGTGTATGGCTTCGGCTCTTCTACCTTTTGTACTGGCGGTGTGTATGGCTTTGGCTCTTCTACCTTTTGTACTGGCGGTGTGTACGGCTTTGGCTCTTCTGCCTTTTGTACTGGCGGTGTGTACGGCTTCGGCTCTTCTACCTTTTGCACCGGCTTTGGCTCTTCTGCCTTTTGCACAGGTGGTGTGTACGGCCTTGGCTCTTCCACTTTCTGTACAGGTGATGTATAGGACTTCGGCTCTTTCACTTTTTGTACAGGCGGTGTGTACGGCTTTGGCTCTTCTACCTTTTGTACAGGCGGTGTGTACGGCTTTGGCTCTTCTGCCTTTTGTACTGGCGGTGTATAGGGCTTCGGCTCTTCTGCCTTTTGTACTGGCGGTGTATAGGGCTTTGGCTCTGCCGATTTTTGCACAGGCGGTGTATACGGCTTTGGCTCTTCCACTTTTTGCACAGACGGTGTATAGGGCTTCGGCTGCGGTTCTATTGGCTGCCGATACGCCTCCGCAGGCTCTGGATAACTCGATGGTGCTGCATGATTGACCTGCGGAACTCGTTTCTTCCCAGAAAACCATCTTTTCGCAACAGGCTGCTTTTTCTCCTGCTGTTGCTTTTGCTGTTTTTCCTGTTGTTTTGCGGGACTGGTCAGCAGTGTTTCAAATGCATGTGAAATTGGTTGCTTTTTCTGTGGCTGCTGTTGTTCCGCCTTCAACGCAGCAACTGCTGCAGCTGCTTCCGCCTCTGCCTTTGCAACTGCCTCCTGTGCCTCTCGCAAGGTTTCCTGCAAGGTCTGTGTTGGCGTAATTGCCGGAAATGTTTCCGTCTTTGCCTTTCGCCACTCTGGCTCTGGTTCTGTCAGCGATTCTCGCTGATAAGATTGTTCGGTACGTTTCTTGGGTTTCCGACTTTTCTGTGCCTGCTTTTTCTCTTTGGCACGGGTGGAATCCTGCATTTCCTGAATCGCTGGCTGATATACCGGCTGCTCCGGCTTCTGTTCAGATTCCGGCTGTTCTAATAAAACTGCACCGTCATAATCTGAAATATGGTCGCTCTTTGGATTCGGTGTGGTCTGCGGACGAATGGCAGGAGAACGGACAAACGACACCTTTGGCCGCATGAGTTCCAGCGTCTGGAACGCAGCGGTTCGGCTCTCTTCTACATCGGTTCGCCGCTGATAGCGATTCTGTTTGATTTGATTGATATTTGCCGCCATTTCAGAACGGTAAGGAGAATACGGGGTACGCTGTCTGGTGCGGCTGGATGCATAAGAATACGCCTCCGCAGATGCTTCCGTACTCGGTGGTACGTTTCTTCTGCCGGCGGCATGATTCAACATTTTTTGTGTTTCCAGCTTTCCGGACGGAGATTCTTTTTTCCCTTTCGTTGCTTCGTCGGACTGATATTCTTTTAAAATTTCCTCAACGGAAAATTTTTGATTTGCCATATTTTGCTGTTACACTCCTTTAAAGCAGGGGATTGCAGAACGGCAGATTCTGCAACTTATGGTTTTCCGGATGGATTCCGCCGCTGCCGCACTGCCTCATACATAAAAATGCTGGCTGCAACGGATGCATTCAGGGAATTGACTTTTCCGTACATCGGCAGGCTGAGCAGCTGGTCGCAGTGTTCCCGCACCAGTCGACCCATGCCATTTCCCTCTGAGCCGATGACAAACGCTGTGCCATCCCGAAAATCTGTCTGCGTATAATCCGTTCCGGCAGCATCTGTTCCGTAAATCCAAATACCGTTTTGCTTGAGTTCTTCCATGGCTGCCACCAAATTGGGGACTCTTGCCACTTTCACCCAGCTAACTGCACCGGCAGAGGTCTTTGCAACGGTTGCATTCAACGATGCACTTCGCCGTTTCGGAAGGATGATACCATGAAAGCCTGCCGCCTCTGCGGTTCGCAAAATTGCACCCAAATTGTGCGGATCCTGAATTTCATCGCAAATCAGCAGCAGCGGTTTTTCGCCTTTTTCCGCAGCGTATTCCAAGATTTCTGCAATGCTGGCATAGGTTGCACAAGCACCGTCTGCCACAACACCCTGATGGGTCTGGCGGGTCATCTGGGATAACCGAGCATCTGAAACAATCTTCACTGGAATGCCCTGATCGGCCGCCAGCTGTGCAATCTGTCCTAAAATGCCCTGTTTTCCGCTCATATAAATCGTATCTAACGGCGTACCGCTCTTCAAAGCCTCCATGACCGGATTTCTTCCGGCAATGCGGTTTTCTTCTTCCTGTGGGGCAACGGTACGATTTCTTGGTTGTCTTTCCGGCTTCATCTAAATTTCCTCAGTCCTCTTCTGGTGTAAATGCCAGCCGGACATCTTCTTTTTTCCGGCTGGTAAGTTTCAAAAATGAATAAAAGTCATGGCAGAATACCATGACTTTTATTATAGCATGTTTCCAAAAAAAGTACAAGGTCTTTTTTCTGGTTTTCATAAAGTTTTTGCGGAAATGGAAAATTTTCTGCAACCGTTGATTCTGAAATTTTACAGGACTGCAAAACAAACCGCACATGCTGCCGCTGCCGAGAGCACTGCACTGCAAAACAACGGCAATGTCCGCTTCCAAAACGGCGGCAATGGGTTCGGTTCTAGTTCCTGCAAATACTCTCTGGCAGCTGCCTGTGCAAGCTCCGGCGGCAGTTGTGTGATGCCCGGACGGAGATAAAAAATTGCCTTTTCAAAATACGCACTGTCTGGCTGATGCACTTCAATCACTTTTTTATGAACCCCTTTTACCATGTTGCAATTCCTCCTGTATGATTGGATTTACCATCAGTATGAACCACATTCCGGCAGTTTAAACCATCGAAAAAAAGAAATCCCGTACAGAATGGAATCTGCACGGGAAAATCTGAATCTGGCACCCCCTACCGGAATCGAACCGATGACCAATTCTTAGGAGGAATTTGTTATATCCACTTAACTAAGGGGGCAATGATGTTATTATAGCATAGTTTGGGGAAAATTGCAACTGTCATTTTGAAAATAAACGATTCTTAGGGAAACCGACTGCGTATGATTCGGCAAAATCGCTTCGCTCTTTGCCTTCGTGCTGTTCGCCGGTGATTGCGTTTTCCGAATTTATTATCCATCTTTCTTAGATTACAGTTTACAAGAAGTTTCTTTGTTTTTAGAATGGCGAACAGCATTTGCTTACTTCTCTTAGATTTCAATGTCATCTCATTAATACGTCTGTTAAGGGGGACAGCTTGTCCCCCTTAACTTTTAAAGGATGCCCTGCCCTTTTGTCCCTGCGGGACATTTCCCCACACTGTGGGGAATCACCCCGCCGAGCTGAGCCAGCTCGACCGCAGTTTTCTGCAACAAAATCTGTTTCTTTTCCCTTTAAAAATCAATTTTCCCGATAATTTACGTTCTGCTCTTGCATCTTTCCGCTTTTTTCGGTATAATAGAGAAAAGAACGCTCAGGAGAAAGAGGAGAAGTACCATGAAAAACGGGTTTTTCCCGATTGCCTGTGCAACGCCCCCCCTACGGGTGGCAGATTGCACCTATAACGCTGAGCAAATCATCTCTCTGACCAGAGAAGCTGCAAAAAACGGCAGTAAACTGGTCGTCTTTCCGGAACTTTGCATAACCGGATATACTTGCGGTGATTTGTTCCTTCAGCAAATTCTATTAGACGGTGCGTTGCAAGCACTGCGTACCATTTTGAAAGAAACCAGTAACCTTTCCTGTATTTGTGTAGTCGGTCTGCCCATCCGGCACGCCGGAGCACTCTACAACTGTGCAGCGGTCTGCTATCAGGGTTCTGTATTGGGCATCGTTCCAAAGCAGCATCTGCCCAACTACGGAGAATTTTACGAACAGCGTCACTTTACCCCCGGTATACCAGCAGACGGCAAGACGTTCTGGCAAGCAGATGGCATTGCTCCCTGCCCGTTCGGAGCACAACAGCTGTTCCAGTGTGCAGAAGCACCAGATTTCACCTTTGGCGTGGAACTCTGCGAAGATGTCTGGGTTGCAGATACGCCTTCCGTTGCAATGGCTCGGATGGGTGCAACGCTAATTGTCAATCTCTCATGTAGCGATGAAATCATTGGAAAAGCTGCTTATCGCCGTACCATTTTGCAGGCAAAATCCGGTAGCCTGCTCTGTGCCTATGCCTATGCAGATGCCGGCATGGGCGAGTCCACACAGGATATGGTCTTTGCCGGACACAACTTGATTTTAGAAAACAGTGCGATTTTGGCAGAATCCAAGCTATTTTCAGATGGTCTGCTCTATGCAGAACCGGACTTACAGCGAATGGCAGCAGAACGGCAGCGTTCCAACTCGTTCCAGCCGTTGCCGCTGACAACGGTCTGCACAAGATTTTTCATGCCGCTGACAGAAACTGCCCTGCATCGCTTTTTCTCTCCAACACCGTTTGTGCCTGCCGGAGCAGCAGAACTTTCTGAACGCTGCGAAACCATCTTGACGTTGCAGGCAACGGGTCTGGCAACCCGTCTGCGGCACATTGGCTGCAAAACGGCAGTCGTTGGCTTATCCGGCGGACTGGATTCCACATTGGCACTCATTGTGATGGTGCACGCTTTCGACCTGTTGGGACTGCCAAGAAGCGGAATGCTGGCTGTTACAATGCCCTGCTTTGGTACGACAGACCGTACTTATCAGAACGCTTGCCGTCTGGCAGAAGCCTATGGGGCAACTCTGCGAGAAATTCCGATTCAAAAGAGTGTTCGACAGCATTTTGCTGACATTGGTCAAAACGAATCCGTTCACGATGTCACCTATGAAAACAGTCAGGCAAGAGAACGGACACAAGTCCTCATGGATTTGGCAAACCAGTGCGGCGGGATTGTTGTCGGCACAGGCGACCTCTCAGAATTGGCTCTGGGCTGGGCAACCTACAACGGCGACCATATGAGTATGTATGCTGTCAACGCCTCCATTCCAAAGACATTGGTACGCTATCTGGTACAGTATGAAGCCAGCAAAACACCGGAAGCACTCCGTGCCGTCCTGCTGGACGTTTTAGATACGCCCGTCAGTCCGGAACTGCTGCCGCCAGAACCAGACGGTACGATTGCACAGAAAACAGAAGATTTGGTTGGCCCTTATGAGTTGCATGACTTCTTCCTGTATTATGTGCTGCGGTTTGGATTCACGCCGTCTAAAATTTATCATCTGGCACAAAAAGCACTGGGCGGAAAGTATGAAACAGCGGTCATCTTGAAATGGCTTCGCAGTTTTTATCGGCGGTTTTTCTCTCAGCAGTTCAAGCGTTCCTGCCTGCCGGATGCTCCAAAGGTCGGCAGCGTTACCCTCTCCCCAAGAGGTGACTGGCGAATGCCAAGCGATGCCTGCCGGACACTGTGGCTGGCAGATTTGGAACAGCTGTAATTCTTGTTTCTTCGTTGCAATTGCAACTTTGATTTTATTTTCACATCAGAAAGGAAGTATCCCAAATGACTTACAAAGAAGAATTTATCCGGTTTATGGTGGACTGCGGCGTTTTGACGTTCGGTTCGTTTACCCTCAAGAGTGGCAGACAAGCCCCGTATTTCATCAATACCGGTAACTATAAAACCGGCAAGCAGCTGGCTCAGCTCGGCAAATACTATGCTGCCTGCATGAAAGAACACGGACTGAACCCAGACACCTTGTTTGGCCCTGCTTACAAGGGCATTCCGCTTGCAACGAGTGCAGCTGTTGCTCTGGCAACCGAATACGACCAGGAAGTCGGCTACTGCTTCGACCGAAAGGAAGTCAAAGACCATGGCGAAGGCGGTATGTTTGTCGGCAAGAAGCTGGCTGATGGTGACAAGGTTGTCATCATCGAAGATGTTATGACTTCCGGCAAGGCAATGGCAGAAGTTTACCCGAAGCTGACAGGTGCAGCAAAGGTGGACATCATCGGTATGGTCATCACGGTAGACCGGATGGAAAAGGCATTGCAGGGCAATCAGTCTGCTGTTCAGACCGTCTATGAAACCTATGGCGTTCCGGTTTATGCCATCGTCAACATGGAAGACATCATTGCAGCCATTCAGAACGATGTCATTCCGGGTAAAGAATATCTGGATGCAATGCTGGCATATCGGGAACAGTATGGCGTAACAGCATAACATTTCTCCATCTCGAACCAACAGAATGCCCCTTTTCTGCACGGACAAAGGGGCATTTTTTTCTATCATCCCTTTGAAATTTGAAAAAGGAGGCATTCATTCTTTGGCAAAACAACACTGGAAAGGCAGCGTCCTATTAGCACCCGTTCCGCCGGTACTGGTCAGCTGCGGAACAATGGAACACCCCAATATCTTAACAATTGCATGGACAGGGGTTCTGAACACGCATCCGCCTATGGTTTCTATTTCTGTTCGCCCCACTCGCTATTCCTACCCGATTCTCATGGAACAGCGAGAATTTGTCATCAACCTGCCGACCTCTGCAATGTGTCGAGAAACAGATTTCTGCGGCTGCAGAAGCGGAAAAGATATTGATAAATTTCAAGCCTGTCACTTTACCCCAGAACCAGCACAAACCGTTTCTGCTCCGCTGATTGCAGAATGTCCGGTCAGTCTGGAATGTAAGATTCAATCCACGCAGCTGCTCGGCACGCATGAATTGATGCTGGCAGAAATCACAGCAGTCAACGTGGAAGAACGCTATGTGGACAGCAAAGGCAAGCTGAATCTCCAGCAAATGGGACTGCTCGCCTATGCTCACGGAGAATATTTCTCGCTGGGCAGAAAACTGGGGGATTTCGGTTATTCCGTCCGCAAGAAGAAAAAAACACCCAAAAAGCCCCATCAGAATAAAAAACAACTTCCCTCTCAGAAAGCGTGATTCTACGATGACAGACCGTTTAAAACAACAACTGGATTTCATCCTGGAAATCGACCAAGAAAAAAATATTCTCCGGCAAACCCACCTCTCCCACCACGGCAGACGGGAAAATGATGCGGAACATGCCTGGCATATGACCATTATGGCATACCTGCTGAAAGAATACGCCAACGAACCCATCGACATTGCAAAAGTCATGATGATGTGCCTGCTGCACGATGTGGTAGAAATTGATGCCGGCGATACTTACGCTTATGATGAAGCTGGCAAGCAGACCCAGCAGGCACGGGAAGCCGCTGCAAAAGAACGCATTTATTCACTCCTGCCGGACGACCAGAAACAGGAATTGCAGGCACTGTTTGACGAATTTGAAGACCGTCAAACCCCAGAGTCTAAATTCGCCCATGCCATGGACAACTTACAGCCGCTCCTACTCAATGACAGCAATCAGGGCAGCGACTGGAAAGAACATACCGTCACAGCGAAACAGGTCTACCATCAGCAAATTCAAACGAAAGACGGCTCGGAAGTGCTCTTTGATTTAACCGACCAAATTCTCCAGAAAAACATTGCAGACGGAAATCTGCCGGACACCGCTCCGGAAATCTCGTAATTTTGCACAAAAATCAATTGACAACCACACGCAGATTATGCTATAATAGAAAAAGCAGTGAAATTTCCCTGCCCTTCCATGAAAAAAATTTTTAAATTACCGTTGAAAAGGAGTAACCCCTCATGGCAAAAACAATTGATGAAATTATGGCGGAAGCAAGAAATGGCTTGACTGGCGAAAAGAGTGTGGATATGGTTCATCTGGAACATATCGCAGAAGAATATGCCGGAACAGAAATCGGCAAAGAAGTCGAAAGTCAAATTGCTGACCTTGCTTATGAAATTCTTCCAGATGAGCAAAAAGAAAGAGTTGCAAAAATGCTGTATATTGACGGCAAGCGGATGGACAAGGTTTTCGCTGAAGCCGTTGAACTGGTCAACCAGAAAAAAATCAAGGAAGCTTTCAAACTGACCGAAGCCCTCTATACAAAAATCTGCATCAACTTCCGGGAAACCGAAGAACAGTTATACTTGAGCATGCGGAACACGCTGGAACATCAGCTGTATCTGTTCTTCTATCACCCATCTAAGAAACTGATCCGTGCTCCGTTTGATCTGTGTGCAATGGTCATGCTGCACGGCTACGTACTGCTGGATCTTGGCAGAGCAGAAGAAGCTGTTTCCGTTCTGGAAGATGCGATTCGCTACAATCCGCTGAATCCAGACCCGTATTTTGAAATGGCAGAATGCTATAAGTATCTGAAGCAGCCGGAAGATTTGCTCGGCGTAACCAAGGAAACTCTTTCCATTGCCACTACACCGGTAACACTCTCCAGATGCTATTGCAACCTCGGTTTCTACTGCATTGAAAAGAAAGACTATGACAGTGCAATCTGCTTCTATTATGAAAGCTTGATTTATGCTGACCATCCGGGTGTACAGGCAGAATTACACCACATTCACACCATCACCCAGAAGAAAATTGTTCCGCCGACCAGAGAAGAAATCAACAAGGCATTTGAAAAGTATGGTATGCAACCGGGTGCAAACAAAGAAGTCGTTGGCGTTGCTGCTGCTCTGGCAAAGGAAGCCATCGAAAAGAAAGACCTGTCCGGCTCACAGTTCTATCTGCTTGTTGTTTACAGCCTGACCAATGACCCAGAAGTGAAAGAACTGCTGGAAAAGGTTTCCCCAAAGAAAAAGGCTGCCAAAACAGAAGCAGGTGAAAAGCCAATCACACAAACAAAATAACCCCATTTCTACACAAAAAGGAGTGGTGAAAAATGGGCGAATGGATTGGATTCATCATCATGCTGCTTTTCTCCATTGGCTGTTATGTGCTATCTGGATTCTTCCTGCACGGAAAAGGTGCATGTTTGATTGCCGGATACAACACCATGTCCAAAAAAGAACAAGAACAATACGACAAAGACAAACTTTGCCGCTCTACTGGCTACAGCATGCTCATCATCGGAATAGCATTGACTTTGCTCTCGTGTGTGATTCTGCTGACAGAAATCATTCCCGTTCTGCCAGAATGGATGCTAACCGCTGGTACCATCGGCTTTTGCAGCATTGTAGCACTGGTCACGTTGGGCAGTCTGCTGTTCAGCAATACCAAAGCAAAAAAATAATCAATCACGTCCGCAAGTTGTGCGGATGATCAGGAGGACTTACCATGGAACAATGGGATATTTACGATGAAAACAAACAGAAAACCGGACGGACGATGAACCGCAATGACTGGAATATGCAGCCGGGCGATTTTCACCTGACGGTACTGGGCGTATTACGCCGTCCAGATGGTACTTACCTGATTACCCGCCGCAGAATGGACAAAGAATGGGCACCGGGCTGCTGGGAAGTATCCGGCGGTGCTGCGCAGGCTGGTGAGGATTCTAAAGATGCGGTACGTCGTGAAGTACTGGAAGAGACAGGACTTGATGTGGCAAATGCCGATGGCGGTTATGTGTTTACTTATAAAAGAGAAAATCCGGGAGAAGGGGACAACTATTTTGTAGATGTTTACTGCTTCACACTGGATTTTGCGGAAACGGATCTGAAGCTGCAGGAAGCGGAAACAGACGGTTATATGCTGGCAACTGCGCAGGAAATCGCCGCACTTGGAAAAGAGGGCAAGTTCCTGCATTATGACAGCATCAAAAGAGTGTTTGTCTAACGTCTGACATCACCGATGTCCGTTACAATATGATAGCCGGCAGCTTTGACACGCTGCTCTAAACATGTTCTGCACTGTGCGCTTTCTTCGCCGGTGCAGATTTTGTTTTCATACAGTTCATACTTTTTCCTGACACGGACAGGTGACAGATTGGGCATGACTACGTTAGCTCCGGCTTTCAGTCCGAGTTCTCTGCCGTTTGGTGCGATCGTACCGAGTGCGGTCGTGGCGGGGAGCAGTACATAAGGGAACAGAAGCCGTAAAATGGCAAGCAGCCGTAAGGTAAGCGCAAGCGAACCGTTTGGCTGACCGGCAAAAGGTGTCTGGGCGTGGGAAATATAAGGTCCGATACCGATCATATCCGGAGAAAGTGCCTGCAAAAAGCGGATGTCGCAGATAAGCTGTGCGGTCGTCTGGTAAGGGGAACCTACCATAAAGCCTGCACCGACCTGATAGCCGATCTCCTTCAGGTCATACAGACAGCGTTTGCGGTTAGCAAGAGACATGGAAGCGGGATGCAGCTTTTCATAGTGCGCCGGATCTGCCGTTTCGTGGCGCAGCAGATAGCGCCTTGCACCTGCATCAAAATAGGCCTGATAGTCTTCTCTTGTCTTTTCGCCGATGGAGAGTGTAATAGCACAGTCGGGAAATGCCGCATGGATCGCAGCCACAAGAGAGCAGATCCGTTCTGTTGTAAAATAAAGATCTTCCCCGCCCTGCAGGACAAAGGTACGAAAGCCGAGTGCATAGCCTTCTCTGCAGCAGGAGAGGATTTCTTCTTCTGTCAGCCGGTAGCGGTCGGCATGACTGTTTCCGGACCGGATACCGCAATAGTAGCAGTCATTTTTGCAGTAATTGGTAAACTCGATCAGACCGCGCACAAAAACAGTATCTCCGTACACCTGTCTGCGGACAAGATCCGCTTCTGCAAAAAGACGGTCATCATAGTCTGCCGCATTAAGCAGCGCGGCTAACTCTTCGTCAGTCAGCGGCTGCTTGCCGATCAAATTTTCAAATGCTGCTTCTGCAGGTCTGTTTTCTGCCATAGTGCCTCCGATGTTATATCAATGAAATAGTAAACGAAACAGTATATATAGATTTCATGCATTATCTTATAAAGCGTGTGTGAAAATGTCAATACGCCCATAGAAAAGCACTCGTTGAAAATGATTTGGAAAAAGAGAGAAAATGTGACAAACCGCTCTTAAAAATGGTACACTGGATAAAGAGACGAAAAGTAGATCAGAACTTTCAGATATGAGGACAGAAAATGGGATTACAATTTGTATTTGGCGGCTCCGGCAGTGGAAAGAGCACGCTGGTTTTTCAAAAGGTCATAGAACAGTCACAGCAGGATATGGCAAAGCATTTCTTTCTGATGGTACCGGATCAGTTTACGATGTACACACAAAAAGAGATCTGTGAGATGCATCCGCGTGGCGGCATTATGAATATCGATGTACTGAGCTTTTCCAGACTGATCCACCGGATCGCGGACGAAGTGGGACAGAAAGAACGTGTGATGCTGGATGATACGGGGAAAAACCTTGTGCTCCGTAAGGTGGCAGCGGATGTGGAAGAGGAGCTTGTACTGTTTCAAAAGAAACTGAAGCGGC
>ERZ857745.2233-NODE-2233-length-21592-cov-3.755769_pt1 | contig 21592 bp, 20 predicted proteins | sample MGYA00519699_ERZ857745 | MGnify/ENA primary metagenome ERZ857745 (study PRJEB31778, sample SAMEA3449357) | human gut metagenome | biome: human gut; feature: human-associated habitat; material: faeces | place: United Kingdom | collected 2010/2012 ...
GCTATTCGGGACAGTGCCTTTTTTCCAGCCTGATCGGCGGAAGAAGCGGAAACCGCGGAAGATGCGCGCAGCCGTGCCGTCTGCCGTACGAAGCGTACGATAAAGACAACCACCGCATGGGGGAGCCGGGCGACCGCTATCCGTTAAGCCCGAAGGATATGTGTACGGTAGAACTGCTGCCGGAGATTGTAAAATCCGGGATTATGTCCCTCAAAATCGAAGGCAGAATGAAAAAGCCGGAGTATACAGCGGGCGTTGTCAGCATTTACCGCAAATACCTCGATCTGTACGAAAAAAAGCCGTCCCGTTTCCACGTTCTGCCGGAGGACATGAAAAAGCTGTATGAGCTGTATAACCGTGACGGTTTCAACAAAAGCTATTATACCGTAAGAAACGGACGCGATATGATGGCGCTGAAGAACGAAAAAGAGCAGGAAAATAAAAAGAAACAGCGCAGAAATGAGCAGCTCTTTTATGAGATCCAGAGAGATTATATCGAGACTGAGGCAAAAGAGCCGATTTCCGGCTTTCTGACCCTGTATCCGGGCCAGCCGGCGTTCTTAAGTGCAGAAAGCGGAAAATACAGCGTAACAGCAGAGGCGGGCATGGTAGAACCGGCAAAGAAGCAGCCGCTGACCGAGGAACGCGCAAAAACACAGCTGGAAAAGACAGGCGAGACACCATTCTATTTCAAAGAACTCGATGTCTGTATGGATGACAACTGTTTCGTGCCGATGCAGACGTTAAACGAGTTGCGGAGAGGCGTTTCGGACCAGCTGGTGAAGGAGATGACAGAGCCATACCGCAGAAAAGCAGCGGAAAAGCCGGAACAGGAAGCAAAAGCATCTGGAAAACCGGACCAGGAGAGCAGGGCAGAAAAGAAAATGGAGCTGACCGCATCTGCCGAGACGAGAGCCCAGTGGAATGCGCTGCTCGAGATTCCGGAGATCACGACGATCTACGCCGGCATGGGATGCTTCAAACGGGAAATCTTCGAAGAGCAGGCGGAAAAAGGCATCCTGCAGGCGAAAGAACTGGGAAAACAGGTTTATCTGATGCTGCCGCACGTTGTGCGTGAAGGCGATCTGAAGGAATACCGCGACACGTTCCGCTGTCTGAAGGAGATCGGTCTTGGCGGTTTCCTGATCCGCAATCTCGAAAGCTTTTCGTTTTTGAAAGAGATGGGAATGGAAAAGGATATCCGGCTCGATTACAGCGTTTACACGTACAACAGCCGTGCGCAGGCATTCTGGCAGGAGCAGGGCGTGCAGCGTGATACCGTTCCGTATGAGCTGAACGAGCGGGAAATCGGAAAACGTGACAATACGAACAGCGAAATGGTGGTCTACGGCTACCTTCCGATGATGGTTTCCGCCCAGTGTGTCCAGAAGAACCTGAACGGCTGCAATCACAGTTATTCTCTGGTACGCTTAAAAGACCGGATGGGAAAATACTTCCCAGTGAAGAGTTACTGCACCTCGTGCTACAGTGTGATCTACAACAGCCTTCCGCTCGGCCTGGTAAAAGAAGCCGATGAGATCCGGTCCATGCATCCGGCTGCGGTGCGGCTGAATTTTACCATCGAGACACTGGAGGAGACAAAAGAAATCGCCGTTGCGTTTGCTGGAACGTATTGTAAAGGAATCGCAGTTCCGGCCGAACAGGAATATACCAAAGGCCATTTCCGCCGGAAAGTAGAGTAAACGGTGAGAAAAAATAAGGGGAATTTATGGAAAATACCATTGTTCAGTTATCAAAATATGTGATTACCTTCCTCATGATCTGTTTTACCGTGCAGTCGTTTGCTGCACTCAAAGAGCGGGATGAGGATGAGCGCCATTACATTCTGATGCGGCAGATCATCATGATCATTCTGATGAATTTCATCTGTTTCTTCGTGATGTTCCTGCAGGAGGGCGAAGTATCAACGATTCAGATGTTTCTGCTCACGATGGCGTATATCCTGGGCGTACAGATCCTGTACCGCCTGATTTACCGGAAGGCATCGATGATCCTGGTAAACAACATGTGTATGCTGCTCTCGATCAGCATGATTATTCTGACGAGACTGAGCGTGTCAAAGGCGATGTCCCAGTACAAAATTCTGGCGGCATCCACACTGCTCTGCTTCATCATTCCGGTCATTGTCCGAAAGGGCAAGTTCCTGAAAAATCTGACCTGGATTTACGCTGTGCTCGGAATTGCCATGCTTTCCGTCGTTATGGTGCTTGGCTTTACTTCCGGCGGTGCGAAGCTGTCGATCGAAATTCACGGCATTACGTTCCAGCTCTCTGAGATTGCCAAGATCACACTCGTGTTCTTTATGGCAGGCATGCTGCGCGAGGATAATTCCTTTGGAAACGTTGTGAAAGCAACGGTCATTGCGGCAGTTCATGTGCTGATCCTTGTTGCATCCACCGACCTTGGAACTGCGTTCGTCTTCTTTATGGCGTACGTGGTTGTAATCTATGTGGCAACGAGAAAAGCCAGATATCCGCTTTTGGGACTTGCGGGAATGAGTGCCGCCTGCGTTGTGGCGTATTTCCTGTTTTCCCATGTACGGAACCGTGTGGCACTCTGGCAGGATCCGATCGGAAACTGGGATATCAGCAGCCAGTTAGCACAGGGCCTCTTCGGCATGTGCTCCGGCGGATGGTTCGGAACCGGCCTTTTCGAGGGACGGCCTGACATTATCCCGGTTGCAACGAAAGACTTTATTTTCTGTGCGATCTGTGAGGAGATGGGCATTATCTTCGGAATCTGCCTGATTCTGCTGTGCATGTCCACATTCCTTCTGATTATCAATATTTCCATGAAGATGAGCAAACGGTTCTACAAACTGATTGCCATGGGTCTTGGAACGGAATATGCGACACAGGTGTTCCTCACCATCGGAGGAACCATTAAATTTATTCCTATGACAGGTATCACGCTGCCGCTGGTCAGCTATGGAGGAAGCTCCATGTTCTCCACGGTGCTGATGCTGTCGATCATTCAGGGATTGTACATCTTAAGGGAAGACGAAGGTGAGGAGCTTGAGAAAAGACGAAACAAGAAGAAACGAAACCAGCAGAAAAACGACCCAGGCGCCAAGAAAAAACGACGCCCGGACGAAGAGACCGAAAGACGAAAGAAGAGCGGCGGCCGGAACGACGGACAGGGAGCCCGCCAGAAGTACCGCGAGCAGCCGGATGAATTCGAACGGCGGATCGAAGAGCAGACCGAGAACAGCCTCCACTGGTAAGGCGGCAAACAACGGCGCAGGGCCGTATCTGATCGTTTCGTTCCTGTTCGTGGCCATGTTTCTTGGGCTGATCGCGTATCTCGTTTACTTTAATGTCGTGCGGAAAGAAGAATTTCTGAATAGTTCTTACAATACGAGACAGAATAACTATGCAGAGCGCGTGATCCGCGGAACAATCTATTCTGCGGACGGCCAGGAACTGGCAAAGACGACGACAGATGAAAACGGGGATGAGGTAAGAACGTATCCGTTCGGCAGCCTGTTTGCGCAGGTGGTTGGCTACACGGGAAAAGGAAACAGCGGCCTCGAATCTTCCTACAACTATATGCTGATGGAGTCCCATACAAGTAAGTTAAAGCAGGTAAAGAATGAATTCAGCGATGCGAAGAACCCGGGAGACAGTCTCTATACAACGCTGAATACAACACTCCAGCAGGCCGCGGCCGATGCACTGGACGGATACCGCGGTGCAGTTGTCGTGATGGAGGCAAAAACGGGCCGTGTACTTGCCAATGTGAGCAATCCGGTTTTTAATCCCAATACGATTGATGAGGACTGGGAGGCACTGAACGCAGACGATGAGAGCGGCGTGTTTCTGAACCGCGGTCTGCAGGGAAGATATCCGCCGGGATCTACGTTCAAGATTGTTACTTCGCTTGCGTATCTCCGTCAGAACGGCACACTGGACGGTTTTTCGTTCGACTGTGACGGTGAGCTGACAGCAGGAAACTATACGATTCACTGCTCCGGCGGTGAAGTGCATGGACCGGAAGATTTTGCGGGTGCGTTTGCACATTCGTGCAACTCTGCCTTTGCACAGATTGGCCTTGGGCTGGATAAAGATGCCTTCCGCTCGCTGGCGGATTCCCTGTATCTGAACAGCCGTCTGGATCTGGAGCTTCCGACCAGCAAAAGTTCTTTCGACCTTGATTCGACAACGGCGGATGCTCTTGTGATGCAGACCTCCATTGGCCAGGGCGATACGCTGGTAACACCGATGGAGATGGCGCTGATCGCCTCCGCGGTTGCAAATGACGGAGAAATGATCAAACCGCGTTATGTGGACAACATTGTGTCTGCGGACGGACAGGCAGTCAAAACCTTTTACAAAGAGTCTCTTGGCACGGTAATGTCCGAGAGCGAAGCCAATACGCTGACAGAGCTGATGAAAGGCGTTGTCCAGAGCGGAACTGCAGTTTCACTTTCGGATCTGCCGTACAATATCGCCGGTAAAACAGGAACCGCAGAACACGGAAGCGACGGAGAGACACCGCATTCCTGGTTTGTCGGATTCTCCAATGCGGATGATCCTGATATTGTCATTGCTGTTGTGGCAGAAAACGGCGGATATTCGAGTGAAGTCGCTGTACCGATTGCAAGACAGGTAATTGAAGCATATTATGCACAGCAGTAAACGATGAAAAAACGCGTTCGAACCGGAAAGGATGGGTTCGGGCGCGTTTTCTGAATTTTTAGAAAAATGTTAGAAAAAGGATGCGGTTTTAAGGTTGCGCGGGGGCGGGAAAAGAGGTATACTTTTTAACAGAAGATCTGGCGGCAAGCGGGAAGAAAAGAGCTGTCAGAGAATGGAAAAAAGCCAGAAGGAGCTTAAAACGTATGATCGAAGCAGTTAGCTGCGGAGGTATCGTAATCTACCGTGGAAAAATATTGACGCTTTACAAAAGCTACCGCAACAAATATGAAGGCTGGGTTCTGCCGAAAGGAACCGTTGAGCCGGGAGAAACCCATGAACAGACTGCTGTCCGCGAGGTGTATGAGGAGTCCGGCGTGCACGGAACCATCATCAAGTACGTGGGAAAAAGCCAGTACAGTTTCAGCATTCCGGAGGACACCGTGGAAAAAGAGGTGCACTGGTATCTGATGGCCTCATCCGGCTACTACAGCCGTCCACAGAGAGAAGAATACTTTGTGGATTCGGGCTATTACAAGTATCACGAAGCATATCATCTGCTGAAGTTTTCCAATGAACGGCAGATTCTGGAAAAGGCCTATCAGGAGTATCTGGAACTGAAGAGAGCAAATTTATGGAAGGTTCAGCCACAGGCTCAGGGAAAATATGGTAAACTGGTATAAAAATCTGTACGTCGGGGATACTGCAAAAAAGAAACAGAAAAAATGGATGCGCCGGATTGAGAACAAAAAAGCAGTTCCGGGAGTCTGGCTCCTCACACTGCCTTCCAATCAGCAGAACAATCTGGATGTAATTCCGGCGGATCTGCTTTTGCAGCCGGCCGTGCGGAGAAACTGTCCGATGATTGTCGGACTTGCCGTGTCGCGCGAGGAAGCTTTTGAGCTTGTGGAGGCGATCGCATTGGAAACTTATCGGGAAACCGGAGAAGTAAAAATCCGGGAATGGCTGCTGAACCGGATTGAGGGATGTGAATGATACATATACTATTCATGATTTTGAAGGCACTGGGGATTTTACTCCTTGTTTTACTGGTTCTCGTGCTTCTTATCGTCTGCACCGTCCTGTTTCTTCCTTTTTGCTACCGGGCGCAGGTTCTGAAAGAAGAAGAGGGATTTGCCTGCGTAAAAGCGAGCGGAAGAGTATCGTGGCTTTTCGGAGCTGTCGCGCTGACGGCCTCGTATGAGGAACAGAAGCCGGAGGCGCAGATTCTGCTTTTCGGGGCATCACTGGAAACATGGAAACGGCGGCTGAAAAAGATCCGCCGGGGAGAAGCGTCCGTGTCCCGGACGGAGGAAAATGAGACAGAAAATGCGCCGGAAGCAGAAAAAACAGCAGAGCAGAAAGCGGAAGCGAAAAAAGAGCAGACATCGGCGGAACAACCGGCAGAACAAAAAACAGATACTGTAAAAAAACAAATGCCGCAAAGAGACGCAGAAAAGACACAGAAAGCACCGGACCAGACAGAAAAACAGCAGAAGGTGACAGCACAGAAGGAGCAGCAAGAGCAGGAACCGGATGCGCCGAAAAAAAGCATTCTGGAACGGTTTTTCGGAAGGATCGAATATCTTCCGGAAAAACTGCTGAATCTTGTCAGCCGTCTGCTGCAGACAGCTTTCCGGCTGTTGGAACTTCCGTTCCGTCTGCTTGAAAAACTGGAGCAGAAAATCCAGGCAGGCAGACGGTTAAAAAGAAAGTGGGAGAGTGTGAAAAAATTCTTCCGTTCGAAGATGTTCCGTGAGGCACTGCTCCATGCAAAGAAAGAAGTGCTTTATTTTCTGAAGAAAGCAGCACCGAAAAAAGTAACCGGCACAGTCCGGTTCGGATTTGACGATCCGGCACTGACCGGAGAGACACTCGGCATTCTGGGTATGATTTATGGAAAACTGCCGAAAGATCTTTCCATCCAGCCGGATTTCGAACAGGAAATTCTCCGGGGCGATGTCCGGATGAAAGGAAGTTTTCAGGCTGTGACAGCAGCCGGCATTGCACTTCGATTATTCCGGGATCAGAATCTTCGGAAAACCATACGACATTTCAAACACAAGGAGGCCTAAAAGATGGCAGAAAAGGACAACACATTTCAGAATACTGTAGAAGCACTGTTCCGCGGAATGGACAGCTTTATCACAACAAAGACGGTCGTAGGTGAGGCGATCCACATTGATGATACGATTCTTCTGCCGCTGGTAGACGTTTCCTTCGGCGTGGGAGCGGGTGCATTCGCAGAAAATGCAAAGAACAATGCAGGAGGCGGTATGGGCGGAAAAATTTCTCCGAGCGCCGTTCTTGTCATCAGCAAAAACGGAACACGTCTGGTCAACATCAAAAACCAGGATGCTGTCACCAAAATCATTGACATGGCTCCGGATCTGATCAGCCGCTTTACCGGCAAAAAGGAAGAGGACGGGTATACCGCAGAGAAAGTAGAGCATATAATAAACCAAGAGGCGGATAAGGAGTAAGCTCGTTTGTGCAGAATTTTAGGTTTTCTGCTGTTCTGGATGGGGGTCGGGCTTCTCATCAGCCTGATGATCCGCAGCTCATTTCTTACGGTTCTTGCGGCCGCTCTGCTGCTGTGCGTGGGATATCATCTGTTCTGCAATACAGGGGAATAGTGAAAGATGCACAAAAAGATCGGAAATGAACTGGCTGATTTGTACAGAGAAATACTTGCAAAATGAAGAAAGCTGCGCTATAATAAGTCCATCTTAAATGAATCAGCCAACTATACTAATATCATAGATCAAGACGAGGGCGTCTTACCAGAACGAAAGTTTCGGTAGGATGCTCTTTTTCTTTTGCTAAGCATATGGATCGTTGGCAGGTTCAGCTTAAGAGACCACGCTATTTTTTTCTCCCTTTTAAAATATAAAAAATAGAGCACAACAGGGCATAAGCGAAAACTTATGTCCTGTTTGCTCTTCCTAGAACTTTTTAAAAATCTTAGTTCTATTTTGAACAGCAAAAAAGCCTTCCCGGACTGGAAAGGCCTTTTAACCATTCAACTTATGCACGCTCTACTTTTCCGGATCTTAAGCAGGAAGTACATACGTACATTTTCTGCGGTACACCGTCAACTTTAACTTTGACAGATTTTACGTTAGATTTCCACATTTTATTGCTTCTTCTATGTGAATGACTTACGTTGTTTCCGAAATGAGCACCCTTCTCACAAATTGCACACTTTGCCATGATTGCACCTCCTTGACATACGTACTTGAGTCAAAACGCATTTTAGACTCACAACATAAGTCATTCTAACAGATCTATACCGGTTTTGCAAGTAAAAAATGAAAAAATTATATGAATTTTGAAGGTTTTTCATTTTAAACTTTCTTTTTTGCGGAAAAGCGGTTATAATGTATCGTAGAGTGGAGTCAGTTATTCCTGTCTCCATGTGTTTTGAATAGTATGATGGAATTGGAGGATACAAGGCATGAAAGGTCGTATGAATACAGGCTTGGGAGAAATCGTAATCAATCCGGATGTAATCGCCCTGTATGCGGGCAGCGTTGCTGTGGAGTGCTTCGGCATTGTCGGAATGGCAGCGGTAAACATGAAAGATGGACTGGTCAAACTTCTGAAAAAAGAGAGTCTGACACACGGAATTAATGTATCGATTTCGGAAAATAAAATTTCCCTGGATTTCCACGTGATTGTTTCTTACGGAGTCAGTATTTCTGCCGTAACAGATAACCTGATCAATAATGTGAAATACAAGGTGGAAGAGTTCACCGGAATGGAAATTGAAAAAATCAACATCCTGGTTGAAGGCGTTCGCGTCATCGACTGATGGTAATAGGAGGAAATGAAGAAAGTGGCTACAAATACAATTGATGCCGGCTTACTGGCAAAAATGTTTCTGGCTGGTGCAAAAAATCTGGAAGTAAAGAAAGAGTGGATCAATGAGCTGAACGTGTTCCCGGTACCGGACGGCGACACAGGTACCAACATGACGCTGACGATCATGTCCGCAGTCAAGGAAGTAAACTCGCTCACAGAAGTGAACATGTACAACCTTTCCAAGGCAATCTCTTCCGGTTCTCTGCGCGGTGCCAGAGGTAACTCCGGCGTTATTCTTTCCCAGCTCCTTCGTGGCTTTACCAAGAAGATCCGCGACTATGAAGAGCTGAATGCAGAGATTCTTGCAGAGGCAATGGAAAAAGCAGTCGAGACTGCATACAAAGCCGTTATGAAGCCAAAAGAAGGTACCATCCTGACCGTGGCAAAGGGAGCAGCAGAGAAAGCAGCAGAGCTTGCACCGGAAAGCGAAGATCTGAACGCATTCATCGAGGACGTTCTCGCGCATGCAGAGTACGTGCTCTCCCAGACACCAGAGATGCTGCCGGTATTAAAAGAGGCAGGCGTTGTGGATTCCGGCGGACAGGGTCTCTTAACCGTACTGCAGGGCGCATATGACGCGTTCCTCGGGAAAGAGATTGATCTGAATTTCGAGATGCCGGAAGCAAAGACAGAATTTGTCAGACCGTCCAAAGAGACAGAAAAAGAAATCAAATTCGGCTACTGCACCGAGTTTATCATTATGCTGGAAAACCCGCTTCCGGATGAAGAGGTTTATGCATTCAAAGATTTCCTGAACGGAATCGGAGATTCGATCGTTCTCGTTGCAGACGACGAGCTGGTTAAGGTACACGTACATACCAACGATCCTGGAAAAGCAATTTCCAAGGCGCTGACGTACGGACAGCTGACCAGAATGAAGATCGACAACATGCGTGAGGAGCATCAGGAGCGCCTGATCAAGAACGCAGAAAAGATCGCAGCACAGCAGGCAGAGGAAGATAAGAAGAGAAAAGAAGCAGCAAAACAGCCGCCGAAGGAGAACGGATTCATCGCCGTGTCCATCGGAGAGGGAATCAAAGAGATCTTCCAGGGACTCGGTGTTGATTACCTGATCGAGGGCGGTCAGACCATGAACCCGAGCACCGAGGATATGTTGACTGCAATTGAGAAGGTCAATGCAAAGAATATCTTTATTCTGCCGAACAACAAAAATATCATCCTCGCAGCAAATCAGGCAAAAGCCATGACTGAGGACAAAAATATCATCGTTGTTCCGACCAAAACCGTTCCGCAGGGCATCACAGCCATGATCAGCTATGTGCCGGAGAAATCTGCAGAAGAGAACGAGGAGGCCATGACAGAGGGCATCCAGATGGTAAAAACCGGTCAGGTAACGTACGCGGTACGTGATACCCACATCGATGAGAAAGAGATCCATCAGGGTGACATCATGGGACTTGGCGATCACGGACTTCTCGCTGTCGGACAGGATATTCTTACCGTTGCAGAAGAAACCATCCGCGCCATGGTCGATGAGGACAGCGAGCTGATCAGCATCTACTACGGTGAAGATATGAGTGAGGAAGATGCCGAAAGCCTTGGCGAAAAAATCGAGCAGGCATATCCGGACTGCGATGTGGAAGTAAACTATGGCGGACAGCCGATTTACTACTGTGTCGTTTCGGTTGAATAAGAGTAAGGAAAGAAAAATATGAATACGGAACCCCTGACAACATTGAAGGGGATCGGTGAAAAAACGGAGAAGCTGTTTGCAAAAGTAGGAATCTACAATTTGCAGCAGCTTCTGCATTATTATCCAAGAGATTATGACTGCTATGCAGAGCCGGTTCCCCTTCGCGAATGCAGACAAGAGGAAAAGAATGCGGTATACGGAAGAATTGTCCACAGTCCGTCGGTAAAAGGAAACCAGAGAAAGAGCGTCGTTGTCCTGGAACTCTACGAGGAGCCGGTGCGGCTGCAGCTTACCTGGTTTAATATGCCGTTTCTGCGGAGCACGCTGAAGAAAGGCAGTGTTTTTATCTTCCGCGGAAAGATACAGGAAAAATCAGGCCGTCTCGTGATGGAGCAGCCGGAAATCTTCACTCCTGCCGCATACCATGAGCTTCTGGCAAGTCTTCAGCCGGTTTATGGGCTGACAGCCGGTCTCACGAACAAGATGGTGAGCAAGGCCGTCGCACAGGTGCTGGAACGATGCGCACCTGCGCAGGACTATCTGCCGGAGAAAATCCGTGCCCGGTATGAACTCTGTGAAATCAATTATGCCCTCCATGAGGTTCATTTTCCAAAAGACCAGGAGCATCTGGCAACGGCGCGGCGCAGAATTGTGTTCGAAGAGTTTTTTCTCTTCATCCTGTCCCTGCGGCAGTTAAAAGAGCAGACGGAGGGAATTACCAATGCGTTCCCGATCCGCGCCGTCTGGAAGACGGAGGAAGTCATCGAAAATATGCCGTACCGTCTCACGAATGCACAGATGCGCGTGTGGGGCGAACTGGAGCGGGACTTAAAAGGCCATACCCGCATGGCGCGGCTGGTACAGGGAGATGTCGGAAGCGGAAAGACGATTCTGGCATTCCTTGCAATGATTATGACAGCTGAGAACGGCTACCAGTCGGCGCTGATGGTTCCGACGGAGGTTCTGGCGCGGCAGCATTATGAATCGCTCTGCACTCTGTTAAAAGAAAACAATCTGACGGAATACAATCCCCGCCTTCTGACTGGATCCACGAAAGCAAAAGAACGCCGGGAAATCTATGCCAGTCTGGAAGACAGAAGCTGCAAAATGGTGATCGGCACACATGCACTGATTCAGGAAAAGGTACAGTACAAAAATCTGGCGCTTGTCATCACAGACGAACAGCACCGCTTCGGTGTCCGGCAGAGAACGGCACTTGCTGAAAAAGGGGAACCGCCGAATGTTCTCGTTATGAGTGCAACGCCGATTCCAAGAACCCTGGCTATCATTCTGTACGGAGATCTTTCGATTTCTGTGATTGATGAACTTCCGGCGAAGCGTCTGCCGATCAAAAACTGTGTGGTGGATACGTCTTACCGTCCAAAAGCTTACCGCTTTATCACGCGTCAGGTCGAACTGGGCCGTCAGGCGTATGTGATCTGCCCGATGGTGGAGGAGAGCGAGGGTCTGGAAGCGGAAAACGTCACCGACTATACACAGCTCCTGAAAAAAGAGCTGCCGGGCATCACAGTAGAGATGCTGCACGGACAGATGAGGGCGGCGCAGAAAAACGAGATCATGGAGCGGTTCGCCAGCGGAGAAATCCAGGTACTCGTCTCGACGACAGTCGTGGAGGTCGGTGTCAACGTGCCGAATGCAACGGTGATGATGGTGGAAAATGCCGAACGGTTCGGCCTTGCACAGCTCCATCAGCTCCGCGGACGTGTCGGAAGAGGAGAGCATCAGTCCTACTGTATTTTCATCCGCGGAAACAAAGATCAGGAGACCGCCAAACGTCTGGAAATCCTGAACCATTCGAACGACGGGTTTTATATTGCTTCGGAAGATTTGAAACTGCGCGGCAGCGGCGATCTGCTGGGAACGCGCCAGAGCGGGGATATGGAATTCCAGATGGCAGATATTTTCCGGGATGCCGATATCCTGCAGAAAGCGAGTGAGGCGGCTTCGGAACTGCTTGCCGACGATCCTTATTTTGAAAAACCGGAGCATGAACTGCTGAAAAAGGTAATGAAATCGTATCTTGATCTGGAAAACCACGACATTGGATTGTGAAAAATTACAAAAAAATCCGGCTTTAAAATGCAAAATCGGATAAAAATAACAGTCTGATTGGATAGTATGGAAAATGACTGTACAATTTCGTGGAAAATTCGTGCGAAATCAGATATTACTTGAAATGACAAAAAAATTCATGTATCATAAACAAGGAATCAAAAAATGTGCGGACCGTGAGTGTCAAGCGTTCGCCTGAATGATAGTTCGCAGGACGGCTCTTCCAAAATATACAGGGCCGGTCTAAATGGGAGGAAACAGATATGGTAAAGAAAAAACCAGCTGCCCAGGCTAAGACAGCAGAGAACGAGACAGTAAAAGTAGAGACCAAAGCAGCAGAAAAAACAACCGCAGCAGAGAAAGAAGCTGTAAAAGAAGTTGCAAAAGAAGTTGTAAAGGAAACTGCAGCAGCAGAGGAAGCACCTGCAAAAGCTGCAAAAACAACCCGCACAACAGCAAAGAAAACAACGACAAAGAAAGCGGCTGCACCGAAAAAACCAGCAGCAGCGAAAAAGCCGGCAGAGAAAAAAGCACCTGCAAAAGCAGCAAAGAAAGAAGCGGAGCAGGAGATGATTCTGCAGTTCGGCGGAAGAGAAATCAAGGAGAAAGATCTGTACGAGAGAATCCAGCAGATCTGGATCAAAGGATATGGCAAGAAAGCAGAGGAATTAAAGAGCCTGAAGGTTTATGTAAAACCGGAGGAATTTACTGCTTACTACGTAATCAATGATGATGTAACCGGAAGCATTGATCTGTAAGTATTATGTACCAGCTCTGCAGGAGCAAGAAAAAAGCGTGAGCTTTTCCGAAAAGAAAAGAGCTCACGCTTTTTGATGCCTGTTCCGGCATCAGGATGTTATACCGGGATGATTAGTACTGGCCAGAAGAACCGCCGGACATCTGGCGTTCCTGCTGCTCAATCATCTTTTTGACCATATAACCTCCGACAGAACCATTCTGTTTGGAAGTCAGGTTACCGTTGTAGCCATCACTGAGCGGCACGCCGAGTTCGCTTGCCACCTCAAATTTGAATTTGTCCAGAGCGCCTTTTGCTTCTGGTACTGCTGCGGTATTCGATGAACGATTCGCCATGTTCATTCCCTCCTTTATCTTTGTGCTTGTTAAAAGCTGCTGTGAAGCAGAACCGGATGTGTTTTTCATCTGTTCTGCTACGGTCATAGTATGTGGAAAGAAAACAAAAATAAACTTCCAGATTCTGTATTTTTTCCGGAAAAGCGGAGAAAGTAAAAGAAGAAGGAAAAATAGAACGGCAGAAAAAAATATAAAAACTGTGTAAAAAATTCACAAAAAGAATTGCGTATTGAAAATAAATTTGTTATAATTGCTGTACATGGTAGTAAAAACAGGAGAAGGGGCGGTTTGCAGTAATGAATATTGGAATCATAGCACACAACAGCAAGAAGAGTCTGATCGAGGATTTCTGTATTGCGTACAAGGGAATCCTCATGAAACATGAGGTGTACGCCACCGGAACCACCGGACGGCGGATTGAAGAGGTGACGAACCTTCATGTACACAAGTTTCTGCCTGGAAGCGTAGGCGGAGACAAACAGTTTACCGAGATGATTGAACGCGGCGATATGGATATGGTAATTTTCTTTTACAATCCGACGATGATCAATCCGAAAGAGCCGGATGTCTACAAAATTATCCGTACCTGCGACCAGTACAATATCCCGATTGCAACAAATATCGGAACTGCGGAGTCTCTGATTTTGGGACTTGCAAGAGGAGATCTGGACTGGAGAGAGCAGTTGAAAGCCGACTGATCCATCAAACAAAAACAGTAAGGACGAAAATAAGACCAACATGAGAGTAATAGCAGGAAAATGCCGGAGTCTTCCATTAAAGACGGTTCCCGGCAGACAGACCCGGCCGACGACGGACCGGATCAAAGAAACCTTATTTAATATGCTTCAGCCGTATCTGCCGGATGCGCGTTTTCTCGATTTGTTCGCCGGAAGCGGGGCGATCGGAATCGAGGCGTTGAGCCGCGGCGCCGAGCGCGCGTGGTTCGTAGAGCAGAACAAAGCTGCAGCAGACTGTATCCGGCAGAATTTAAAATTTACGAAGCTGGAACAGCAGGCAGTGCTCCTGCCCATGGAAGCGCATGCAGCTCTGCAGTCGCTTCAGGGACAGGAGCCTTTTGACTGCATTTTTATGGACCCGCCATACGATAAGGGACTGGAAAAGGACGTGCTGTATGCGTTCCGCGACGCCTCTTTTATCGGTGAGGATACCTTGATTATTGTAGAAGCATCGCTGAATACTGATTTCGACTGGGCGGAGGATGCCGGATACGAAATTCTGAAGAAAAAAATCTATAAGACAAATGTCCATGTATTCCTTACCCCGAAAAGCAAACACGAAGGAGTAAAAGAATCATGAAGACAGCCGTATACCCGGGAACTTTTGACCCTGTAACGTATGGTCATCTGGATGTCATTCTGCGTGCATCCAAGCTTTTTGACCGCGTAATCGTGGGAGTTTTACATAATTCCTCAAAATCTCCGTTGTTTTCTGTGGAAGAACGTGTTAATATACTAAAGAAAGCGACCCAGGACATTCCAAATGTCGAAGTCCGTTCTTTCAGCGGGCTCGCTGTTGATTTTGCGAAGGAATGCCAGGCGCATACGATCGTCCGCGGACTCCGCGCGATCACAGACTTTGAATATGAACTGCAGATGGCACAGACGAACCGCGTTCTGGAACCGGAAGTAGATACCACGTTTCTGATTACCTCGCTGGAGTATGCGTACCTCAGCTCCACGGTAGTAAAAGAAGTAGCTGCTTTTGGCGGCGACATTCATAAATTTGTTCCGGATTTTGTGGAAAAAGAAATCCGCGCAAAGTATGCCGCCCGAAATTCAGAAGGAATGCCGCAGGATAAAAGATAAGGAGAATTAAAATGAGCAGCAGAATTGAACAGATCATCGAAGAAATTGAGGAGTATGTAGAGAGCTGTAAATATCAGCCGCTGTCTACCACCAAAATCGTTGTAAATAAAGAAGAATTAGAAGAGCTTCTCCGTGAGCTCCGTCTGAAAACACCGGACGAGATCAAACGGTACCAGAAGATCATCAGCAACAAAGATGCAATTCTGGCAGATGCACAGAACAAGGCAGATGCCATCATTGCAGAGGCACAGGCAAAGGCAAGAGAGATGGTAGAGCAGAGTGAAGTGATGCAGTCAGCATACGCACAGGCAAATGAGACCGTCAACAATGCAAACCAGCAGGCACAGGAAATCCTGGATGCTGCAACCAACGATGCCAACAGCATCCGTCTCGGTGCCATCGGATATACCGATGATATGCTTGCCAACTTAAGCAATATTATGACGACTGCATTAAACGATGCAGGAGAGAAATACAACAGCTTTGTAGAATCCCTGACAAGCTGCTACAATACCGTTGTTCAGAACAGAAGTGAGCTCTCCCCGCAGGGTGCTCCGGAAGAAGAAAAGCCAGAGGAAGAAGTTGTCGTACCGGAATATGATCCGGCATCAGAAGAGGAAAGCGAAGAGGAATAAACCAAGCGTTCCTGCGAAAGCAGCACAGCAGAGCTTCCCGGCAAGATAAGGCCAGAGGGGCAGACCGCTGTTATGGATCATACAGTTTGTCTGGGCAGCGACAGAGAGACCGCCGAAGGCGGCGCAGGTAAGGACAGCAGAGACTTTTCCGGCGTAAGGAAGAGAGGACGCGGCAAGCTGTGCGATTCCCGTCGTGATTTCCAGCACGCCGCAGAGCAGGGGCGAGGCGGAACCAAACGGATGCAGATCCATCAGAAGTCCGGACAGAATGGAAAACAGGATGATGTATCCGCCAAGCTGTGTAATGATTTCAAATCCGTTCATGATAGAGGTGTCCAGCAGGTTTCCTTTGGAAGTCTGTTTTGACATCTCTTTTTTTTCCACGGAATGTGTCCGATGGGCGGTGTGCCGGTGCAGGCGGAAGCGGCGGAAAACAAGCCGGAACAGAAAACCAGTTAGAAAATTGGAACCGTAGAGCACGCCGAAGACGAACCCGGGATGGATCTGTCCGGAAAACGCAGTTAAGATAACATAGGAAGACAGAAAAGCAGGACTCGGACTGCTGCAGAAGGTTAAAAGATAGCACGCTTCGTTCCGGTCAATTTCTTCTGCCTCATAGAGCTGGGCAGTGATGTGCGCTCCCATGGGAAAACCGCAGAAAAGACCGAGAAAAAGTGCATAAAACCCAGCCGGGGAAAGACCGAAAACCGTTTGAAAAAAAACTTCTGCACGGGCAGAGATCCGCCGCGCGGCTCCTGTTTCCAGAAGAAGAGATGTCAGAATCAGAAACGGCAGAAGTGACGGAAGAATGGTATGAAACCAGAGATTGACACCCTCGCAGGCATAGAAAAAAGTCCGCGCGGGAAAGATAAGAAGACAGAAAAAAAGAAGCAGGGAAGAGAGAAATAAAAGTGATTTTTTCATGACGTTCGAACCTCCTCCCGCTTTCTAAAATAGAGTATGACGAAGCTTTGAAAAAAAGAAGATGGGAGAAGAAAAAATGAGCGTATTAGCAGGATTAAAACCGGAACGGGTATTTTATTATTTTGAAGAGCTCTGCCGCATTCCGCACGGCTCCGGAAACACAAAAGAAGTGAGCGACTATCTGGTTCAGTTTGCAAGGGACCATGAATTATCCTGGTATCAGGATGCGTCCAACAACGTGATCATCCGCCGCCCGGCATCGAAGGGATGTGAATTGGCTCCGACCGTGATTCTGCAGGGCCACTGCGATATGGTCTGCGAGAAGAAGCCGGGCAGCAGCCACGATTTTACGAAGGACGGCCTTGAGCTTCACATCGACGGCGATGAGATTTATGCCAGGGACACGACGCTTGGCGGAGACGACGGAATTGCCGTTGCCTATATGCTGGCTGTGCTGGAATCGGATGATCTGCAGCTTCCGTCCATCGAGGCACTGATTACGACGGATGAAGAGATCGGACTGCTCGGCGCAGCAGCATTAAACGGGAATGAATTAAAGGGAAGAACACTGTTAAATATGGATTCTGAAGAGGAAGGCATTCTCACCGTATCGTGCGCAGGCGGTATGACAGCCATGATGGATCTGCCGGTGCGCAGAAGCGAAGTGATGGGTGAGCAGATGGAAGTGACGATTTCCGGTCTTGCCGGTGGCCATTCCGGTACGGAAATCCACAAAAACCGTGCCAACTCCAACATTCTGGCGGGCCGTTTCCTGTACGAACTGGCAGGAAAGATGGATTATGCCCTGATCGAGCTGGAGGGCGGCTTAAAAGACAACGCTATTCCGCGGACAACCCGCATGCTTCTTGCCATCGACGGCGGAGAGAAAGAGATCTTAAAAGAGGAAGCATCACGCTTCATCGAAAATCTTCGCAGAGAGTACAGCGGAACAGATGACGGTATTACCGTTACGGTAGAGAAAACAGGCGAGGGCGTTGCACCGGCGCTTCATCCGGTCAGCCTGCAGAAAACCGTCTTTTTCCTGATGAATCTTCCGAACGGGGTACAGAAGATGAGCGGCCAGATCCCGGGACTGGTGGAAACATCCCTGAACCTCGGCATTCTGAAATTAGAGCCGGATCACCTGCATGCGTGTGCGAGTGTGCGGAGCTCCGTGGGAAGTGCAAAAGAAGCCCTTTCCGACAAGCTGGAGTATCTGATCGGTTTCCTGGGCGGTGAGTTCCACGTAGAGGGCGCGTACCCGGCATGGGAGTATAAAGAGGATTCTGCCCTCCGCGATCTGATGGTGGCGGAATATGAAGCCATGTATGGACAGAAACCGGCAGTGGAAGCGATTCATGCCGGACTGGAATGCGGTTTGTTCTATGAAAAGCTTTCCGGTCTTGACTGTGTATCTTTCGGCCCGAACATGAAAGCAATCCACACGACCGAGGAGCGGCTTTCAATTTCCTCCGTGGAGAGAACGTATCAGTACCTGTGCCGCGTTCTGGAGCAGCTTTCGAAACGGCAGGCATAAAAAACTGCCCGTGTCTATTTCAAAAAAGTTTCTGAAAAACAGTCATAAAACAGAAAAGACAGGCATAAAGTAACAGGGTGGGGATTGAATTTCCAAAGCGTTTACCATCCGATAAGAAAAATGGCTGAAAGCAGGAGCAAAAAAGGAGATTAGGGGACATGGATATACTGTTATGGCATGAGATTCTGGAACCATACGAGCTGGCTGTCAAGGAATTACAGGTGAAATTCCGGCATCTGATCAAGGAGCACCACGGAAAAGGGCTGTACTCACCGATCGAGAGTGTGAGCGGCCGTGTGAAGAGTGTTTCCAGTATTCTGGAAAAAATGCAGAGAAAGGGCATTGCGCCCGAAGAGATGGAGGAGCAGGTGGAGGATATCGCGGGCATCCGCATCATCTGCCAGTTCGTTGAAGATATCGAAAAGGTTGCCGACCTGATCCAGAAGCGGTCGGATATTGAGATTAAGAGCGAGAAAGACTACATCCGCCACATGAAGGACAGCGGTTACCGGAGCTATCACCTCATTGTTTACTATACCGTGGAGACGATGAACGGCCCGAAGCGCATCCAGGTGGAAATCCAGATCCGCACAATGGCGATGGATTTCTGGGCGACGATTGAGCACTCGCTGCAGTACAAATATAAGGCAAATATTCCGGATCACATCCGGGAGCGCTTAAGCGCAGCTGCAAAGGCGATCATTGTGCTGGATAATGAGATGTCCTCTGTGCGGAGTGAGATTATGGATGCACAGAATTCCTCCCAGATGCAGCGGAATCTGATCACGGATATCCTGAATAATATCGAGAATCTTTATAAGGTGACGAACAAACGCGAAGTAGAAAAAATTCAGGATGAGTTTTATCACATCTATGCGCAGAACGATCTGCAGGAGTTAAAACGGTTCCACAAAGAACTGGATCTGATTGCAGAGGGATACCGCGCACAGGCAATTACAGACGAACTTTAGAATAAAAGGGGATAAACGGATATGATCACACTGCCGGAAGCCTTTGAGCAGGAGATGAAACAGCTGCTCGGTGAGGAAGAATATGAGGCATACCGCAAGACATTTGACGAGGCGGTACATAGAGGACTGCGGGTAAACAACGGAAAAATTTCGACAGAAGAGTTTCTTAGGCGGACCGATATTCCGCTTAAGAAGGTTCCGTGGATCCCCAATGGATTTTATTACGATGAAGAGAGCTGCAATCCGGCAAAGGATGCCGATTACTATGCGGGCCTGTATTATCTGCAGGAGCCGAGTGCGATGACACCGGTATCCCGCCTTCCAATTGAGCCGGATGACCGTGTGCTCGATCTCTGTGCGGCACCGGGCGGAAAGGCAACGGAGCTGGGAAGCCGGATCGGTGAGGGCGGCATGCTGCTGGCAAACGATATCAGCAATTCGCGGGCGAAGGCGCTGCTGCGCAACCTGGAAATCCAGGGAGTGGGACGTCTTCTCGTGACGAGCGAGGATCCGGAAAAATTAGTAACCTTGTATCCGGCCTTTTTTGACAAGATCCTTCTTGACGCGCCGTGCTCTGGGGAGGGTATGTTCCGAAAAGAGAGCTCAATGCTGCGCTACTACAGTGAAAATGGGCCGGAGCATTATGTGCCGATCCAGAAAAAACTGATCGAGCAGGCGTATCAGATGCTTGCAGAGGGCGGAGAGCTGCTGTACTCTACCTGTACGTTTTCTGTAAAGGAGAACGAAGAGGTCATCGCAGGGCTGCTGGATGCGCATCCGGATATGGAAGTGCAGGAAATTACCCCGGGTTACGAAGGGTTTGCGCCGGGAGTATCCGTGAATGGCCGCGATCTTTCCCGGTGCGTTCATATTTTCCCGCAGCGGATGGAGGGAGAAGGCCATTTCGTGGCGCTCCTGAAAAAGCAGGGAGAGAGCCGGAAACGGCAGCCGTCCCGACTTTTGGAAACGACAAAGAAGCTGCCGAAAGAGGCGGAAGAGTTTCTTGCTGGCGTGCGCATGAACTGGAAGAATGGTTCGTTTGCCCTTGTGAAAGACCAGCTCTATTTTCTGCCGGAAGGTGTCTGTGCGGCAAAGGGTCTGCGCTATCTGCGGACCGGACTTTCGCTTGGCACCGTAAAGAAAAACCGCTTCGAGCCGTCCCAGGCGCTGGCGGCGTATCTGAAAAAAGAAGAATACGTTTCGTGTTTGACCATTCCCAAGGGAGATGACCGTGTCATGCGCTACTTAAAGGGTGAGACACTCTCGTTTTCCGAAGAAGAGTGTCAGGGGAAAAAGGGCTGGGTGCTTGTGTGCCTGGATGATTTCCCACTTGGCTGGGGAAAAATAAACAACGGAACGTTAAAGAATAAATATTATGCAGGATGGCGGATGGTATGAGTAAATTACGACTCGATAAATATCTGGCGGACATGGGTGTGGGAACACGCCAGGAAGTAAAGGCCCTGATCCGGAAGGGACGGGTGGCCGTAGACGGAATTACGGCAAAAGCCCCGGAACTGAAAGTCGACCCGGATGAAGCGCAGGTGACTGTGGACGGAAACAGCATTTCCTATGTGAAAATGGAATACTGGATGCTCCACAAACCGGCGGGTGTCGTCTCTGCGACGGAGGACCGCCGTGACCGGACCGTACTCGATCTTTTAAGTGATGCGGCAAGAAAAGACCTCTTTCCGGTCGGACGGCTCGACAAAAACAGCGTGGGCGTACTGTTGATTACCAACGACGGCGATTTGACGCGCCAATTGACCCATCCGAGTTACAAGAAAAGCAAAATCTACCAGGTTTCTCTCGACAAACCGCTTTCGGAAGAGGATATGCAGCGCATCGCCGACGGCATCGAGCTCGAAGACGGGATGATTTATGCCGACGAGGTGAGCTATGTAAGCGACTCCCGCAAAGAGATCGGAATCGAAATCCACTCGGGCCGCAACCGTATCGTGCGCCGCATTTTCGAAGCGCTCGGTTATTCGGTACAGAAGCTCGACCGGGTTTACTTCGCCGGATTGACCAAAAAGGGTTTGAAACGCGGTGCATGGCGTTTCCTCACCCCGCGTGAAGTTTCGATGCTCAAAAGCGGCGAATACGAATAGGGTAGGCGATGCCGCAATAATCGAACGGGACGGATTTTCATCCGTCCCGTTCGCTGTCTATCTGGCGCATTGCCAAAAGAGTGTCCGACCCGTCCGGCATGTAAGGGTGACCGCCAAGGAAGCCGGTGAAAATGAATTTTTCATAAATATTTTTTGCATAAAAAGGATTTTACCCTTATCTTTGCACCCACAATAACCGCAATGCTGGTTCTCTAGCTCAGTTGGTAGAGCACGACACTCTTAATGTTGG
>ERZ857745.2250-NODE-2250-length-21468-cov-4.051698_pt1 | contig 21468 bp, 16 predicted proteins | sample MGYA00519699_ERZ857745 | MGnify/ENA primary metagenome ERZ857745 (study PRJEB31778, sample SAMEA3449357) | human gut metagenome | biome: human gut; feature: human-associated habitat; material: faeces | place: United Kingdom | collected 2010/2012 ...
ATCAGACCGTAACCGACATAGGGACGGGTAAGCTCGTTATATCGGCTTGTCAGCAGAATGCCGTTGATCAGCTCCAAATTGGGGGAGACGAAAACCTCGATTTCGTTCAAGCGCCAAATCCTCCTTATTAAAAAACAGAACAAGCGGACACCATGTTTGATTTTGTTGTTTATTATAGCATATACGGAGGCAAATTTCCACTCTTTTTTACAAATCTTTCTGGCGCGTTGACAAACGGCGCGGAATGTGGTATGATCGATTGGGAATTTTCATCCGTGAAAGAGGAGGCTTTCTGTTTTGCTGTTTTTTTACATACGCCACGGCGATCCCATTTACAGCCCCGATTCGCTGACGCCGCTCGGACGCCGGCAGGCGGAGGCGCTGGGACGCCGGGGTATCGCCCTGCGGGCGGGGCTTCACTGTGCGCCGCTGGCCCACCGCACGGCGGGGACACTGGACACCGGCACGGTGCGCCTGAGCCTTTCCGACTTCAACACTCCGGCGCAAATAGAAAAGCTGGCGCAGGAGCTGCACCAGCTTTTTCGTGAGACTGTCAGATAGAGGAGCTGCTTACGACCGGCTCTCCAGATACCCGAAGTGTTGGGCGAAGAGAGCGTCCCCGGCGGCGTGCAGATCGGCACAGAAGGCGGTGTAGGCATCCAGCAGGCGCACCGCCTCCTCCGTCAGCTGCGCTCCGCCGCCGCTCCTTCCCCCCACGGAGGTATGCAGCAGCTGGACGCCCAAGATCCGCTCCGAGGACTTGACGATGGTCCACGCCTTGGAGTAGGCCATGTTCATGGCCTTGGCCGCAGAGCGCAGAGAATGAAACTCCTGCACATGGCGCAGCAGCTGGGCGACGCCCGGACCGAAGCACTTCTCCCCGGCGAACAGGCGGACGGTATTCCGATACGATAATTTCTCTTCCATATGCTCATTGTAGCAGGCTTGCCGCCTGCCGTCAATGGAAACCGCCGTCTGAGGATGGAAATTAGCGATAGCGGGGCGGTATGTTGGCTTTCCTCCATACCGGGGTGATTGACGAAAACGGGAAAACGTGTTATCCTCATAAAAAGAGAACGGATGGAGGAAAAACGATGCTGGTACTGATCCGGGGAGCGGGGGATATCGCCACAGGCATTGCGATGCGCCTTTGGAGGGCCGGCGTGCAGGTGGTTATGACGGATCTGCCCCAGCCCACGGCCATTCGCCGCACCGTGTGCTTCTCGCAGGCCATCGTGCTGGGGGAGACGCAGGTGGAGGATGCCACGGCCCGCCGGGCAGAGGACATCCTTCAGGCCCGAAGGATCTGTGCGGCGGGAGAGATCTCCGTGCTGGCGGATCCGGAGCTGCGGTGCCGGGAGGCACTGCGTCCGGATGCACTGGTGGATGCCATTCTGGCCAAACGGAATCTGGGTACCCGCATCACCGATGCACCGGTGGTGGTGGGCGTGGGGCCGGGCTTCACTGCCGGAGAGGACTGCCATGCGGTGGTGGAGACCATGCGGGGCCATACGCTGGGCCGGGTCATCTATCGGGGCAGCGCTCTGCCCAACACCAGCATACCGGGACTCGTCGGCGGCTTCGCCGGGGAGCGGGTGCTGCGTGCTCCGGCAGACGGCATCCTGCACCAGCTGGCGGACATCGGGGTCACGGTCTCTGAGGGAGATGTGGTGGCCACGGTGGAGGGGCAGCCCATGCGCTGCACCATCAGCGGCGTGCTGCGGGGTATCCTGCCGGAGGGAACGCCGGTGTTCCGGGGGATGAAGGCCGGAGATGTGGATCCCCGTGGCAAACGGGAATATTGTGATACGGTATCGGACAAGGCGTTGGCCGTAGGCGGCGGTGTGCTGGAGGCGGTGCTGGCCCTGTCCGGGAAATTGAAGGAGGAACCATAACGTGGAAGAGAATGTAAAACTGACGAAGCTGGCCAAGTGCGCCGGCTGCGGCGCCAAGGTGGGCGCCGGTGTGCTGGCGCAGCTGCTGGAGGGTATCCAGGTCCACAAGGACCCCAATCTGCTGGTGGGCTTTGATAAGAGCGACGACGCCTCGGTGTATAAGGTATCGGACGAGCTGGCGCTGGTGCAGACGGTGGACTTTTTCCCGCCCATTGCCGACGATCCCTATACCTTCGGCCAGATCGCAGCCACCAACGCCCTGTCGGATATCTATGCCATGGGCGGTGACCCCAAGCTGGCCCTGAACATCATGTGTGTGCCGGAGGATATGCCCAAGGACACGGTGCATCAGATCCTCCGGGGCGGCTATGAGAAGGTCTATGAGGCGGGAGCCCTCATCACCGGCGGTCATAGCATCTTCGATGACGAACCCAAGTACGGCCTGTCCGTCACGGGCTTCGTCCACCCCGATAAGATCCTCACCAACAGCGGCGCCAAGGAGGGGGATGTGCTGCTGCTGACCAAGCCCATCGGCATCGGCATCCTCACCTCCGCCATGAAGGCCGATCTCTGCTCCAAGGAGAGCACGGAGTTGGCCATGCGGCTGATGACCACCCTGAACAAGAACGGCCGGGACGCCATGGTGAAGTACCGGGTCCATGCCTGCACTGACGTGACGGGTTTTGCCCTGATGGGCCACCTGCTGGAGATGGCGCAGGGCAGCGACCTACGGGCCGAGGTGGAGGTGTCGGCGGTGGACCTGATCCCGGAGGCGCTGGAGTTTGCCCGCATGGGGGTGCTCCCGGCGGGGATGTACCGCAACCGTACCTTTGCCGAGCAGTGGGTGGATGCCGGACAGACGGAGATCGCCGTACAGGATATGCTGTATGACCCCCAGACCTCCGGCGGCCTGCTGATGGCCGTGGATCCGGCGGACGCCGATGCGCTGCTGGCGGAGCTGAAGGGTACCGTGCCAAGCGCCCAGCGGGTGGGCGTTATGCGCCGTTATGAGGGCGGCGCCCGCATCGTGCTGCATTGAGAAGGAAATCATAGCACAGGGCTTTCTTTTCCGAAGGCCCTGTGCTATACTGCTGTTATCGGCCCCGTGATCTGCGGGAGGAACAAGGAGGAACTGTCATGGAAACCTACGGATTGGAGCAGCTGGGCATCGTCAATGCGGCGGCGGTATATCGCAACCTGACCCCGGCCCAGCTGACGGAGCACGCTCTGCGCCGGGGAGAGGGAACCCTGTCTGCCACCGGGGCGCTGGTGGTAAAGACCGGGAAGTACACCGGGCGCAGCGCTAACGATAAGTTCATCGTGGACACCCCGGCGGTACACGACGATATCGCATGGGGCAAGGTGAACCGCCCCATGGAAAAAGAGAAATTCGACGCCATTTTCGCCAAGGTCACGGCGTATCTCCAGAATAAGGAGGTCTACGTCTTTGACGGCTTCGCTGGGGCAGACCCCAAGTATACCAAATCCTTCCGCATCGTCAACGAGCTGGCCAGCCAGAACCTGTTCATTCATCAGCTGCTGCGCCGGCCCACGCCGGAGCAGCTGGCAAGCTTCACGGCGGACTACACCATCGTGGCCGCCCCCGGCTTCAAGTGCGTCCCGGAGATCGATGGCACCCACAGCGAGGCCGCCATTCTGGTGGACTACGAGGCGCATCTGGTGGTGATCTGCGGCACCCGCTACGCCGGCGAGATCAAGAAGTCGGTGTTCTCCGTCATGAACTACATCCTGCCCAAGCAGGGGGTGTTCCCCATGCACTGCTCCGCCAACATCGGAACGGACGGCGACTCCGCCGTGTTCTTCGGCCTCTCCGGCACCGGTAAGACCACCCTCTCCGCCGACCCTGACCGCAAGCTCATCGGAGACGACGAGCACGGCTGGGCCGACGACTCCGTCTTTAACTTCGAGGGCGGCTGCTACGCCAAGTGCATCAACCTCTCTGCGGAGGGGGAGCCGGAAATCTACAACGCCATCAAATTCGGCGCATTGGTGGAGAATGTGGTCATGGATCCCGATACACGGGAGTTCGACTTCGACGACGACTCGCTGGCGGTGAACAGCCGGGTGGGCTACCCGGTGGAGTATATTCCCAACGCAGAGCTCTCCGGCATGAGCCCCAGTGTCCCCAAGACGGTGATCTTCCTCACCGCCGACGCCTACGGCGTGCTGCCCCCTATCAGCAAGCTGGATAGGAATCAGGCCATGTACTACTTCGTCTCCGGCTTTACCAGCAAGGTAGCGGGGACGGAGATCGGCGTCACCGAGCCGGTACCCACCTTCTCTACCTGCTTCGGTGAACCCTTCCTGCCGCTGGATCCCTCCGTTTATGCCGCCATGCTGGCGGAGAAGGTGGAGAAGGCCGGGGCCAAGGTGTATCTGGTGAACACAGGCTGGAACGGCACCGGTCAGCGCATGAAGCTGCGCTATACCCGTGCCATGGTGACGGCGGCCCTCACCGGCGCCATCGAGAAGGCGGACTTCGTCACCGATCCCACCTTCGGCGTTCAGGTGCCCACGGCCATCGAGGGCGTGCCCAGTGAGCTGCTGATCCCGGAGAATACATGGGCGGACAAGGAGGCCTACCGGGCCGCCTGCCGCAAGCTGGCAAGCTCCTTTGTGGAGAACTTCAAGAAGTACACCCGCATGAGTGCTGAGGTGGTGGCCGCAGGCCCTAAGGTGAAGTGAGCCATGATCGAGCTGAAAATTCTGCTGGACGAGGTGGACTACCGCTCCCTGTCAGAGGTGCTGATCCCGGCACTGGCGGAGAGTATGGCCAAGGATGGCGGCGTGCTGGGAGGGATGCTGTCCCAGAACAAGGAGCTGGCGGCCTCCATGGCCCGGACGGTGCTGGATAAGATGCCGCAGGAGAAGAAGGATGAACTGCTGGTGCAGCTGCTGAACCGGAACCGGGACAAGCTGCTGGAAAAGGGCAGGACCTTGGCCGCCGAGAACGGCGTGCGCCTCCAGCTATGCGACGTGTCCGCCAGAAAATTCTGACCCATGACCGCTTTATCCCCATAAGGAAAGGACCCCCGGCCATCGGCCGGGGGTCCTTGAGCCTGTCAAAAGAGGGGGAGCCTTTCGCCAACGGGGCGGAAGGGTGTGTGCGGGAAACCCGGAAGGGTGTCCTGCACGATGATGATCCCCATTTTTCAGAGCTTTTTGAAGCTCTGAAAAATGCTACAGCGTGGCGAAAAGACTTTTTCGACACGCTGAAGCCCCCGGAGGCCCTTCCTCCGGGGCTTGCAAATTTCTTAACGGCCGATTTTTCCCCGGATGACTTAAAATATACGGAATATCTTGCATAAATCAGTTGTAAATTCGGCGGAAGTATGATAATATATTGAATCACTGAACAGCGGCGCAGTATCCTAGTCAGATCTGCCGTCTTCTAAGAAGGGCCTAAAAATCCTTTTAAGGGCACAACTGTGAAACTCCTGGTGCCTGCTGCTTACGCCCAGTTTGGGGTGGGTGCTGGGAGGAGATGCGGGAGCCCCCGCATCTGCGGTGGTGGGGCGCCCTCCAATGGCATGGAGGACCCGACCCTGCCTCTGTGGAGACCTGCTGTTGTGCACAGGCGTACTCCCTTTGTGGTCAAGCGACCTGTGTACGAGGCAGATTGTGAACCTGCAATGCGGTGCTACCCGGCCTTGTGCCGTGAACGCTGTGTGCAGAGTAGCCTGCCTTGCGTGGGTAGGGTAGATAGGGAAGTGGAAGCACCACTGCCCCCGGCCAGGGGCAGCGTGTTGATTCTCTCGAAACCCTGCCTGCAAAAGAGGCTAAGAGACGGTTTGACTGCTGTGGAAATCACCTAGGCTGTCCCACAGGGGCGCAGGGGGGATTGCAGTGCGGACTAAGTGGCAGTCGGGTCCCATGACCGGTAACATCATGGCGCAGCACCGAACGGGAAACCGCCTGATCGGCAACGAGAGGTGTGCTGTGGGGAAATCCTACCCGTACCTAAGCCGCAAGATTAACCCTCGGCGCTGCCCTGTTCAGTATTTTCTTATGAAGCATCTATATTTTTGCAAAGCAAAGAGAGGGATATTCCTTTGAGCGAAAGCGATAAAACCGATAGAAATAAGGGAAAGAGCAAGAGTAAGAACAAGAAGAAAAGCGGCTGCAGCTGGGCGCTGCGGGTCTTTCTGCTGGCGGTGGCGCTGTCGGCGCTGCTGAGCTTTTTCTCCTCCACTGCGCTGGAGGGGACCGGCTACGCCGTGGCCATCATCGTGCTGGCGGTGTTCATCGCCCTCGGCATCGTGTTTGATATGATCGGCGTGGCCGTCACCGCCGCCGACCCCAAGCCCTTCCACTCCATGGCGGCCCACAAGGAAAAGGGCGCCAAGGAGGCCATCCGTCTGCTGAAAAACGCCAATCAGGTCAGTTCCTTCTGCAACGACGTGGTGGGCGACATCTGCGGCATCGTCAGCGGCTCCACGGCGGCTGTCATCGTGGTGGAGCTGCAGAGGGACCTGAGCACCACCTCCATCCTCATCTCCATCGCCGTGACGGCGCTGATCTCCGGTATCACCATCGGCGGCAAGGCGCTGGGAAAGACGGTGGCCATCAACGAGTGTACCGGCGTGGTGTACCGGGTGGCCCGGCTCATGCATACCCTGCATCTTTACCGATGAAATGGAGCGATCAACTTGCTGTTGGAACAGATACATGACCCCTCCGATGTGAGGAAACTGAATGATGAACAGGCCCGCCTGCTGTGCCGTGAGCTGCGCACCTTCCTGCTGGAGCAGGTGTCACGGACAGGCGGGCATCTGGCGTCCAATCTGGGCGTGGTGGAGCTGACGGTGGCCATCCACCGGGTGTTCGACACGTCGCAGGACCGTCTGGTGTTCGACGTGGGCCACCAGTGCTACGTCCACAAGGCCCTCACCGGGCGGCGGGAGCTGTTTGGCACCCTGCGCCAGCTGGACGGCCTCTCCGGCTTCCCCAAGCCGTGGGAGAGTCCCCATGACGCCTTCATCGCCGGCCACGCCTCCAACTCCGTGTCCGTGGCTCTGGGCATGGCACGGGCCCGGACGCTGCTGCACCAGCACTATCAGGTGCTGGCACTGATCGGTGACGGAGCCTTGGGCGGCGGTCTGAGCTTCGAGGGACTGAATGACGCCGGGGCCTCTCACGAGCCTATGATCGTGATTTTGAACGATAACGGGATGTCCATCGACCCCAATGTGGGCGGGATGTCCCGGCATTTGTCACGCCTTCGCAGCAAGCCCGGCTACTACGCCTTCAAAAAGCGCTACCGTCAGGTGTTGGAGTCCTCCCAGACGGGGCAGAAGCTCTATTCCGTCAGCCACGACGTGAAAACGGCATTGAAAAAGTCCCTGCTTCCCGGCAGCACCCTGTTTGAGAACATGGGCTTTACGTATATGGGGCCGGTGGACGGCCACGACGTGGTCCAGCTGACCCGGATGCTGCGGGAGGCTAAAGATCTCCGCTGTCCGGTGCTGCTCCATGTCCACACGGTGAAGGGGCAGGGCTACGGCCCCGCCGAGGCGGATCCCGGCCGGTTCCATGGCATCGGGCCCTTCGATGTCCGTACCGGCAGCGGCAAGCCCGCCGCACCCAGTTTTTCCTCCGTCTTCGGTGAGACACTGACCCGACTGGCGGGGGAGGACCGCCGCATCTGCGCCCTGACAGCCGCCATGGTGGACGGTACGGGGCTGACGAAATTCTCCAAGACCTACCCCAGCCGCTTTTTCGATGTGGGCATTGCCGAGGGCCACGCCGTGGCCACGGCGGCGGGTATGGCCAAGCAGGGCCTTGTGCCGGTGCTGGCGGTGTACTCCAGCTTTCTGCAGCGTGGCTATGATATGCTGCTGCACGACGTGGCCCTCAGTGGGCTTCGTGTGGTGCTGGGGGTGGATCGAGCCGGACTGGTGGGGGCCGACGGCGAGACCCACCACGGCTGCTTCGACGTGATGTACCTGTCTCAGGTGCCGGGCATGAAGGTGTTCTGCCCCGCCAGCTTTGCCGAACTGCGGACCATGCTGCGCCGTGCGGTGCAGGAGGAGACCGGCCCCGTGGCGGTGCGCTATCCCCGTGGCGGGGAGGGGGCCTATCAGGAGGATCGCAGCGATGAGGCCATCGCCTGCCTGCGTCCGGGGACGGATATCACCCTCCTGACCTACGGCACCCTCATCAACGAAGCCCTGTCCGCCGCCGATCTGCTGGCACAGCGGGGTATCTCCGCACAGGTGCTGAAGCTCAGCACCATCGCCCCTTTGTCCCCGGAGACCATCCGCACGGCCCTGACCGGCACGGAGCGTCTGCTGGTGCTGGAGGACTGTGTGGAGACCGGCTGCGTGGGCCAGCGGGTGGCGGCCATGATGGCCCAGCTGGGCATGGCCCCCCGGCGGCTGGTGCTGAAAAATACAGGCGACCGCTTTATCCCACAGGGCAGTGTAGCGGAGCTGCGTCATCTCTGCGGACTGGACGCTGAGAGCGTCGCCGCTGCGGCAGAGGAGGCTGTGCATGAGCAATAAAACAAGGCTGGACGTACTCCTGACGGAGCGTGGCCTGGCGGAGAGCCGCCAGAAGGCACAGGCCGTCATCATGGCGGGCCACGTGTTCGTGGCGGGCCAGCGGGTGGATAAGCCCGGCACGGCGGTGCTGAGCGACGCCCCTATCGAGGTCCGAGGCCACGCTCTGCCTTATGTGAGCCGGGGCGGATTAAAGCTGGAAAAGGCCATGAAGACCTTTCCCATCACCCTGACCGATAAGATCTGCGCCGACATCGGCGCCTCCACCGGGGGCTTTACGGACTGTATGCTGCAAAACGGCGCCCGGAAGGTCTATTCCGTGGACGTGGGCTACGGCCAGCTGGACTGGAAGCTCCGCAGCGATCCCCGTGTGGTGTGCATGGAGCGCACCAACGCCCGGTATCTGACCCCGGAGCAGATCCCCGATCCACTGGACTTTGCCAGTATCGACGTGTCCTTCATCTCTCTGAAGCTGATCTTCCCGTCACTGTACGGCCTGCTGCGGCAGGGCGGCGAGATCGCCAGCCTCATCAAGCCCCAGTTCGAGGCCGGTCGGGAAAAGGTAGGCAAAAAAGGTGTGGTACGGGACCCTGCTGTACATCTCGAAGTGCTGGAGCACTTCCTGACCCATGCCAAGGAGAGTCACTTTACAGTGCTTGGAATCACTTACTCTCCCATCCGTGGACCGGAGGGGAACATCGAATATCTTGGCTATTTGAAGAAGTGCGATGAGCCGGACGGCAGCTTTGACCTACCGACACTGGTGGCGGAGTCGCACAGTCAGCTGAAGGACTGAGGAGGAGTAGATATGAAAAAAGTGATCCTCTGCCCCAATCCCTATCGGGATAGCGAGCTGCGGGTGTGCAAGGAGGCCAAAAAGCTGCTGGATGCCCTGCATTTTCAGACGGTGGTGTGCCTGCCCTTCCAGCGGGAGGGCTACGGTGCGGAGTTGGGCCTGCGTATCACCCCGCTACATCAGGAGATCCGCTCGGCGGATCTGCTCATCGCCTTCGGCGGCGACGGCACCATTCTGCATCTGGCCCGGACGGTGGCGCTGCACAGCGTCCCGGTGCTGGGAGTGAATCTGGGAAGCCTCGGATTCATGTCGGAGCTGGAGGTGGACGAGCTGGACCGCCTGCGGGATCTGGCGGACTGGAGCTTCGACGTGGAGTCCCGGATGATGCTGGACGTGTCCGTCCTCCGGGGCGGCAAGTCCGTGTATAACAACATCGCCCTCAACGACGCTGTCATCTCCAAGGGCTCCATTGCAAGGGTTGTAAGGCTGAATATCTTTACAGAGGAGGGCCAGCTCACCAAGGTCGGCGGCGACGGCATTATCGCCAGCACCCCCACCGGATCCACCGGCTACTCCATGGCCGCCGGCGGCCCCATCGTGGAGCCCACGGCCCGGAACCTGCTGCTGACCCCCATCTGCCCCCACTCCACCCGCTCCAGCAGCTACGTCCTTTCGCCGGAGCACGTCATCACCGTGGAGGCCCCGGACGCCAACCGCAAGTTCGTCTACCTGTCCGTGGACGGCGGCAAGGCGTTCTCTCTGAAAAACAACGATCAGGTGCGTGTCAGCACCTCCAGATACACCACCAAGCTGGTGCGGCTGTCCAAGAAGAGCTTCTGCGAGATTTTGGATAAGAAAATGGGCGGGGAGGTCACAAAAGCATGAAAAATCAGCGTCAGGAGTATCTGCTGCAGATCATTGCCGAGGAGACGGTGGAGACACAAGAACAGCTGCTGGAACGGCTTCAGGAGCGGGGCATCCGCAGCACCCAGGCCACCATTTCACGGGATATCAAGGAGCTGCACCTCATCAAGGAGCCGGTAGGGCAGGGCCGCTACCGCTATGCCGTGTCCGCCCATCGGACGAAGCTGAACTTTGCCGACCGTCTGCGTACCATCTTCCGGGAGGGTGTCCTCAGCGTGGACTACGCCCAGAATCTGGTGGTCATCAAGACCATGCCGGGTCTGGCCAACGGCGCCGCCGCTGCGCTGGACGGCATGGAGGTTCCCTATCTGGTGGGCTCTCTGGCGGGGGACGACACCGTTCTGCTGGTGCTGCGTGACAACGCCGCAGCGGCGGAGTTTGCCGACGAGATCAAGGAGATGCTGCGCTGAAACAGCGCCTGTACGGAGGGATGACAGATGCTGGAATTGCTCCATATCGAAAATATCGCCATCATCGACCGGGCGGATATCACCTTTGAGCCGGGCTTCAACGCCCTCACCGGTGAGACCGGCGCCGGTAAATCCATCGTCATTGACTCGCTGAGTGCTGTGCTGGGTCAGCGCACCTCCCGTGACCTGATCCGCACCGGGGCCGACAAGGCCTACGTCAGCGCCTGCTTCACCGGCATCCCGCCGGAGGTAGGGGAGGACTTGGGCATCACATGGGACGAGGAGCTGCTGCTGCAGCGGGAGATCCACGCCGATGGTAAAAACGTCTGCCGGGTGGGCAGCCGCCCCGTCACGGTGACGCAGCTGCGCACCTTGGGCAGCCGTCTGCTGAACATCCACGGTCAGCACGACGGCCAGCAGCTGCTGGACGAGGAGCAGCACCTGCTGTATCTGGACAGCTTCGGCCGCACCGAGCCGCTTCTGACCGCCTATCGGGAGAAATACGCCAAGCTGACGGATATCCGTCGCCAGATGCACACCCTGCAAATGGACGAGGCGGAGAAGGCCCGCCGCATGGATACTCTGCGCTACCAGATCCAGGAGCTTCAGCGGGCCAAGCTGAGGCCCGGTGAGGAGGAGGAGCTGACCTCCCGCCGCAACCTGCTGCGTAACGGCGAAAAATTCATGTCCGCCGTCTCCGAGGCGGACTTCTGTCTCAGCGGCGACGACAGCACCAGCGGCGCACTGGCCCTGCTGCGGCAGGCCCAGAGCGCTCTGGAGCCCATCCGCCGTCTGGACGACAGCTTCGAGGAGCTGTACCAGCGGCTGGAGGCAGTGTACAGCGAGGTTTACGATCTGGCCTACACCGTGCAGGACAAGCGGGACGCCTTCGACTTCTCCCCGCAGGAACTGGATGAGGTGGAGGGCCGTCTGGATCAGCTGTACCGGCTGAAAAAGAAGTACGGCCCGGATGTAGAGAGTATGCTGGCCTATCTGGACCGCAGCACCAAGGAGTTGGACGCCATCGAGGACGCCGGCGACACCCTGCTGCATCTGCAGCAGCTGGAGAAGAAGGCCCTGTCTGCTGCCCAGTCTGCGGCGGAGGAGCTTTCCAAGGCCCGCCATCAGGCGGCCGAGCGGCTGGAGGAGCAGATCCTCACGGAGCTGCGCCAACTGGATATGGGCCGCATCCGCTTCGCCATCGACTTCCAGCCCCAGCCCCTGTCTGAGTCCGGAATGGACGCCGTGCGCTTCCTCATGTCCGCCAACGTGGGCGAGGAACTGCGCCCCATCCAGAAGATCGCCTCCGGCGGTGAGCTGGCCCGCATCATGCTGGCCATGAAAAACGTTCTGTCGGAGCAGGACCGGGTAGGTACCATGGTCTTTGACGAGGTGGATACCGGTGTCTCCGGCCGGGCCGCTCAGAAGGTGGCGGAGAAGATGGCCCGCATCAGCCGCACCAAGCAGGTGCTGTGCGTCACCCATCTGCCCCAGCTGGCCGCCATGGCCGATACCCATTTCTCCGTGGAGAAGGGCGTCACCGACGGCCGCACCTTTACCCATGTGCGGCGGCTGGATCGGGCCCAGCGGCGGCAGGAGCTGGCCCGCCTCACCGGCGGCGCCCACATCACTCCCACCATGCTGGAGGGGGCGGAGGAGCTGCTGTCTGCGGCGGAGGATTTCAAGCGTACGCTGGAATAGGGCTTGACAAACCCGCCGATACCCCCTATAATGTCCTCACAGCAACTACAAAAACTACTGCAAGGAAGGGAACAAGTAACAGCGCCTGCTGCCTGCCCAGAGAGCCTCTGTCCGGTGAAAAGAGGAGAGGAGCGCCGCTGCGAATACATCCCGGAGCAGCCGTCCCAACGCCCTTCAAGGGCCAGTAGGCACGGTCGGGTCCGCCCGTTACAGCGGCGGAGTGTGATGGCACTCCATGAGGCCGCCTTCCGTGAGGGAGCGGCGAAGCTGAGGTGGTACAGCGATGATACATCGCCCTCTGTCTGCGGACAGGGGGCGTTTTCTTTTCCCCCTGCGCCCGATCACATCACACATAAAGGAGAAAGGAAAGAACAACTATGGGAATTTATGAAGAGCTGGTGGCCCGTGGCCTGATCGCACAGGTCACCAACGAGGAAGAGATCCGTGAAATGATCAACAACGGCAAAGCCACCTTCTACATCGGCTTTGACTGCACGGCGGATTCTCTGACGGCGGGTCATTTCATGGCCCTGACTCTGATGAAGCGCCTGCAAATGGCGGGCAACAAGCCCATCGCCCTGATCGGCGGCGGCACCACCATGATCGGTGACCCCTCCGGCCGCACCGATATGCGGAAGATGCTCACCAAGGAGGATATCGACCACAATGCCCAGTGCTTCAAGCGCCAGATGGAGCGCTTTATCGAGTTCGGTGAGGGCAAGGCCGTCATGCTCAACAACGCCGACTGGCTGCTGAAGCTGAATTACGTGGATCTGCTGCGTGAGGTAGGTGCCTGCTTCTCCGTCAACAATATGCTGCGGGCCGAGTGCTATAAGCAGCGCATGGAGAAGGGCCTGAGCTTCCTGGAGTTCAACTACATGATCATGCAGAGCTACGATTTCTACTATATGTTCCAGCACAACGGCTGCAATATGCAGTTCGGCGGCAACGACCAGTGGAGCAATATGCTGGGCGGCACGGAGCTGATCCGCCGCAAGCTGGGCAAGGATGCCCACGCCATGACCATCACCCTGCTGACGGACTCTCAGGGCAACAAGATGGGCAAGACCGCCGGCAACGCCGTGTGGCTGGATCCCAACAAGACCAGTCCCTTTGAGTTCTATCAGTACTGGCGCAACGTGGCGGATGCCGATGTGCTCAAGTGCATCCGGATGCTGACCTTCCTGCCCCTGGAGCAGATCAACGAGATGGCCGGCTGGGAGGGTGCAAAGCTCAACGAGGCCAAGGACATTCTGGCCTATGAGCTGACGAAGCTGGTCCACGGCGACGAGGAGGCCGACAAGGCCCGTCAGGCCTCCAAGGCCCTGTTCTCCGGTGCCGGCGACGCCGCCCATATGCCCACCACGGAGCTGACCAACGACGATCTGGGAGGCGGGCAGATCAATATTCTGAACCTGATGGTCCGCTGCGGCCTGTGCGCCAGCAAGGGCGAGGCCCGCCGTCTGGTGCAGCAGGGCGGCGTCAGCGTCAACGACCGGAAGGTGGAGTCCATTGACGAAGCCTTGGGCTGTGAGCAGTTCACCGGCGATGGCGTCATCATCCGCAAGGGTAAGAAGGTGTTCCACAGGGTCGTACTGGTCTGATCTCCCAGAGAGCGAAATACCGTAAACCGGGGGCCAGCGTCCTGAAAGACACCGGTCTGCCCGCTGCCGAAGGGCGGCAATGTGTGCGCCATCCCACAAAAAGCGGGGAACCATAAGGGGAATGCCCTCACCTCCGGAAGCGGGAAAGGCGAAGACTTTTAAGAAAGGCCCGGCATTTCGACGGTCATACCACAAGACTCCGACCCTTTTGGATCGGAGTCTTGACCATTTTTCACGAATTTCCTTCTCACTATGGAATTTCCGCATGACCTGTGATATAATCCTCGGGAGAACAAGGAGAGTGAGGGAGCGGCATGAAGCGGCAAGAATTGGCGCCCGCCAAGGTGAACCTGACGCTGGATGTGGGGGCCAGACGCCCCGACGGCTATCACGAGGTAGTCTCGGTGATGCAGAGCGTGGCGCTGTACGATACGGTGACGATGGAGAGCGGCACAGGGGAGGGCATCTCCCTGACCTGCGACGATGCGGCGATCCCCGCCGACGGGAGCAATCTGGCGTGGCGGGCGGCGGAGGTGTTCTTTCGCACCACAGGCGTGGCCTGCGATGGCCTGCATATCACCTTGGAAAAGAGTATCCCCTCTCAGGCGGGGTTGGGCGGCGGCAGCAGTGACGCTGCCGCTGTGCTGCGTGGCCTGCGGAAGCTGTACGCCCCGGAGCTGCCTGTGGAGGCACTGGAACGCATGGGCATGGAGTTGGGCAGTGACGTCCCCTACTGTGTCCGGGGCGGCACGGCGCTGGTGCAGGATGGCACCGTGTATGACCTGGCGCTCTGCGTTCCGGCCCCACCGGACACCGAGATGGCGCAGACCCTGCAAACGTTAAAAGAACTGGATCTAGGCGGCAAGGATGTGGAAACACAGCTTGCCGCCTTTTGTTCTGCCGTTTCGGCGGGGGAACTGCCGCTGGCTGAAAATCTGACCCAGGCACAGTGCCAGAGCCTGCTGGCTGCCGGTCTGCCCCAGAGCGGGGCGGTGCGGCTGACTGCCCGCGGTACCCGCACGGCGGTGGATGGCACCCTCGCTCCGCAACTGCTGGGCGGCGTGGGGGCCATGAGTGCCGAGCAGTGGGCACAGAAAAAGGCCCAAGGCCTTGCCATGGATGAATCCATCGGCCAATGGGGGCTGGAAGCTGCCTGGGAGGATGCTTTGCGCGGCAGAGCGGGAAGCCTGAAAGTGACAGTTGACCGCAGCAGCGGCGGCCGCACCGAAACCATACAAAGTACGCCACAGGCCGGGGATACCCTGCACCTTTACCTGGATGCTGATTTGCAGCGTACCCTGCGCAGCGCATTGCAGCAGCAAATTGAAACTTTACAGGCCACAAAGCCGGAAGGCAAAGGCAAAGAAGCCTGCGCAGGGGCGGCTGTGGTGGTGGATGTGCAGACCGGCGGCGTTCTGGCGGCGGTCAGCCTGCCGGATTATGACCTTGCCAGCTGGCGGCAGAATTATGCCGCACTGGCCACAGCCCAGGGAGCACCGCTGGTCAACCGGGTGCTGAACGGCCAATATGCGCCGGGGTCGGCGTTCAAACCGGCAGTAGCGGCATCGGCTCTGGCGGCGGGGATCATCACCCCGCAAAGCACTGTAAACTGCGGCGGGCGGTACACCTACTATGCGGGTTACCAGCCGCGCTGTTTGCAGCTGGGGCACCGCGGGGCCGTCAGCATGGTTACGGCGCTGCGCCACAGCTGCAACATTTATTTTTATGATGTCGGCCGCCGCCTTGGGGTGGATACGTTTTCCGCTACCGCGCAGCAACTGGGCCTTGGAGTACCCTGCGGTACTGAGCTGCCGGAAACTACAGGCCGCCTGACCTGGAGCACCGATGAGAACTATCAGGCGGGCATTGCACTGATGGCGGCCATTGGGCAGGGCAACACGTCGGTCAGCCCCTTGCAGCTGGCGGCCTATGCCGGGGCCCTTGCGCGGGATGGCCAGCGCCCGGCGCTGCATTTTGCCCAAAGCACAACCGATGCCGCCGGGAATATAACCTGGCAGGCGCAGCCGGACGTTTTAGCCCAGGCGCCCGGCGGGGCGGCAGTGTTTGCCCCTATCCGGGAGGGGATGGCCCAGATGGCCCAAACGCTGCGCACTTTGCGGGAATCGCCCATCCCCCTTGCCTGCAAGACTGGCAGCCCCCAGCTGGCGGGCACGCTGGCGGATGGCACCCACTACACAAATTCGGTGCTCATTGGGTATGGGCCGGTGCAGCAGCCGCGGTTTGCGGTGGCGGTGGTGATCGAATACGGCGGCGGGGGCAGCAATGCCGCGCCCGTTCTGCGGGCTGCGGCGGACTGGTTTGCAGCAGCCGGAATGGCCTGAACAGGATGGAATTTTGTGGGGAATTTTTGCATTCAACATGCAGGATGAACTTTTCGCTTTTTGTCCACAGACGGGGTGGGGAAAACCTGTGGAAAGTGAAAAAACGGGCAAAACCCCCGTAATAATTGTAAGTTTTATCCGCAAAAACGGGGGTAAAACTGGTAGTTTGCCCAGTGAGCGGGGGTGTTTATCCGTACTGTTATGTTGAAAGGTTTTCCACAATATGTTGAAAACACCCCCTGAAACGGTGGAAAACTGGCCATACAAGCGGGTTTTCCACGCTTTCAACAGGGTTTTCAACATCTTCAAAGGAAAACCTTTCCAGTACGGTTTGTATAAACCGCGAAAACACGCACAAAAGCACCGCGCAAAAGGGTGAAAAATCTGTACTTTTGACGCCAAGGAAAAAGGTGACAAAAGCATAGGAAATGTGCTATACTATATCTGTATAATTATCGAATCATGCCAGAAAGCTGTGCGGGCTGCCATACGCGGCAAAATGGCTGCCAAACGCCGCCGCACAGGGCTTTACCCAATCGTTTTAAGGAGTAACCACATTGCAGATGGAAAATAAAAAACGCATGCCCCAGCAGGCCCCCCAGGCCAAGGCAGACAAGGCCCCTGTGGAGCAGGATACCGCCCTGGTATGGGGCAAAAACCCCGTGACCGAACTGCTGAAAAGCGAAGCCGGGGTGGACACCCTGCTGCTGGCCGACAGCATGGAGCCGCGCATGGCCGGGTATTATACTGCGCTGGGCAAAGCGGCCGGGGCGGTCATCAAGCGTGTACCCGCCGGCAAGCTGCAAAAGCTGTGCGGTACCCAGGACCACCAGGGTGTGGCGGCCTGGGCTGCCCGCATCCAGTATGTTGGCGTGGAGGAACTTTTGCAGATCGCAAAAGACCGCGGCGAACCGCCGTTCCTCGTGCTGTGTGACGGTATTGAGGACCCCCACAACCTGGGCGCAATCCTGCGCAGCGCGCTGCTGTGCGGTGCCCACGGCGTGATCATCCCGCGGCGCGGCGGCGTTGGCGTGACCGGCACGGTCATGAAATCCAGCGCCGGGGCAGCTGCCCGCATCCCGGTGGCGCGGGTCGCCAACCTGCCGCAGGCCATCCGTGACCTGAAAAAGCAGAACATTTTTGTTTACTGTGCTGACCTGGGCGGTGCTCCGCTGGAAAAGACCGATCTTTCCGGCCCGGTGGCGCTGGTGCTGGGCAGCGAGGGCGCAGGCCCCGGCGCACTGGTGCGCAAACTGTGCGATGCCGCCGTTACGCTGGATATGGCCGGTGGCAAAACCGGTGTGGACAGTTATAACGTCAGCGTGGCCGCTGGTATTTTGATGTACAACATCATGCAGCGCCGCAAGTAACGGCTGCGCAAAAAAAGGAATCCCATACCAAAGGGGAGAACAACATGCCAAGCAAACGTACAAATGATTCCGTGGACCGCATTCTGGAAGAGCTCAGCCATGAGCAGGCCGAACGCGGCATCCGGGATAGTGTAACAGACCGCCAGGTGGATGCCATCCTGCAAAGCCTGGGCCACGGCAGCATGGAGGAATCCTCCGGCGGCGGTTCGGCATTGGGGCCCATCCAGAAAGAGGACCTGCCGGATATCACGCTGGGCAAAGGCAATAATTTTAACACCGAGGACCGGTTTTCCACCGCTGTGCTGGACGACCTGCTGGGCGATCTGCCCAGTATGCGGGCTGCCAAAAAGAATAAACCCGGCCCCGCTGCCCCGGCCCGCCGGCCTGCTTCTGTGCCGGAGCCGCGCCGCGTGCCGGAAGTTGAGCCTAAAGTAGAAAAACAAAATAATATACAAACTGTACAACCGACTCAGCCGGTGCGCTCGGAACCTGTTCCGCAGCCTGCCCGCCCTGCCCCGGCACAAACTGCGCCCCAGCAGCCGGCCCCGCAGGTACAGCCGGAGACAAACCCGGCCCCGCAGCCGGAACCAAGACCGGCGGATGCAACATCAGGGGATACCACCCGCACCAGCGTCATTAAAGCCTTTTTGGGCCGCAGGGTGCCGGAAGCGGACAGCAAGTACCTGGATGAAGGAAAAAAAGATTTTACCAACTTTTTTGGCACCAGCGTGGCCGTTGTTCCGGATGATATGAAGTCCGAGCAGGAGCGCCAGCAGACCCCTAAGAAAAAGGGCTTGTTTGGCTTTGGATATGCTACCGATACCGGGGAGTTTGAGCCGATCAATGTTTCGGTCAGCGGCAGGGTGGAAAACCAGAGCACCCAGCAGCTGGAAGAACAACTGCCCCGGTCGCAGGATGTTTTGCCACAGGATGAACCGGACGAGATGGAGCTGCGCGAGCAAGAGCCGCCCCGCCACTACGCTGCAAAGAAAAAAGGCTTTTTTGCCAGCCTGTTCGGCGGCAAAGAGCGCGATGTCTATGACGAGCTGGAATCCTATGACCCGTATGAGGGCGAGCCAGCCCCGGTAGAAAACTGGGAGGTTCCGGAACAGCCCCGGGAGGAGCCGGAAACAGAGGAAACGGGCGAGATGCCCCGCCTGACCGCTACCAACGCAGGGCTTTCCATCTCCGGGCGGCAGACTTCCCAGTTTGCCGCCACAGGCAAACCGCTGCTTCCGAAGGATGAGCCGGCCCCGCAGCCGGAACCTCAGCCCAATGTTTACCGCAAAAATAAAAAGCGGGATACCGTGGAGTTCACCCCCCGCAAGGAGCGGGAACGCACCATGCCGTTCACTCGGCCTGCCCCCCGCCGCGAAGCGGAACCCGTGGGCGAGCCGGTCATGACCCCAAACGATACGGTGCAGCCGCAGCCCGCGCCTGCCCCGCAGGCGACCACCGGTTTTACCATGCAGCTAGGGGACGAGCCCGCACCGGAAAGCACCCAGTCGTTCCTGCATGAACTGAACGCAGCCCTGCCGCCGCGCCGCAAAAAGCCTGCGCCCAAAGCTGCCCCCGTGCAGGAAGAACCCGCCAGCGGCGATACCTTTGAGGAACTGCCGCAGGAGCTGGCCCAGACCCTGACCGGGCAAATCCGCCTGAGCGAGATTGCCGAAGGGGTGGAAGAGCAGCCGGAAGAACCGAAAAAGCCCGCCCCGAAAAAAGAGGAAGAAAGCTTTGAAGAGCTGATCGGCCCCCTGGTGGATGAAAAGCCCAATACTGCGGAATTTGTGCGCGGCATTGAACAGTCCATCAACCTGGAAAAGATCAAATCGGATTCAAAGGCAAAAACAGAAAAGACCGATACCGATTACCAGGCGGCTGCTCAGTACCTGAGCGACCCCAACGCCGGGGCGGAGCCGGAAGCACCGGAACAAAAAAAGCCCGGCAAAGGCTTTAACCTCCTCCGGTTTGCAGGCAAGCCGAAGGACGAAACCACCCCCGATGGCGAAGCGCCTTTTGCCGCACAGGCCGCCGTCCTGCACCGCCACGAATACGAAAGCACCGATGATGCCCCCGTGGTGCGCCATGACCTGGAACTGCGGGTGATGATCACCACCGGCACAGCAATCGCTGTGGGCGCTGCAGCCTTGATTATGATCGTTCTGGGCACTATGGCGGCCACCGGAGCCAATCTTGGCCCGCTGGATACCACAGCCAGCACCAAGCCGCTGCTGGTGACCATGCTGATCCTGCTTGCTACCAGCGCGGCCCTGTGCTGGCAGACGATGCTGGGCGGCCTGGCCGGGCTGATCAACATGCGCCGGGGCAATACCGCAGATACCATGCCCGCCATGGCCGCGGTGGCCTCCATCCTGCAATGTATCATGTTTTTGGCAAAGCCGGAATGGTATAACCCCGCAACCCTCTGCCTGATGACCGGCCCCGCAGCGCTGCTGCTGTGCGGCAACGCTGCAGGCAAGGCAATCGACGCCCACACCATCCGGGATAACTTTACCCTTGTCAGCGCCGGGATGGACCACGCTGTGGCATATCGGCTGAAAGATGCCGGGGTACTGCGCACCGTGACCGCCGGGCTGGCGGAACCGCGCCCCAATGTGCTGGTCAGCCGTCCCACCCGCCTGATGAAAGGCTTTTTGGCGGGCAGCGAATCCCGCCGCACATCGGATAAAAACCAGCAGCAGTTTGCCCGCATCCTGCTGGGCTGCGGCGTGGCTGCATTCCTGTTCACCCTGCTTTACCGCAAGGATGCCGGAACGGCGTTCACTGCGCTGGCCGGTGTACTCTGCCTGGGCGCGCCGCTGGCCGGTACGCTGATCTCCGCCATGCCCATGCGTTTGATGCAGCGCAGTGCTGCGCAGATCGGCGCGGTCATCCCCGGTTGGAAGGATATCCGACTGCTGGGCCGTGTGAACGTGCTGCAGGTCACGGCGCAGGATCTTTTCCCCAAAGGGTGCATTACGCTGCGCGGCATCAAGCCGGTGCGCAAAGAGGATATTGAGCTGGCCATCATCTACTCCGCTTCCATGCTGGCCGATGTGAATACCCCGCTGAAAGATATCTTCCTTGGCATGACGGGCGATAACCGCAAGCTGCTGTGCAAGGTGGAAAACCTGGAAACGCTGGACGGCATGGGCTATGTGGGCTGGATCAACGGCGAGCGGGTCATGATCGGCTCCCGCCGGCTGATGGATACCTATGATATCCAGCTGCCCAGCATGGAATATGAACGCCGCCATACCGTGAACCAGCGCCGGGTCATCTATCTGGCGGTTTCCGGCAAGCTGTTCAGCATGTTCCAGGTGGCTTATCAGAGCGATCCCGATACCGCCGCCGTGCTGGATTCCCTGCGCCGCGCCGGACTTTCGCTCATTGTGGACTGCGATGACTTTAACTGCGATGAAGCGCTGCTGCAGACTGCTTATAACCTGCCGGTTGGTACCGTCAAGGTGCTGAGCGGCAAGGAACACAAGGCGCTGGAGCCCGCTGTGGCCTGGCTGCCGGAAAGCGAAGGCAGCATGCTGCACCTGGGCAGCTTTGCCAGCTTTGTCGGCGGCCTGGAAGCCGCTGCGGGTGCGGCAGAGGGGGAACACCGTTCTTCGATGGTGCTGTCGGCCTCGGTGCTCATCAGCTGCATTCTTGCCATGATCATGGCGCTGGCCGGCGGCCTGGCCGGGCTGCCGCTTCCGGCACTGGCCTTGTATCAGGTCGCTTGGGCGGTTCTGGCCATGATATTCCCCCTGATCCAGAGATATTAAGGGATATCTGAAAACAAAGAACTGGATTGAGTTTTCGGCTTTTCAGATATATCCCAAGCGTTTTTGCGGGAAAAATAAAGGCAACACCGCACAATTCCCGCCTTGCGGCTTAAGCACCGCTCCGGCAGC
>ERZ857745.2254-NODE-2254-length-21435-cov-22.149345_pt1 | contig 21435 bp, 18 predicted proteins | sample MGYA00519699_ERZ857745 | MGnify/ENA primary metagenome ERZ857745 (study PRJEB31778, sample SAMEA3449357) | human gut metagenome | biome: human gut; feature: human-associated habitat; material: faeces | place: United Kingdom | collected 2010/2012 ...
AGAACCTGCGGAACAACGGCATCCGCGCCCTGACGCTGGACGAGGGCGATGAGCTGATCTCCGTGACGGAGACGCGGGGGCATGACCGTATGCTTATCGCCACCCACGACGGACAGGCGGTGTGCTTCGACGAGACGGATGTGCGCGCCATGGGACGTACCGCCGTGGGCGTCCGGGGCATTCGCCTGCGGGAGGGCGATTATGTTATCGGGGCTGCCCGCGCCGACGCGGACAAGACCGTGCTGTCCATCACCGAGAACGGCTACGGCAAGCGGACGCCTATTGAGGAGTACCGCATTACCAACCGCGGCGGCATGGGTATCCGCAACTATATGGTCACGGACAAGACCGGCCCGGTGGTGGGCATGAAGGTGGTGGACGGTACCGAGGACCTGCTGCTGGTAACGGCGGCGGGCATCCTGATCCGCACACCTGTGGAAAATATCCGCGTGGCGGGACGTGCCACCCAGGGCGTCATCGTCATGCGCTTCAAGGAGGAGGGCGACCGGGTCATCTCGCTGGCACTGGCCGATCCCGAGGAGAAGGAGCAGCCAGCGCCGGAGGAGGCCCCGCTGTGAACGGCTCCGGGCTGGACATCATCGCGCGGATAGAGACGCCCTTTGCGGAGAAGTTCGGCGTGCCGCGGCAGAGCGGCATTGCCGACTGCCCCGGACGCATCGTGTTCGAAAAGCCCTTCCGGGACGTGGACGCGGTGCGGGGCCTGGAGGGCTTTTCACACATCTGGCTCATCTGGCAGTTTGACCGGGCGCTGCGGCAGGGCTGGTCGCCCACCGTGCGGCCGCCCCGGCTGGGCGGCAACGAGCGCGTGGGCGTGTTCGCCACCCGTTCGCCCTTCCGGCCTAACAGCCTGGGGCTCTCCGCTGTGGAGCTGGAGCGTGTGGCCTTGGACGAGCCGGATTCTCCGGTGCTGTATGTCCGCGGCGCGGATATGGTCAGCGGAACGCCCATCGTAGACATCAAACCCTATCTGGCCTACGCGGACAGCTATCCCGACGCCGCCGGCGGCTTTACCGGCGGCGATGCCGGCGCGGTGCTGACGGTGGACTTTCCCCCGGAGCTGCTGGCGCAATTTGACAGCGGACAGCGCCATGGGCTGCTGAGCGCCCTGGCCGCCGACCCGCGGCCCCGGTATCAGGACGACCCCGACCGCGTGTACGGCATGGCTTACGCAGGAAAGAACGTGCGCTTTACCGTGCAGGACGGAACGGTGCGCGTCGTTGGGGTGGAGTGAAGGAAGGATATATGAGAACCGTTACGATCTACACCGATGGGGCCTGCAGCGGCAACCCGGGTCCGGGCGGCTGGGGGGCGATACTCAGCTATAAGGGTGCGGAGAAGGCGCTCTCCGGCGGCGCGGCGCGAACCACAAACAACCGCATGGAGCTGACCGCCGTCATCGAGGCGCTGCGGCTTTTGAAGGAGCCGTGCGTGGTGGAGCTGTACAGCGACAGCAAGTACGTCATCGACGCGCTGGAAAAGGGCTGGGCCAGAAGCTGGCAGCAGCGGGGCTGGGTGAAAAGTGACAAAAAGCCGGCGCTGAACCCGGACCTGTGGGAGCAGCTGCTGGCGCTGACCGATATTCACGAGGTGCGCTGCCACTGGGTGAAGGGCCACGCGGAGAACGAAAAAAACAACCGCTGCGACCAGATGGCTGTGGCCGAGAGCAGGAAGTTTCAGTGAAGTGGGCTGTCTGCTGTGGAAAAAACGCGGCGTAAAAGGCAGAATTCACAAATTGTTCATGGCCGCTTCAAGATTCGGCCAAAATTAGAGGGTATTATAGCATCATCCAAAGGAACAACACTTCCTGATGTGATTTTCTCTCTCTCCTAACACAAACACACGGAAACACCCCGGCCATTGGGCCGGGGTGTTTCTGCTTTTTTTCGCTTTCGGCAACGTATGTTTGCTTGCTTTTTGGTTTACACAGCGTTTACCTGGTTGTCCTCTGCGTGTGCTGCTTATGTGCTCTTTTGTATACGTTTGCGTCAGTCACGGTTTGCCTTTGTGTTCCGGAAGGCTCCGGAGCCTTGTGTTCTCAAAAGGCGGAGAGAAAAAAGGCGCACAAAAGGAAACGAAGCTCAGTTATAATAATCGGTCTCGTCGGTCAGCGCCATGGGCAGGCCGTTGTGGTAGACCGGCAGGGTCTGGAATTTGAAGCGGCTGGCCCGGTGCAGGGCGTCGATGCGCTCCTTGATGGCCGGGTCCACCACGCCGCGGCGGACGTACTCGTTCACCGCGCGGTAGGGGAAGCCCAGATTGTCCTCGTCGGTCAGACCGGTGAGGCCGTCGGACGGCGGCTTGATGAGGAACTTCTCCGGCAGGCCAAGCTGACGGCCCAGAGCGACGACCTCCTCGGTGGTGTACATCCCCAGGGGGGAGAAGGCGCCGGCGCTGTCGCCGTAGATGGTGCAGTAGCCTACCCAGTCCTCGCTGAGGTTGCTGGTGTTGATGACGATGCCGCCCTCTACGGACTGGGCCACGGCGTACAGGGTGGCCATGCGGACGCGGCTGGGCAGATTGACCTTCGTCTGGCGGCTGGGGGTCAGGCCCGCCTTCTCCATCTCGTTCAGCACGCCCTGAACAGCGTCGTGGATGTTGATGGTGGTGTGGGGCAGGTCCAGGTGCTGCACCAGCGCCTGGGAGTAGTCGATGTCCGGCTGGACGCCGTCGGGCATGAGGACGCCGAGGACGTTTTCGCGGCCATAGGCGGCCACGGCCAGGGCGGCCACGGTGGAGCTGTCCTTGCCGCCGGAGATGCCGATGACGGCGGTTTTGCCGTGGCAGGCATTCATCTGCTCGGCCATCCACTCCAGCAGGCCGGCCAGCTGTATCTGGGGGTTGAATTCCATGTGCGATACCTCCCGTTCCGAAGTTTTGATGTCCTATTGTACCGCGTTGGGGAGGATTTTGCAAGGGCTATCCCAGCAGGGCCGCTGCATCCTCCGGCGTCAGGCCGGGCTGGAGCGCCAGGGTGACGCCATAGCCGATGAGCCGGCCCAGCTCACGGACGCGGCGGTCGATGTCCTGGGGCGTGACGAACAACCCGGAGGGCGGGGCGTCCTCGTCGCCGCAGAGGGCCGCGCCATCGATGACCGTGGGGACGCCCAGGGCGATGACCGGCACGCCAAGCGTCCGGGCGTTGACTGCCTTGCGGTGATTGCCTACGCCGCTGCCGGGGATCAGGCCCGTGTCCCCCAGCTGCACGGTGGCACACAGCCGGTGACGACTGCGGGCGGCCAGCGCGTCGATGGCGATGACCACCGAGGGGTGCAGGCGGTCCGCCGCGCCGCGGATCAGCTCCAGCGTCTCCACCCCCGTGCGGGCCAGCACGCCGGTGGCCAGGGCCGCCACCGGTGTCAGCGCGCCGAACTGCCGGGGCATGGAACGGACCATGTGCCGCGTGACCAGCAGGTGCTCCAGCGCCGCCGCCCCCACGGCGTCGGGGGTCATGGCGTCGTTGCCCAGGCCCACCACCAGGGCGGGGCCGTCCGATGGCGGCGGCAGCAGGGCGCGGAGCTCGCGGCACAGACAGAGGGCGGCCCGACCGGTCAGCGCCTCCTGACGGGACAGGGCGGGGCGCAGGTCGATGGTGATATAGCGGCCCTCGGGCTTGCCGATGGCCCGGGCGCCCGCCGGGGTATGGACATGGATGCGGGTGACGGGACAGCCGCACAGCAGGCATTCGGACTTGGTGACGCCGGTGCCGGGGGCGAAAATATCCCGGCCGGTGGGCAGCGCCTCCGCTGTTTCCACGGCCAGATCGGTACGCGAGAGGTTCATAGTAGTGGTCAACGCTCCCTTCTGAACACAAAATATTGTGGCTTTTGGGTAGCATGGCCGGTGAAATCGCTTTTATACAAAAACTGCCGCGGAAATTGCAAAAAAGTCTTGCATTTTTCAGGCAAAGATGCTAAAATATCATCCTGCGTGGAAGTGTATATTTTCGCTGCACAAAAAATTCAAGTCGGGGAGGTGTTTGGTTTGCCGAATATCAAGTCTGCTAAGAAGCGTGTTCTGGTGGCAGAGACGAGAAATGCTCGCAACAAAGCCAATAAGTCCGCACTGAAGACTGCTATCAAGAAGTTCGAGGCTGCTGCCGTTGAAGGCAATCGCACCGAGGCCGAGGGCACTTACAAGGTGGCGGTCAAGGCGATCGACAAGGCTGCTGCAAAGGGCCTGCTGCACAAGAACAACGCGGCCCACAAGAAGAGCGCGCTGACGCTGAAGCTGAACAACATTGGCTAATGACCAAACGCAACGGACATCCGCAAGGGTGTCCGTTTTGGTTTATACGGGAAAAGGGACGGCGGCGCCGTCCCTTTTTTCATATCCCCTTATACTTGCGGCGCGTGGCCATTCCGCCGCGGATGTGCCGCTGGGAACGGTTTTCGTCCAGTATGGCCTTTACCTGTGTGTACAGCGCCCGGTCGCACAGGGCCAGACGCTCGGACAGGTCCTTGTGTACGGTGGATTTGCTGACGCCGAATTTCTTGGCGGCGGCGCGGACGGTGGTCCGGTTCTCTATCATGTACAGGGCCAGCTCTTTGGCCCGCTGCTCCAGATCGTCTCGCATAACGCAACACTCCCATGCCGTTGTGCTCTATCTATATGGCGGAACGCGGGCGGATATGACAAAGGGAACGGACCGCACATCCTTAACGGACAATTAACAGGCAGCGGGAGTATAATTTGGCATCATCCGGAGATGAAATGAGGCGAGTCTATGGATATCTGGAAGGAATTGCGGGACGAGGGCGTGGACAGCGGCCTGCTGGACGAGGTACGCCGCTTCCGGGAGGCCCACCCCCTGACGCCGGAGGCGCAGGAGCGCGTGCCCGTGCCGAAGTATCTCTACTACGGCAGGGAGGTATGGGAGAGCGCGGCGGCGGCGCTGCTGTGCGGCGAGCACCTGCTGCTGGCAGGGCCGAAGGCCACCGGCAAGAACGTGCTGGCGGAGGACCTGGCGGCGCTGTTCGGACGGCCGGTGTGGGACGTGTCCATGTATGTGAACGTGGACGCGGCGGCCCTGATCGGCGCGGACACGCTGAAGGACGGGCAGGTGGTGTTCCGGGAGGGACCGGTGTGCGCCTGCGCGCGGCTGGGCGGCTTCGGCGTGCTGGACGAGGTGAACATGGCAAAGAACGAGGCGCTGGCCGTGCTGCACGCCACGCTGGACCACCGGCGCGTCATCGACGTGCCGGGGTATGAGCGCATACAGCTGGACGACGCGGCGCGGTTCATCGGCACCATGAACTACGGCTACGCCGGGACGCGGGAGCTGAACGAGGCGCTGGTGAGCCGGTTCGTGGTGGTGGATATGCCGGTGATCTCCGACGAAAATCTGCAGAAGCTGCTGCGGCGCAGCTTCCCCACCCTGAAGCGGGAGTGGGCCGAGCAGCTGACGGCGCTGTTCCGGGACCTGCGGACCAAGTGCGACAGCGGTGAGATATCCACCAAGGCGCTGGACCTGCGGGGACTGCTGGCGGCCCTGCACCTGATCGAGAAGGGGATACCCTCCGGGCAGGCGCTGGACCTGGGCATCATCAACAAGGCCTTTGAGCCCTTTGAGCGCCAGCTGGTGGCGGACGCGGTGTGGGCGCGCCTGCCCAGGGACGCCACCCGGGACAAGCTGTTCGACTGATATGGACAGACAGGACAGAGAGACGCGCCGGGCGGAAAATCAGGTGTGGAACGGCTGGGGGGACTATGCCCGCAAGCCGGAGCTGCTGACCTTCGACCGGGCGGGGGATGCCGAGCTGTACGGCAATACGGTGCTGGGTCTGGCCTGCCGGTATTACGACTTTGACCGGTTCCGGCCGCTGCTGAACGAGTTTCACCGGTCGGCGCAGGAGGCACTGTACACGGACATATTCTTCCTGGTGCTGGAGGGGGCGGTGTTCGCCCGCGGCGCAGCGGAACGGTCGCTGCTGCCGGCGCTGCGGCGGGACTATGCTCGCCGGCTGCTGGCGCAGACGCCGGTGGCCGAGGGCATGAACGGGGACGCCGTGCGCCGGGCCTGGGCCTGCCGCGTGCTGGAACAGCCGGAGGACCCGGCCCTGTCGCCGCTGCTGGACGAGCTGGCCGCGCCGGGGGACAGCACGGAGGCGCAGCTGATCCAGCGGACGGAGCGCGTGCTGTACACCTGGTTCCGCCGCGCCCGCCGGGCCGCCGACGACCGCCAGTGGGCGGCGTGGGTAGGCCGAAAGCGGGACAAAAGCGGCGGCGTGCACTTTGTGCGGCCCAACGCCCTGCGGGCGCTGTCACATGACGCGCCCGGCGGCAGCGGCGGCTTGCAGAAGCAGACGCTGTTCAGCTTTTTGCAGGGCCGGACGCCGGAGCCGATCCTGCGGCGGTATGTGGAGGACTGCTTCGGCGCGTCCATGCTGACGCCGGGGCAGCTCAGTGAGGCGGAGCGCACCCTGTGCACCGGCGTGCACAAGAACTGCCGGCTGCACTTTACCCGCGGCGAACCGGTGGGCCGCGCGCCCGCGCCGGAGGCGGCCTGGGACGCGGCCCACTTCCGGCAGCAGCGGGAGAAGAACCGGGCGTATTATCAGGAGCATCTGGTGGAAAACAAGCTGGCCATCGCACAGCTGACGCAGAAGCTGCAGAACACGCTCCTGCTGCGGGCGGAGGACGAGGGCGGTACGGGCCGCGCCGGGAGGCTGCGGCCGGAGCTGGCCTGGCGCGCCGGGGCGCTGGGGGACGAGCGGGTGTTCTCCCGCCGGTCGCCGCAGGAGCCGGGAGAGCTGTCCGTGGACCTGCTGCTGGACGGCTCGGCCTCGCAGAACCGGCAGCAGGAGAAGCTGGCCACCCAGGCGTATCTCATCGCAGAGAGCCTGAGCCGGTGCCGCATCCCCGTGCGGGTGACGGCGTTCTGCTCCGTCAGCGGCTGCACGGTGCTGCGGGTGCTGCGGGACTATGACCATCCGGAGCAGAACGAGGGGGCATTCGACTATGTGGCCGCGGGGTGGAACCGGGACGGGCTGGCCCTGCGGGCCATGGGCTGGCTGCTGCGGCAGCGGCGCAGCGAGCAGTCGCTGCTGCTGGTGCTCTCGGACGCCAGCCCCAACGACGACCAGCGGATACCCAACGGCCTGGGCGGATGGGCCTACACCGGGAAGCGCGGCGTGGACGACACGGCGGCGGAGGCTGCGGCCCTGCGGCTGCGGGGCGTGCTGCCGGTGTGTCTGTTCACCGGAAGCGACCGGGAGGTGCCGGACGCCCGGCGCATCTACGGACAGGCCATGGAGCGCCTGCCGGCCATCGGGTGGCTGGCAGACGCGGTGACGCGGCTGATCCGGGGCCAGCTGCGGCGGGGATAGGACAGAATGCGACACAAAACGACAGAAAGAGACACACCGAAGGGTGTGTCTCTTTCGCTGCTCAATACCAGGTGATGCCCTCCAGATCCTGTATCTGCACCCGCAGGTCCTCCAGCAGTGTCTCCGCGGCGGCGGAGAGGGCACGGCCCTTGGGTGTGACCAGGTAGAAGGTGCGCTCCGCCGGCGGGTGGGCCAGGCGCAACACCTGCACGTTGCTGAACATCCGCAGATAGGGCTCGGTGGCGCCGGCGGGGATGATGCTCCAGCGCTTGCCGCAGGCGGGCAGGGTCTCGGCCAGCTGGGGCGTGTCGGTGTACAGCAGGGGGCGGGCATCCACGCCGTACCAGTAGTCGTGCCATTGCAGTATCTCCGGCTGGCCGTAGATGAGTATCTCGTCCTGCACGTGCAGGGTGGTGGCCTCTACCGGTTCCGTCAGTGCCACCGTTTTGGGCACCACCAGGAAGAAGCCCTCCCGGAACAGGGGTTTGGCTTCGATCTGCAGATCGTAGTGCAGTCCGCCGTCCACGATGGCCATGTCCGCGTCGCCCCGGGCCACGGCGGACACCGCCTGGTCCGTCCGCATGGACTCCACCCACAGGTTCACCGGCAGCTCGCGCTCCAGAAAGCGCTGGTACACCGGCGGCAGGATATACTGGTTGGCGGTGTAGGCGGCGATGACGTGGAGGAACTCCCGCTTTTCCGCGGCGGCGAAGGTCTGCGTCTCCGAAAGAAGGTTCTGCCACCGGCGGGCCAGAGGCAGGAAGTGCTGGCCTGCATCCGTCAGGGTGATGCGGCGCTGGCCCTTGCCCCGGTGGAACAGGGGCGCGCCCACCTGGTCCTCCAGTGCCTTCAGCCGGGCGGACAGGGACGGCTGGGTGATGTACAGCGCCTCGGCGGCGGCGGTCATGGTGCCGTGGTCCAGCACGGCGAAAAAGGTCTCGATATCCTGGTTGGTCATAGGTGGCTCTCCAAATTATAGTTTATGTCTATATTATACCGTAGAATAATCAATTTTACAAGCACCAACCTTTGTGGTATGATTTGGCCACAATACAGAAAGGAGTTGTTCCCTATGACAAACACGAAAACCAAGACTTCCCCGGCAAAGGCGGTCGCCGCTGTTGTGATCGCGGTCATTCTGGCGTTCACGCTGGTGTGCCTGCTGACGGGGAACATCAACCCCGTGTGCCGTGTCACCGCCATGCTGATGCCGGTGTGGATGGCCGCCGAGCTGCACCTGCTGTGCACGCTGCTGTAACGGGGCACCGGCTGATTTTGCTGTTTTCTTTCCTTTTCTCTTTCTTATTTGCGAAAAACGCGGACGCAGGTGCGTCCGCGTTTTTCATCGTCCGGACGCGTAAAGACGGCGCAAAGAATACTACGAACGCCGAACTATCTTCCCGAAAAAATCCTGTATTTGTAACGCTTTCGTGAATTCTGCGCCGTCCCGCTTGCAAGTCGGCGGCGGGGATGGTACACTTACACATTATTACAGTTTTACCCTGGGTGCGTGGGCGCTGCAGGCGGAAAAAGGAGGGACGGATATGGCCGGCTTCAGCGTGAAAAAACCGCTGACGATCTTTGTGACGGTGCTGGGCATTATCGTGCTGGGCGTGGTGGCGTATCTGAAAATGACACCGGATCTGCTGCCCAACATGGACTTTCCCTATGTCATCATCGTCACTTCTGATCCCGGCGCCAGCCCGGAGTCCATTGAGCAGTCCATCACCAGGCCGGTGGAGCAGTCCATGGCTACGCTGGATAAGATCAAGACCGTCACCTCCACCAGCCAGGACAGCGTATCCATGGTCACGCTGGAGTTTGAGGACGGCGCCAATATGGATACCATCAGTGTGGACATCCAGCAGAAGATCTCCGTATTGCAGGGCAGTTGGGACGACACCGTCTCCGCCCCCTATGTGCTGAAGATCAATCCCTCCATGCTGCCGGTGATGGTGGCCGCCGTGTCCCGGGAGGACATGGACGTGTACGCGCTCAGCGATTTCGTCACCGGAGAGCTGTCCCCCAAGCTGGAGGGCGTGTCCGGCGTGGCCAGCATTTCGGTCAGCGGCGCCGTGACCCGGGAGGCCCATGTGATCCTGGACGAGGCCAAGCTGGACGCCCTGTCGGAGAAGCTGGCGGATGCGGTGCGTACCGAACTGAACAAGACGAAGCTGGATCTGCAGAAGGCCAAGGACCAGGTGGAAAAGGGGCAGGCACAGCTGGATGAGGCCAAGGAGGCCATTGCCGCCGGCGCGGCGGCCAAGGCGGGCGCGGCGGTGGATAAGCTGTACGAATATCTGAAGGAGGCCCGGGGCCAGATCCCGGGGCCAGACCCGGATCCGGATCCCGGTAAGCCGCCCATCACCGTGCCCGGGAAGGAGGAGCTGGAGCAGCTGAAAAAGACGCTGGAACGGCTGAACGCGACGCTGGATAAGCTGATGCAGGATCTGGAAAGCGGCGAGCTGAAGCGGGAGGTCACCAGTGAGGTCTATGACCTGACGCTCTCCCTGATCGACGGCATTACCCAGCTGACGGAGGCGCAGATACAGCTGGATGAGGCCATGACCCAGATCGAGGCCGGCATGGACCAGATCAACGAGGCGTACAAGTCCATCGCCGACCAGACGGACGTGGGCGGTATGCTGTCCATCTCCGCCGTAAGCCAGCTGCTGACGGCACAGAATTTCGCCATGCCTGCCGGGTACATTGAGGACGACAGCGGCGTGAAATACATGGTATCCGTGGGCGAGAACGTGTCCTCCCGCCAGGAGCTGGAGGATATGGTGCTGCTGGACCTGGGCATGGACGGCATCGAGCCGGTGACACTGGGCGACATCGCCACCGTGGTGGTCACGGACAACGCCGGGGAGCTGTACACCAAGGTCAACGGCGACAACGGCATTCTCATCACCTTTACCAAGCAGTCCAACTACGCCACGGCGGAGGTGTCCAATAACATCAGCGCACGGTTCGAGGAGCTGGAGGGCCAGTACGAGGGATTGTCCTTCGCGCCGCTGATGGACCAGGGCGACTATATCTATCTGATCGTGGAGACCATCACCTCGTCGCTGCTGTGGGGCGCGCTGTTCTCCGTGGTCATTCTGTACCTGTTCCTGCGGGATTGGCGGCCAACGGTCATCACGCTGGTGTCTATCCCCGTCAGCGTGATCTTTGCCATCGTACTTATGTACTTCACCGGCGTGACCATCAACATGATCTCCCTGAGCGGTCTGGCCGTGGCGGTGGGTATGCTGGTGGATAACTCCGTGGTGGTCATTGAGAATATCTACCGCCTGCGGGCCAAGGGCGCCACCATCATTCAGGCGGCGGTGTCCGGCGCGGGCCAGGTGCTGGGCGCGGTGACGGCCTCTACCCTGACCACCGTGTGCGTGTTCGCGCCCATCGTGTTCGTGGAGGGCCTGACCCGCCAGCTGTTCACCGACCTGGCGCTGACCATCACCTACTCGCTGCTGGCCAGCCTGCTGGTGGCGCTGACACTGGTGCCGGCGATGGCCAGCGGTATGCTGCGCCGGCCCATGGTGCAGAAGCCGGGCCTGCTGGACAAGGTCTATCCCGCCTATCGGAAGGCCATCGCTTTTTCGCTGGACCACAAGGCCGGCGTGCTGCTGCTGTCGCTGGTGCTGCTGGTGACCAGTGCCGGCGCGTGCCTGCGCCGCGGCTTTACCTTTATGCCGGAGATGGATATGAACAACCTGTCCCTGACTATCACCATGCCGGAGGACACCTCCCGCGAGGAGGCGGTACGGCTGGCCGACGAGGTGCTGGAGCGGGTGATGACTGTGGACGACGTGCAGGACGCCGGCTTTATGATGGGCGGCGGCACCATGGGCGGCCTGAACATGGGCGGCGCCATGGGCGGCACCTCCGGCGGCAGCTATGACGTGGAGGGCTACATCACCATGCCGGAGGGGACCTTCGGCTCTGTGGCGGGGAAGGAGATCGAGACGCTGTGTGCCGACCTGCCCTGTGAGGTGACGGCCAGCGGCGTGATGAGCGGTATGATGAGCTATATGACCGGCAGCGGCGTGTCGCTGCAGGTGTTCGGCAGCGATATGGCGGACCTGCAGAGCAGCGCCCGGACCATCGCCCGGCGGCTGGAGAAGGTGGAGGGCGTCGGCGAGGTCAGCGACGGGCTGGACGCCTCGGCCCCGGCATTGCAGGTGACCATCGACCGGAAGGCGGCGGCGGAGAAGGGTCTGACCGTGGCCCAGGTGTATATGCAGATCGCCGCGGCGCTGCAGAGCAGCGCCAGCGTATCGGATGTGACGCTGGACAGCGAGGACATGGACCTGACCGTGGACGCGGCGGAGGGCAGCGTCCTCAAGCGGGAGAACCTGCTGGAGCTGGAGTTGTCGGCGGAGAGCAGCGCGTCCTCCGCCATGACTGGCAGCGCCTCAGGCATGACCGGCAGCAGCGCCGCGGGGCAGCTGACCGGCGGCAGTGAGGAGGACAAGACCTTCAAGCTGGGCGATGTGGCCACCGTGACGGAGACGGTGTCCATGAACACCATCTCCCGTGACCAGCAGCGCCGGTGCGTTACCGTGACCGCCGCCATCGCCGATGGCTACAACGTCACCCACGTGACCTCCGCGGCGCAGCAGGCCGTCAGCGGTCTGACGCTGCCGGAGGGCGTCACCGCGGAATTCAACGGAGAGAACGAGCAGATCATGGAGGCCATGAGCCAGCTGCTGCTGATGCTGCTGCTGGGCGTGGTGCTGGTGTACTTCATCATGGTGGCACAGTTCCAGTCGCTGAAATCCCCGTTCATCGTCATGTTTACCATCCCGCTGGCCTTTACCGGCGGCTTCCTGGCCCTGCTGATCGCGGGGATCGAGGTATCTGTCATCAGCCTGATCGGCTTTGTGATGCTGGTGGGCATCATCGTCAACAACGGTATCGTGCTGGTGGATTACATCAACCAGCAGCGGCTGTCCGGCATGGAGCGCCGGGAGGCGATCATCGACGCGGGCGTGACCCGCCTGCGGCCGATCCTGATGACCAGTCTGACCACGATTTTGGGCCTGATCGTCACCGCCACGGCGAAAAACGCCGGCACGGCGCTGATGCAGCCCATCGCCGTGGTCTGTATCGGCGGACTGCTGTACGCCACGCTGATGACGCTGTTCGTGGTGCCCTGTATGTACGACATGATGAACAAGAAGGACATGCATAAGGTGGACGAGAGCGAATTGCAGATCGTGGATATGTGAGCAAAAAAAGAAAGCCCCGCGGGGCTTTCTTTTTTTACGCTTAATAGGCCAGCTTCTCGGCCAGATAGGCCTTCAGCTCACTGATGGGGATACGCACCTGCTCCATGGTGTCGCGCTCGCGGACGGTGACGCAGTTGTCGCCGGCCTTCTCCGCGTCGCCCACGGTGTCGAAGTCCACGGTGATGCAGAAGGGAGTGCCCACCTCGTCCTCGCGGCGGTAGCGCTTGCCGATGGAGCCGGTCTCGTCGAAGTCCAGCATCCACTCCTTGCTCAGCTCCTCGTAGATCTTGCGGGCGGGCTCGCTGAGCTTCTTGCTCAGGGGCAGGATGGCGGCCTTGTAGGGAGCCAGCGCCGGGTGCAGGTGCAGCACCACGCGGACGTCGTTCTTCTCTGCGTCCACCACCTCCTCGTCGTAGGCGTCCACCAGCACGGCCAGCACGCTGCGCTCCACGCCCAGGGACGGCTCCACCACATAGGGGATGTAGCGCTCGTTGGTCTCCGGGTCGAAGTAGGTCAGGTCGCGGCCGGACACGGTCTGGTGCTGGGTCAGGTCGTAGTCGGTACGGTCGGCCACGCCCCACAGCTCGCCCCAGCCGAAGGGGAACAGGAACTCGAAGTCCGTGGTGGCCTTGGAGTAGAAGCACAGCTCCTCGGGATCGTGGTCGCGCAGGCGCAGGTTCTCGTCCTTCAGGCCGATGCCCAGCAGCCAGTTGTGGCAGAAGGTGCGCCAGTAGTTGAACCACTCCAGGTCGGTGCCGGGCTTGCAGAAGAACTCCAGCTCCATCTGCTCGAACTCGCGGACGCGGAAGATGAAGTTGCCCGGGGTGATCTCGTTGCGGAAGGACTTACCGATCTGGCACACGCCGAAGGGCAGCTTGCGGCGGGTGGTGCGCTGGGTGTTGACGAAGTTGGTGAAGATGCCCTGCGCCGTCTCAGGCCGCAGATACACGGTGTTCTTGGCATCCTCGGTGACGCCCTGGAACGTCTTGAACATCAGGTTGAACTGACGGATGTCGGTGAAGTTGTGCTTGCCGCAGCTGGGGCAGGGGATGTTGTGCTCCTCGATAAAGTCCTTCATCTCCTGCTGGGAGAAGGCGTCGATGGGCTTGGGCAGCTCCACGCCGTTGGTCTGGCACCAGTCCTCGATGAGCTTGTCGGCGCGGAAGCGCTCCTTGCACTCCTTGCAGTCCATCAGGGGATCGGAGAAGCCGGCCAGATGGCCGCTGGCCACCCACGTCTGGGGGTTCATGAGGATGGCGGCATCCTGTCCCACGTTGTAGGGGTTCTCCTGCACGAATTTCTTCCACCAGGCCTTTTTGATGTTGTTCTTCAGCTCCACGCCCAGAGGACCGTAGTCCCAGGTATTGGCAAGGCCGCCGTAGATCTCGCTGCCGGCGAAGATGATGCCGCGGTTCTTACACAGAGCCACGATCTTGTCCATGGTCTTTTCGGTGTTTTTCATGGTGATGTTCCTCCTATATGAAGTGTTGTGGCAACAAAAAACGCCCCGATGTCCGTCAGGACATCGGGGCGAACGATACTCGTCCGTGGTTCCACCCGAATTTGGATACTTCCACACTCTCATGCCGGTAACGGGGCATCCGGCGGGCATTTCCTCCCGCGGCTCCGGGCAGCCACGCCCATCATCGCCTGTAACAGGGAAAGAATAGCACGTTTCGGGGTGGTTGTCAAGCGGGAAGCATTGACATTTCTTCGTCAGATTGTTGCAATATGCCGAGGAATAGAGTTGCTGCGCTACGGCAGGCGGTTTGGCTACGCCCTCCGAAAGGGGGTGACAGTATGCCTATCACGTTGACCATTCACTTGTTTGGACTCGTCTTTACATTGAAGGTAAAACGCGAAAGCCGCCACTCGGCCAAGTGACGGCTTTCTGAATGAAATCCCAATTGTGACCGAGCCAAACCGCTTGTCGCAGCTGCTCTATCTCCATTATACCCGGTGACGGACATTTGTCAAGTCACCGGGTATATTTTCACTTCCCGGCGGCCATGACCTTGCCGGCGGCATCCACCACCAGACGGTCGGTCTTTGCGCCGGCGGCGCTCTTGCTGAAGCTCACCGTCCACGCGCCGGAGGTCACGTCATAGGTGGCGTACACCTGATCGTACTGGCCGGTGTACTGGGCCTTGGCCGCGTCCATGGCGGCCTGCATGGTGACGCTCTTGCGCCCCAGCTGCACGGTGCCCAGAATGGACAGCAGCTCATCCCGGTTGGCGTTCCACACCTCGGTGGTCATGGTGTCGGAGGGGGAAGCCACATAGCTGCCCGGCGCGTCCTCAAAGAAAATGTCCGCCATGACCATGGTGCCCTTTTCCGTGTCCTCCTCCGTGTGCTGCCAGACCTTCATGCCGTTGGCAAGGGTCAGCTCCTCGCTGGTGACGCCGGTTCCGCAGATGCCATAGCCGCCCGTCCAGCACAGCAGGGTGTAGCTGACGGCGGTGTCGGCGGTCTTGTAGAAGCGGATGCCCTCGGTCTTGTCGCTGCCGTTGTCGGACACCGTCTCCCAGCTCCAGCCCTCCGGCAGCTGCAGCGCCATGTCCACATAGCCGTGGGTAAATTCGGCGGTGGTGACGGCGGGCTTGGGATCCGGCGCGGGGGTGGGATCGGGCGTATCGTTGTTCTTCTTGCCGCAGGCCATCAGCGACAGGGCGCAGGCCAGTGCAAGGATAAAAGCCAGAAGCTTTTTCATGGGGGAGTACCTCCTTTTCTTTCTCTATCTTATAAGACGGAACAGAGCTGCGTTTCGTTCCGTTACTCGTGTCCCTCCGGCAGAGGGGCGATGATGGTCTTGTACATGCGGGAGAAAAACACCAGCGTCAGCGTCAGGGAGAATATCTCCGCCAGCGGATAGCACCACCACACCAGATCGCTGTTGCCCACGGACGCGCCATACCGCGCCAGCACATAGGCGATGGGGATCAGGAACACCAGCTGCCGGACGATGGACGTGACCATGGAGTACATGGACTTCCCCAGCGCCTGGAAGGAGCTGCCCAGCGCGATGCACGCGCCGGCCATGCAGAAGCTCAGGGAGATGATGCGCAGGGCGGGTACGCCTGCGGCCAGCATCACGTCGCTGGCGTCAAAGAGCCGCAGCAGCGTATCGGGTATGGCCCAAAACAGCACCGTGCCGAACACCATGATGCAGCAGGCGTACAGGGTGCTGCGCTTGATGGTGGCCATCATGCGGCGGCGGTTCTGAGCGCCGTAGTTGTAGGCCACGATGGGGATCACGCCGTTGTTCAGGCCGAAGATGGGCATGAAGATAAAGGAGTTCAGCTTGAAATAGACGCCGAAGGCGGTGGCTGCCGTCTCGTGGGCGGCATGGTAGGTGATGAGGATCTTGTTCATCAGGAACGTCATCACCGAGCCGATGGCGATCATGATAACGCTGGGCAGGCCGATGGCGTAGATCTCGCCGATAAGCCGCCAGTTGGGGCGGAAGCCCCGCAGGGACAGGGTGATGTCCGTGTTCTTTTTGTGGTTGAAGTAAATAGCCAGGGCGCAGCCGCAGAACTGGCCGATGATGGTGGCGACGGCGGCGCCGGCCACGCCCATTTTCAGTCCGAAGATGAAGATGGGGTCGAGAATGATGTTGATGATAGCGCCCAGCCCCTGGGTGTACATGCTGAGGATAGACCGCCCGGTGCCCTGCAAGAGCCGCTCGTACATGATCTGGCAGAACATACCCAGCGAGCCGATGGTGACGATCCGCAGATAGTCGTTGCCCATCTGGATGATGTTCTCCACCTGCGTCTGAGAGCGGAAAAACAGGTCGGAGCAGGTCAGACCCAGCAGGGCGGAGATCACGAAGCCCACCACCGCCAGAAAGACGCCGTTGTTGGCCACCTTGTCGGCGCGCTCCCGCAGCCCTGCGCCCAGCGCGCGGCCCATCAGGGCGTTGACGCCCACCGCCGTACCGGTGGCAAGGCCGATCATCAGGTTCTGCGCCGGGAACGCCAGCGATACGGCGGTCAGCGCCTGCTCGCTGACGCGGCTGACGAACCAGCTGTCCACGATGTTGTACAGCGCCTGCACCAGCATGGACGCGATGATGGGCAGGGACATATTCCAGATCAGCTTCGTAATGGGCATGACGCCCAGCTTGTTTTCCTCGTGCAAGGGTATCACTCTTTTCTCTTCGGATTCTGTCAGTACTGTTCATTGTACCATGGCACCAGGGAAAAGGGAACCCCCGGAATGTGCTTTTTCCACACATTCCGGGGGTGTTTTTTGGCCAAAACGCGCAAATTTATTTCGCCGCAGGAAGCAATTCCGCGGGCGTGGTATGCCGGGGACACCGTCCCCGATGTCCCGTTGTAGGGGCGGACGACTCTGTCCGCCCCTACCTCTCACTCCAGCGCCTTCACGAACGCCCGGAACGCCGAGGGGATGGCCTTTTCCTCCCGCGCCGCCGCGTCCGCCCACAGCCAGTCCGTCTGTCCGCCGCCCTCCACCGCCAGCACCCAGCCGGTCATGTCCCAGCGCCGGTGGGTGAACTGGTGGACAGCGTGGATGCACCGCCGCCACTCCGTTACCCGCAGACCCCATTCCGCCAGCTGATGCGCCGCCGCCTGCTCGTCCAGCATCCCCGGCACATGGGGAAATTCCCACAGTCCGGCCAGCAGCCCCTTCTCCGGCCGCTGCCGCAGCGCCGCGGCACCGTCCGGACGGGTCAGCACGAACACCGTCAGCTGCTCCGTGGGCTTGCCGGTGTTCTTCTCCCGCACCGGCAGCTCCCGCTGCCGCCCTGCGGCCAAGGCCGCGCACAGCATCCGGGCGGGGCACGCCTCACACGTCGGCTGTCCCGGCAGACACACCCCCGCGCCCAGATCCATCAGCGCCTGATTGAAATCGCCGGGTCTGTGGGGCGGCATCACCGCTGCCAGCGCGTCCCGGAACCGCTGGCGTGTCTGCGGCAAGAGGACATTATCCCCGCAGCCGGTCAGCCGCGCCGCAATGCGCAGCACGTTGCCGTCCACGGCGGGAACCGGCTGCCCAAAGGCGATGGACAGTATCGCCCCCGCCGTATAGTCCCCGATGCCCGGCAGCGCCGTCAGCTCACTGTACGTCTGCGGAAGACAGCCGCCGTACTGCTCAACCACCTGCCGCGCCGCTTTTTGCAGGCTGCGGGCGCGGCTGTAATACCCCAGCCCCTGCCACAGACGCATGAGCTGCTCCTCCGGCAGCGCCGCCAGCGCCGGGATGTCCGGCGCGGCCTCCATGAACCGCAGGAAATAGGGCAGCGCCGCCTGTACCCGCGTCTGCTGGAGCATCACCTCCGACACCCATGTGCGGTAGGGCGTGACCTCCTCCCGCCAGGGCAGCACCCGGCGGTTTTCGTCGTACCACGGCAGCAAAACGGCGGGCAGACGCGCCAGCGCCTGTCCGCTCTCTTTTTTCACGCCGCCGCCCATCAGTTGAACCGCGCGGCGTAGCCGCACCGCCGGCACAGCTCCTCGTAGGGCTGGCGGCGGTCGAAGCCCTGCCGGATGCAGACAGCCCGGTGGCTGGCCAGTATCTCGTCCATGCGCTGGAAGAAGATGTTCCCCAGCTTCAGCTTGCCCTGCCCGTCCAGGCAGCAGGGCACCACCGTGCCGTCGCACAGCACGGCGATCTGCTTGCGCAGACCGTAGCAGTATTCCGCGTCAGGTCCCGTGTACTCCGGGTCGCCCGGCCAGTGGAAGCGCTGCGCTTCCTCGATATAGGTGCGGTACATCAGCCGCCGGTTGCCCACGCTGTCCCTAGGCAGCAGGCGGGTGTCCACCCCGGCCAGCTCCCCCAGAATACGCTCGATCTCGCCGTTGAGCTGCGGCTCTGCGCCCTTGTTCCACAGGCGCAGCGTGCACACGGTACCCCGCTGCCCCATAACATCACAGGCATCGAAGCAGCCCCGCAGATACGTCTCCAGCGGCACGTCCGGGCGGTTGCTCTCGTAGGAGTGGAGGGAGATGCTCAGCTTGTGCAGCGCCGGCGCATCCCGCAGGATGTCCAGCTTTTTGGGCAGCAGCAGGCCGTTGGTGGTTATGCAGGTCTTGAAGCCCAGCTCGCGGCATATTGCCAGCACCTTGTCCAGATCCGGGTGCAGCAGCGGCTCGCCCATGACGTGCAGGTACAGATAGTCCGTCAGCGGGCGCAGCTTTTCCGCCGCCGTGCGAAAATCCGCCAGCCGCATGGCCATGGGCGGACGGGTGGTGCCGGGGCAGAAATCACAGTGGAAGTTGCACAGGTTGGTGATCTCGATATACGCGCGGTTGAACATGGGCGCCTCTCCTTCAGATGGGTTGTCTGTCCATTGTAGCACAGAAACGGCGAAATGCAAACCGCAAATAGTTTCCGGCCGCGGTCTGCGTCCCTCCCCCGCCCCTTGTATTCTCCCACCGGATATGCTACAATGGCACCAATTCTGACAGTACGCCCCCTCTGGGGCTGGGAGGTTCCTTTGGACAGAGCACAGGTACAGATCCCCGCGGAGCAGCTGGCGCGCCAGCGGGACTTTGAGACGAAAATACGGGATATGCACGCCCAGCGGCCGCTGCGCGCCATGGTGGACACCTTCGGCTGCCAGCAGAACGTGGCCGACAGCCAGCACATCATGGGCATGCTGGAGGCCATGGGCTGCACCTTTACCGACGATCCCGCCCAGGCGGACGTGGTGGTGCTGAACACCTGCGCCATCCGCGACCACGCGGAGAAGCGGGTGTACGGCAATCTGGGCGCGCTGACCCACACGAAGAAGGCCAACCCGGCGCAGGTGATCTGCCTGTGCGGCTGCATGGCGCAGCGGCCGGAGGTGGCCGAGAAGGTGCGCCAGTCCTACCGCCATGTGGATCTGGTGTTCGGCCCCCAGGCGCTGTGGAAGTTTCCGGAGCTGCTGTATCAGGTCTATACCCAGCGGCGGCGGGTGTTCTCCGTAGCGGACGAGCACGGCTCCATCGCCGAGGGCATGCCCGTGGTGCGGGAGGGACGCACCCGCGCGTGGGTGTCCATCATGTACGGCTGCAACAACTTCTGCTCCTACTGCATCGTGCCCTACGTCCGCGGACGGGAGCGCAGCCGCGACCCGGAGAGGATCATCGACGAGGTGCGCGGCCTTGTGGCCGAGGGCTTCAAGGAGATCACCCTGCTGGGGCAGAACGTCAACTCCTACGGCAAGGATCTGGGCATCGGCTACGACTTTGCCGACCTGCTGGCGGCGCTGGATCAGATCGAGGGCGACTACCTCATTCGCTTTATGTCCTCCCAGCCCAAGGACGCCAGCCACAAGCTGTTCGACGTGATGGCCGCCAGCCGCCATGTGGCCAGGCAGCTGCACCTGCCGGTGCAGTCCGGCTGCGACCGGGTGCTGCGCGCCATGAACCGCCCCTACGATGTGGAAAAGTATCTGGAGCTGATCACCTACGCCCGGCGGGTGATGCCGGAGCTGGTGCTCACCAGCGACGTGATCATCGGCTTCCCCGGCGAAACGGAGGCCGAGGCCATGGAGACGGTGGCGCTGGTGGAGAAGGTGCGCTTTGACGCGCTGTTCACCTTCATTTTCTCTCCCCGTCCCGGTACGCCGGCGGCCAAGCTGCCCGACCCGGTGCCCCGGGAGGAGAAGCAGAAGTGGTTCGACCGGCTGTGCGCCGTGCAGAACGGCATATCCGAGGAGCTGCACCGCCAGTATGTGGGGCAGACGCTGCGCTGCCTTGTGGACGGCGTCAGCGATGATGCCCGCTGGCAGCTGACTGCCCGCACCGCCGGCGGACGGCTGGTGCACTGCACCGGCGACACAAGCGCCGTGGGCACATACCGGAACGTGAAGATCACCGACAGCAACACCTGGGCGCTGTTCGGGGAGGTCGAATAAGGCGGTATCCTGTCCGCCCTCCCCTGCCGCCCCGATCAATACACGAAAAAAAGGCACCCGTCGGGTGCCTTTTTTGTATGCGCATGTCTCAGTTGTCGGTGCGGTTGCGCCACTCCATCTCCTGCTCCAGCTCGAATTTCAGCTTCTTGTTCTCCTCCACCAGCGTGTCGTAGTGGGTGCCCTGCACATAGTACTTCACGAAGGCGAAGGTGGCCTCGTTGAACTCCTCCTCGGTGTATTCCGGCAGCAGGGAGCCGTTCTTGCGGCGCAGGCCGGTGACCTCGATGACCACCAGGCGGCGGTGCTCCTCGCTGAGCTGGAACAGCTTCAGCTGCTCGGGGATCTCCAGCTCCAGATCATAGCGCTCGTTGACGATCTCCAGCAGGCGGCGCTGCTCCGGCTTGGCGGAGACGATGACGCCGTGCTCGGCGAACAGGCGCTTGAGATAGCTGGCGGAGACTTCTTCACGGGTGATGGTGCCCTTGCCGATGCCGGTGAGCATGGTGTTGGACAGGTTCAGGCTCACATAGACCTCGCTGCCGGTTTTCGGGTAATTCATGGACGGTACCTCCTGATGTTACTTTGCGCCCGCGGGCGTCTTTTTGTTCCGCCTATACCGTACCATACCCGGCGGGAAAATGCAACAGGCAGGCACCGTTTCCGGTACCGATTTATGCGAAAAAATCGACCTTTTCACGTAAAGTACCGCATTTTCTCGTGCCAAATGTACCAAACATATTATACGCCCGGTGCCGGAGAGCGCAGAAAAAAGGGACGTCTGAGCGACGTCCCTTTTGTATGAAAACCGTCTTATTCCTCCGTCTCGATCAGGCCGTAGCCGCCGTTGTTGCGGTGGTAGACCACGCAGATCACGTTGTTGTCGATGTTGCGGAACACGTAGAAGGAGTGCCCCAGCAGGTTCATCTGCAAAACGGCCTCGTCGGTGGTCATGGGCTTGACGGAGAAGCGCTTGGTGCGGATGATG
>ERZ857745.2269-NODE-2269-length-21328-cov-6.059324_pt1 | contig 21328 bp, 17 predicted proteins | sample MGYA00519699_ERZ857745 | MGnify/ENA primary metagenome ERZ857745 (study PRJEB31778, sample SAMEA3449357) | human gut metagenome | biome: human gut; feature: human-associated habitat; material: faeces | place: United Kingdom | collected 2010/2012 ...
CAGCGACACGTAGCGAAAGCGTGTTTTCGAAAATTTTGTTAATTTTGAACAATTTTAATAAACCAAAAAATGAGTTTCGCACCCCAGAATCGAATGAAAGAAAAGGAGCATTTATGAAAAGAAAATGGTGGCATGATAAAGTAGCTTATCAGATTTACCCAAAAAGTTTTTTGGATACAAACGGAGATGGAATCGGCGACTTAAAGGGAATCATCTCAAAGCTGGACTATTTGAAAGAACTCGGAATCGACATCGTCTGGCTCTCCCCGGTTTACGAATCCCCTTTTGTCGATCAGGGATATGACATTTCCGATTACTATAAAATTGCAGAACAGTTTGGCACAATGGATGATTTTGACACCCTTGTCGCCGAAATGAAAAAACGCGGTATGCATCTGATCATGGATCTCGTCGTCAATCACTGTTCCGACAAACACGAATGGTTTCAGAAAGCACTCGCCGACCCGGACGGTCCTTACGCCGGCTACTTCTATTTCCGCGAAGGAAAAGACGGCAAGGCACCAAGCAATTACCGCTCCTATTTTGGTGGATCTGCATGGACAAAAGTTCCCGGCACAAATAAATATTATCTCCACACCTTCGCTAAGGAACAGCCCGATTTAAACTGGGAGAACCCGGTCGTCCGCAAAAAAATCTATGAGATGATCAACTGGTGGTTTGAAAAAGGCATTTCCGGTTTCCGTATCGATGCCATCATCAATATCAAGAAAAATCTTGATTTTCCATCCTTCCCGGCGGACGGCGATGACGGACTTGTCTCCTGCGATAAAATGTTAGCTTCCGCACATGGAATTGGCACATTTTTAGAGGAAATGAAACATGAAACATTTGACAAATACGACGCTTTTACGGTCGGCGAAGTATTTCATTTAAAAGAGGATGAACTGCGTGAATTTATCGGTGAGGACGGTCATTTTTCCACAAAATTTGACTTTTCCGCCCATGTGCTCTCCTATGGGGAACACGGCTGGTATGATGCTCCTGCCCTCGATTTCAACCGGTGGCGCACTGCCCTTTTTGACACCCAGAAAGCAGACCTTACCGTTGGCTTTGAGGCAAATATTATTGAAAACCACGATGAGCCACGAGGTGCTACACACTATCTTCCTGCACACGCCAGAAATGAAGCCGGTGTGAAAATGCTTGCAGCTACTTACTTTTTACTGCGCGGAATTCCTTTTATCTATCAGGGACAGGAAATCGGCATGACAAACTGTGTCCGAAACGATATTTCCGAATACGATGACATCAGCACCAAAGATCAGTATCAGGCTGCTTTAAATGCCGGATGTTCGAAAGAGGCAGCACTTCACGCCTGCTATGAAAACAGCCGTGACAATGCAAGAACCCCTATGCAGTGGGGCAATTCCCTGCACGGCGGTTTCACCACCGGAACCCCCTGGCTTGCGGAGAATCCAAACTATACAAAGATCAATGTAACAGACCAGATGAACCGGTCAGATTCCGTTCTCTCTTTTTACAAAGAACTGATCGCACTCCGCAAAGCACCGGAATACGTGGAAACCTTCACTTACGGAACGTTTGCCGCTGCTTATGAAGATGTAGACCATATGTTTGCATACTACCGCACCAACGAAGAAACCGGACAACGCATTCTGATTGCCGGAAATTTCGGCACAGACACCGTGACACTGCCGCTAAAAAAACAGGCTGACCGTGTACTTCTTACCAATGGAAAAGCTGTGGATGAAATTTTAAATGGAAACAGAGAAAGTACTTCTCTTGTATTGGGAAGCTGCGACTGTGTTGTTTTATTATTATAGAGATGAAGTTTCAAATGTGAGAATTTCCGTTCTGTCATGGAACAAGGCGTATCGGCTACGCCTTGTTCCTTGACCTCACTACACACCTTATTTTATTTTCTCATCTACCAATTCTCCATTTTCAATCACAACGATTCTGTCTTTAAATTCTAGTATCCACTGAGGTGGTTCTCCACTTCTATTACTCTCCCCTTCTAAGCGAACTACATTTTCATCATGTCCCCATATATTTCGAGCATACATAACTTTCAAACTAGATTTGTTCTGATCCGTTGCCCCCGAAAAATTCAACTCATATCCTGGTTTCCCTTGCAGTGTAAGATAAGCCGTATCTCCTTGAACCCCATAATTTAAAATAACATTTTCATACATTGCTACGCCATGTGTCCAATGAAAACCAACTCCCATAAGAACTCCCGACAAAACAAACGCTCCAACGAATATGCCTAATGCTTTTTTTCTATTTTTTTTCTTGATTTTCTTAATTAAATTTACATCTTCAATTTCTTCATTTGTTATCACTGAAAAATTATCAATGTCCCCTGTCATTTCTTGATAGTATTTTTGACATTCTTCACAATTTTTCAAGTGTTTTTCGATTTCTTGATTACTTTCTTTACTTGTCAACCCATCAATATATAAAGGTAACAAATCTCTAATTATTTCACATTTCATGGTTACTCTCCTTTCTTATTCTTTGCTTTCCACGATAAAAAGTCACTCTTGCCCAATTTTCATCTTTACCCATAATTTCTCCAATTTCTTTAAATGTAAAATCGCCATTTAATCTCAAATACATAACTTCTCGCACCGGCTCCTCCAACAAATGAAGTTTTTTATACAACTCTATTACTTCCATTTTCTGTATTGCCGAATTTTCTGTAATTTTCTGACAAGTAGTTTCTTCTACATATTCTGCCACTACTTCTCTATCTTTTTTCTTTAGCTCTTTATACCATAAATGTTTTGCAATCGAACATAACCATACATATATCTTACAGTCACCACGAAAACTATCAATAGATTTTAGCGCTTGAAAAAAAGTTTCTTGTGTGAGTTCTTCGCTTAAATGAGCATCATGACAAAGGCTAAATAAAAAATTATATACTTGTGGCATATATTTTCGATAGATTTCTACCATTTCTTCCATACTCTACCCTCCTTTATCTATATGTACTTTACATATATTTTTCGTTACACATTTTTTTAATTTTTAAAAATGACGTAGATAATGTTACCACTACCTACGCCATTTCTCATTACATCTTTGAAATATTTACTCCATTTTCTTTCAACTTTTACTCCAAATTTACTCCATTCTAAAAATCTGTTACGATATTTTGCGGTATTCTGCGATACCTTTTCTTTGAAGAAAAATGTCTGTAAACCTTGATTTCAAGCGAACTTTTCAATATTCTCAAGTGCTTTATTCTGTTGTCAGCGATGAGGAATAAATATTATTATTCCTCATCGCTGGACAGAGATTATTTCACTTGACAAATCATTTTTTTCGTGCTTATAATAGCGTTAATTGAAGCAGAACACAGGCTTTGACGGGAAGAAGTACAGTTAAGCGGAAGATACAGAAAGCTGCCGGCTGATGAGAGGCGCATCGGAATCTTAATTCGAATACATCCCCGAGCTTCACACCGAATTTGTTTTTGATATTTGATAATCTTGCAATAGTAGGCTGTGACGTAGTGGCGCACGTTAACCGCGCCGGAGTGTTGTCGGACACTCACGAAGGTAAGCAGTGTGAGCTGCTTATGAATTAAGGTGGTAACACGAGTTTAACCCTCGTCCTTTTATTAGGACGGGGGTTTTTGCGCGTATTAAATGAGCAGTGCCGTCTGAGGAAAGAACAAAATGCTGTGCTTGCACAATGCATTTTGTGATTTTCTTAGACGATAGGGCGAAGCCCGCGAACGAGAGAGCTTCGCTCTCGAGTGGGCACTGCGGATTTTAATCGTTCACTCAAAAAAAGAAAGGAACCTAATAAAATGACATTATACGACGAATTAGTTGCCCGCGGACTGATTGCGCAGGTAACAGACGAAGAAGAGATCAAAGATTTGATCAACAACGGAAAAGCAACTTTTTATATCGGATTTGATCCGACAGCAGACAGCCTTCACGTAGGACATTTCATGGCACTCTGCCTGATGAAACGTCTCCAGATGGCAGGAAACAAACCAATCGCTTTAATCGGTGGCGGTACCGCAATGATCGGTGACCCGTCCGGACGTACCGACATGCGTCAGATGATGACACCGGAAACGATCCAGCACAACTGTGACTGCTTCAAGAAACAGATGAGCCGTTTTATCGATTTTTCCGAAGGAAAAGCATTGATGGTAAATAACGCTGACTGGCTGATGGACTTAAATTACATTGATGTTCTCCGTGAAGTTGGCGCTCATTTCTCTGTAAACCGTATGCTCACTGCTGAGTGCTACAAACAGCGTATGGAGAAAGGCTTAAGCTTCCTGGAGTTCAACTACATGATCATGCAGAGCTACGATTTCTACACCTTATACCAGAAATACGGCTGCAACATGGAGTTCGGCGGCGATGACCAGTGGAGCAACATGTTAGGAGGTACTGAGCTGATCCGCCGTAAACTCGGAAAAGACGCTTACGCTATGACGATCAACCTTCTTTTAAATTCTGAAGGCAAAAAGATGGGAAAAACACAGTCCGGCGCAGTATGGCTTGATCCTGAGAAAACTTCTCCATTCGACTTCTTCCAGTACTGGAGAAACGTTGCAGACTCTGACGTATTAAAATGCATCCGTATGCTGACTTTCCTTCCATTAGAGGAGATCGATGCAATGGAAAGCTGGGAAGGTGCACAGCTCAATCAGGCAAAAGAAATCCTTGCATTCGAGCTGACCAAATTAGTTCACGGGGAAGAGGAAGCATCAAAAGCAAGAGAAACTTCCCACGCACTTTTTGCCGGTGGCGGAGATTCCGCACATATGCCAACGGTAGAGTTATCCTCTGCTGATTTTGCAGACGGCGATATGGATATCCTGTCTCTTCTCGTAAAAACAGAGCTCGCTCCATCCCGTTCCGACGCAAGACGTGCCGTAGAACAGGGCGGTGTCTCAGTTGCAGACGAGAAAGTAACCGATATCAAGACCGCTTACAATGCAGATTCCTTCGGCGCAGATGGACTTGTTGTAAAACGTGGTAAAAAGAAATTCGTGAAAGTAATCGTAAAATAATGAACTGTATCATAAGAAATGCACAAATGAGCGACTATGACTCCGTCGTCCGCATCTTAAATCAGGGGCAGGCGCTTCATATAAACTGGCGTCCCGATATTTACAAACCCAATGATGCGCTTCTGCCAAAGGCAGTATTTGAGGAAATCGTAAAAGGCGATACTTTCTATATTGCAGAAAATGAAGGAAATGTGATCGGAATTTTAGAACTTATCTTCCGGCATATTGAATCTCCTGCACAGGTGACACGGGACATTGTTTTTATCGACACAATGGCGGTTGACGAACCTTACCGCGGCATGGGTGTCGGACATCTTTTCTTTGAAAAAGTAAAAGAGATAAAAGCAAAAAAAAGGCTGGATGGCATTGAACTTCAAGTAAATGCTAAAAATCAAGCCGCTTACGAGATGTACTGTAATTACGGATTTACGGAAAAATCCATTAATATGGAATTACTGTAAAAACTATATTTACCTAAAAAAGGACACATACCTCTGATGCTATTACGCATTATCTGGTATGTGTCCTGGTTTTTATCTTCTTTTTATTTTATTGGTTGACATAATTTTTAATCCACTTTACTGCATAAAGAGGAATATTCGTCATCCAATCCTGCTCTCTATAATCCGACATTGATGTCCGGACTGCATAAGATGGTTGATACTTTTCACAAAAAGCTTTCAAACTCTTTGCTTTCAGATTTTCTTCCGCCTTTACTTCAATTGGAATAACAGATGTTTTTCCCTGAACTAAAAAATCAATCTCTCCCTTGGAATTTTGCGTTGAATAATAGTAAGGTATCACTCCGACATCTGATATTAACTGCTGCAATATATACTGCTCTGTCAATGATCCCTTAAATTCTGTAAAAATCTTATTTCCTTCTATAATCACTTTTGCATCCAGATCTGTCATCGCTATGAGCAATCCAATATCCACTAAAAAAAGCTTAAAAGCATCAAAATCAATATATGCTTTCAATGGAAGATCCGGTTTTTGAATCCGCTGTACTTTATGAATCAATCCACAATCCAATAACCATTGAATAGCCAGCTCAAAATCCTTTGCCCTGCTCCCCTCGCGTACCTGTCCATAAATATATTTTTTATTCTCTTTTGCAAGCTGCATCGGAATCGAGTTCCACACAAGATTCAGTCTTGGAACAAGCTTTATTTCTGCATGCTTTGAAAAGTCCTGCTGATAATAATTAATAAGATTCTTCTGAATCGCACGAACACGATTATAATCCTTTTTTTCCGAAAAATCTTTTACCACCTCTGGCATCCCACCTACAAAATAGTATTCCCTTAAACGTTCTATATATTTCGTTTTGAACACTGTTACCATCTGCGTATCACAACTGTCTAACATGGAAACAAATTGTTTTTCTCCCATTGCGCACAAAAATTCCCTAAAATTCAGCGGATATAAATCAAGAAAATCTACCTTCCCGACTGGAAATGACGTACCCTGGTGTAATGCAACTCCAAGAAGTGATCCTGCTGCAACAATTGCATACTGAGGTGCATTTTCATAAAAATACTTTAATGATGTAAGTGCTTTTGGTACTTCCTGAACTTCGTCGAAAATGATCAGCGTATTCTCTGCCTCAATAGAAACTCCTGTCTCAGCACTGATCGATAAAACCAGTCTTTCAATGTCTAAATCTCCTTCGAATACCTGTTTCATACGGGCGTTATTATCAAAATTAACATAGGCTGTCTTCTCAAAATACTGTTGACCAAATGTCTTCATGATCCATGTTTTTCCGACCTGTCTTGCCCCGCGAATAATCAATGGTTTTCTATTTTCATTCTCTTTCCATTCTTTCATTCGTGATAATGCAAATCGTTCCATGAGCCTTCCTCCAACTCCTATAATCTATAAGAAACCATTAAATTATTTCCATATATCTGCATTATAAAATTCTACCCCACAGGTGTCAACATTATTAAGGATGTAAATATGTGTTTAATCAACACTTTTAAGGACGAAAAATGTATAAATATATCATTTCTTTCGGCGAATCGATGAGATTTCCTCTCGCAGCTACCAGTTCCACATGGCAGAGTGCCCTTCCAAATCATTATTAATTTCTTCGATCACACATTCATGCTCTTTTGTTTTCCGGTCATAATTTATCCCAACGAGAAGCAAATTTCCCTGATAATCTTTCAGACTTCTGCAGTACTCATTTCTTTTTATCTGGTTAATTGCTCCCTCTGCAGTTCTATCCCACTTCAGTTCAACTACAAGTGCCGGTTTGTCTATAAATTTTTTTCTTGGCAAGAAAACAAGATCCGCAAATCCTTTTCCACCCGGAAATTCACGATGCACCGTATAAAAATTTCTGGCAGCATACAATGCAAGCGATATGGTATAACTAAGCGCATTCTCATCATTGTATTGAATATGTGAAGTTTCAAAATGCGCCTGTCTTACCGCTTCTGCTACCTGCTTTGGACGTTTCTGCCAGATTGCTTCCAGGGTATCTGCTGAAATTTTCAAAGCCTTTGAAACCTCTCCCCAGTCTGATGCCGACACGCTGTTTACATATTCCGCCCGCACCTCATTATTGGGAATCTGAACCGTCTTATTATCATAATCATACGCTGCATATCCCAGGTGAATCAACAGTGTCAGTACATCATCCTCCGTATGAAATGTAGACATGTCATTGGCAAAATTTCCTATATTTACAGGAACACTGTTTCCAGCAATCATGCTTAAAACATCATCCTTAAGCCCTTCAAAATTCATATCAATATAAACCTGCAATGCCTCAAATGTTTCCGTCTGATTCCAGTAATTTCCTATTTTTCCAAGACGCATACAATTTACCACCGACCGCGGACTGTAAATGGATAACGTTTTTTCAAATGAATATCCATCATACCAGCTCTTTACTTCTCCCATATCCATCTGATATTGCTCACACAACCCTTTTACTTCTTCCTCTGTAAAACCAACATAACAAGCTAATGGTCCCGGATCGATCATGGAAAACTCGTCAAACATATTCAATGCAGAATGTGTTCCATATTTTTTAATTGGGAGGATTCCTGTCATATAAGCAAGATGGATGTATGCTTTGTCTTTTAGCAGATCCCGCAGAAAATCCAGATATTTTTCCTGTGCTTCCCTGTCTGTCTTATATTCCCTGAAAATGCAGTCCCACTCATCAATAATGATCACAAACGTCTGCTTTGTCTGAACATATACATCCTGCATACACAAAGTCAGATCATCTTCATCAAAATACTCTACTTCCGGATATTCACTCTTTAATTCCCGAATAATGAGCTTCTGAAATCGTGCCACCAATTCCTGCACATTTTTACTTCTACTTAACATCTCCTGCATATTAACAAAAATTGTATTGTATTGATTCAGATGTTTTTCAAAAGTATCACTTTTTGCTATCTCAAACTGCGAAAACAGCTCCCTCGCATCACAGCCACGGCTGTAATAAGCCGCAAGCATATTTGCAGCAATGGATTTTCCAAAACGTCTTGGACGGCTGATACAGATATATTTCTGCATGGTATGCAGGACGGAATTGGTATAATTCAACAAACCAGTTTTATCTATATAAATATCTGAATTGACTGCCTCTTCGAATCTGCTGCTATCCGGATTCAAATAAATTCCCACTGCACACCTCCCATATTCTCGTCTGCACCTATATACTACCATTTATTATATCTGTCTTTCGGAAGGTTTACAAGGTCAAAACCACTTTGAATACCGCCATCTTTTTCCGTTATTCAGCTTCTTTTCTCACAAAAACACGAAACACGTCAGGACCATCAGACATCAGTCCCGACAATATTTAGTGTCGTTGTTTTTCTTATTCTTGATGACAATGAAGCAGACTATGCAACGGGTTTATCAAGATTTCAAAGGTAACCCCCGCATTAGAAAACAATCGCGCTGCTCTTATTTCTTCTCTCCGCCAACCTTGCGGAAGTTATTGAAATCATTCACGACTTCCCGAACACACCAGACCAGTGTATCGAATGCGCCTGCCTCGTACAGATTGATCAGGATCATACCAATCGGGATTGCAAGGATCATCCCCACAACACTGCCCACCCTGTAACCGATGAACATGAATAACAGCGATGCAAACGGATCAAGTCCTACGGAATCGCCGATCAGCTTCGGCTGTACGATCTGGTGCACGACAAGAGAGACCACATATAAAACGATCATGCCAACCGCCATCTTGTAATCTCCGGTAAAAAGTTTGATAACCGCCCACGGACAGAGCACTGTTCCCGTTCCAAACACCGGAAGCATATCCAGAAACGCAATGCCAAAGGCGATCAGCCATGCAAAATCTACCCGGAGGATCAAAAGACCGATCAGAAGAATGACATAAATAACGCCCATGATCTTAAACTGTGCTTTAAAATAGCCTCCTACCGCATGCACAAGCTGTTTATAGATACGTTCTGTTTTTGCAAGGAATCCGGCAGATAAATGTTTCTCCACCCCGGTGATCAGTTTGTCTTTATCTGCAATAAAAAAATATGCTGCAAGCAGTCCTACGACTATGCCAACAATCATATCCGGCAGACTTTTAGCAAATTCTCCGATTGCCCCAAGCGTTGCAGAATCTGAGCTGGACACAAAATTTGTCAAAAAATCCTGAATCGCAGTTCCGATGGCACTTAAATCCACATTCTGCGTAAATGGCAGTTTTTCCAGCAGCTGCTGCAGCTGATTGATTGCCTCGGAAAATTCGGTTCCGGCATTGGCAGACATCGTTGGCAGATACGCCATAAATGCTCCGATTCCTTTCGCAAGGACTGCCCCTGCGCCATAGCAGGCCAGCACTACCAGTCCGATGACCAGCACGATCATGATGACCGAACCATATTTCCGGTTAATTTTGATCCGTTTCTCCAGAAACTTCACCATCGGATTTGCGATCATCGCAAAAATCATTCCCACCACAAACGGCATAAAATAGATCAGCAATTTTGGAAGAAATGCGAACACAAAAATCAACAAAAACACTGCCCAAAGCAGATTGCATGCAATTTTTAAATATTTTGTCCTGAAATTGCTCATAACTTCTCTTTTTCCTCTCGATCAAAAAATCTTTTCCATAGATTATTTTCCATAAATTGCTTTCTATTTTAACACATTCTTTTTTTGAAAAAAATATATTCCCGAATCTTTTATACTTTCTTTACCAAATCTTTATTTTTCCGCTATAAGAGCTGCTCCGTGTCCTACAAATAGAGTTTAAATTTTCTTTTTTACAAGAAAATGGTTTGCAGCCGTAACCCCGGCTCCTGCCAACAAAAGAAAATAGAAGTTCAGTCCCCTGCTGATCAGCATGGATGGGATCAGACTGCCCTTAGAAAATACCGGTGCAAAGACTGACCGATACATCAGTTCGGTGATTCCCTGCGCTCCCGGCAGCGGAAGCATATCCACCGCAATGTAGACCGATGCCTGTAATAGAACTACCTCCTGTATGGAAGTCCCCGCCTGTCCAAGTCCGAGATATACCATATAAGTAAGCAGAAATACACTACACCTCTGCAAAAACGTCACGGCGATGACCACTATTAATTTTCCCGGATGCTGCTTCAGCCAATCCACGGCATTTCTATAGTTTCCCGTAAATGTCTGCACCTTATCCATGCGCTGTGGATTTGCTTTCCAGATGTCGAGCCGGATAAACTGCTTTTCCACCCACGTCCAAACGACAATCATCCACTGTGGAAAAAGCATTGCGGCAAGTACAACTGCAACGGCAACCGTGTTCAGCGCAAGCCCCAGCAAATATAATGGAAAAAAGGACTGCAGCTCTGTTTTCAATGCGCCGCCGCAAAAAAGTAACATTCCGACACCTAAAACTACCAACACAAATTTATAAATTACTGCCACCGTCATAAGCACTATGGTACTGTCAGAACCTTTGTTTCCATCTTTGTTCATATAATAAAGCTGCACCGGCTGCCCACCTGTTGCGGATGGTGTGATGCCCGAATAAAAAAATCCAATAAACGAATATTGGATACAACGCCACAGAGAACATACCTTTTCTTTTCCAACAACACAGAGAACGGTTGTCTGACTGTCTGTTTTTTTTCGCATGGATGTGAGCAGATACCAGATCATGCTGCCCTCTGCGCAGACAAAAAATAACGCCAGTCCTGCCGCTGCAATCAGGTACGGAACTGACATATTTTTTACTGCCTGATAAATTTCTGACAGATTCTGTCCATGGAGTAACGTATAAAAAGTCAAAAACATAATCCCAAGAAACAAGACTGTCTGCAAGATTTTCTTTTTCATATCCACGTAGCCACCTTTCCTCTTTTTTGGACAGAACTGTTACGCAATTTTTTCAACAGCACAAACCGTTTCTTCCTGCACAGACATTTCCACTAATTCTCTCAAACTTCCTTCAAAAATCCGTTTCCGTCCAAATTTTTCCATGAAATCCTTTGGTGTCACAAGGGAAAAATGTTTTTCCCAATGACAGACGCCGTACTTCTCTAATACCCGTGCCACGTAGGAAGAACAGGTGTAATGGTTTTCCTGGTAAAATGGAATGTTCCACAAAATAAATGGTAATCCTGCAACTGCATAATGATAATGAAATCTTTCCTGCATAGCCAGATGCAGTTCCTGACGGATTGCCTCCTTTTGTACAAGCGAACACTCAATACTACACACCATATAATCAGCCGTTGGAAACACCGTTAAGATTTTTCTTTTATCCTCTTTTTCAAATCCGGCAAACAGCGGAACCGCAGGATTTCTGCGTCCCACACTGTATGCCTCCTCAAGTTCCGCATCCATCGAAATAACCACATGAATGTACTTCTGTTTGATGACCTGCCGTATCATTCCGGCAAAAAATCCCGGTGTATCTACAAATGCAATATAAATCTGTGCCATATCTTTATTCCTCTGTACTTTTTTCTTATCACTGGAACTGATAAATTTTTCTTGCCATGCGGTAGCCGCCGACTGTGATTTTTCCACCTAATCTTCCCGGCAGATAAGTAAGACCGCTTAAGGTAGAACATCTTAACCGGTAATAAAGTATCCTGTCATAATCCTTCACCTGCTCCCACATCCTTTTACGTTTCTGGAACGCCTCCTCTGTTTTGATCAGAAGAAGATGGATTGAAGAAATGGACAACATGATTGAAATATTGCGCATCATGTAAACGGCCAGTTTTGGATACATTTTTTTCACTTCTCTTAAATCCACACTTTTTGCAACAAGCTCTGTCACGCGGATCTGCTGGTCGATACACTTCATCAGGACTTTCTCGTTGACCGACTGATCTTCCCTTCCAAGGTAGTAATGATACAGGTCAATATCCATGTAGTAGAGATTCTTCGCATACGGAAGCGGCTGATAGGAAAACAGGTTATCCACATAAAACGTGTGCTCCGGCAGTTTTACCCCCGACTGTCTCAATACTTTCGTCTGAAACATAAGTGCATGCATAATCAAATACTGCGATGGATGAAAATGTCCGATTGTGTTCCAGTTGCACATTTTTTCAGTTGGAAATACATTTCTGTAATTCATCGGTTTCTGGATTCCCTCATCCAGATGATCGTACACATAATTACAGATGATCAGATCTGGGAACTGTGCGACTTCAAAACTTTTTATTTTATCTAACATTTTCAGATAAGCATCACGGTCGAACCAGTCGTCGGAATCCACGACTTTATAATAAAGTCCATGCGCCAGCTCCAGCCCTCTGTTCACACCGGAACCATGACCGCCGTTTGGCTTATGCACCGCTTTTACAATGTTTGGATAAAGCATTTCGTATTCATCTGCGATCGCACCTGTCCGGTCGGAAGAACCATCGTCAATAATGAGGATCTCGACATCCTCGCCGCCCACCAAAAGTGAATCCACACATCTTCGCATATAATTTTCTGAATTGTAACATGGGATTGTAAATGTGATATATTTCATTTGGAATGACCTCCGCTATACTCTGTAACATTTTTACTGTTAACGAGTATAACGGTTCATTCTTAAAATACACATGGATTATTCTAAAGAAAAGGTAAAGATTACCTATACAAAATGTTAAATCTTCAATAATTCGATCATAAACAGCCAGACCAGTCCATAATAAGTAACCACTGCTACCAGATCATTCACGGTTGTGATAAGTGGTCCTGACGCGACTGCCGGATCGACTTTGATCTTATGGAAAAGCAGTGGGATCGTTGTTCCGACAAGGCTCGAGATCACCATCGCAAGCATTAAGGAAACTCCCACACAACCTGAGATCAAAAACGAATAGGAAAGCGCATTTCCTTTTATGAAACACACATAGAGTCCGATAAATACAAATGCCATAATTCCAAGAAACAGTCCATTTGCAAAACCAATGCGCATCTCTTTCAAAATCAGTCCAAACTTATCTTTCCGGTTTAAATTCTCATCCATCAGCACACGGATTGTCACAGCCAGCGACTGGGTTCCGACATTTCCTGCCATATCTAAAATCAATGACTGGAAACACATCACAATCGGGATCACTGCAACGACCGTCTCAAAAATTCCGACAACCGAAGATACCACCATTCCCAAAAACAGCAGGATGATCAGCCACGGGAGACGTTTTTTCATACTCTGAAACGTCGTCTCCTCCAAATCTTCTTCCGCGGTAAGACCTGCCAACTTCGCATAGTCCTCTCCCATCTCTTCATCCACGGCTTCCACAATGTCATAAGCTGTGATGACTCCTAAGATTTTTCCTTCCTCTGACAATACCGGAATGGAATCCTCTGCGTAGTCTTTTAACCGTTCGATACACTCACTGATTTTCTCATGTGCTCCCACATACGGATAGGAAGTCGAGATCAGATTGTCCAGATCCTGATAATCTCTTGCCACGATCAGGTCTTTTAAGTCGATTGCTCCATAATACTGCTCATTTTCATCTACTACATAGATCGTTGAGATATTATCGTTCTCTCCCGCCTGACGGATCAGCTCATGCGTAGCCTGACGGATGTTCAGATTCTTTCCTATGACGATAAAATTCGTTGTCATTTTGCTACCGATCTCATCATCTTCATAAGATAAAATCAGTTTGACATCTTTTTCCGCATCATCATCCAGCAGATCAACGATCCTGGTCTTAGTGTCCGCATCCAGATTCTCCAGAACATCGACCGCATCATCGGAATCCATCTCCGAAATGACTCTGGCAGCATTTTCCAGGTTGATCTCCTGCAAATACTCTGCCGCATCCTCGGTATAGGAAAGGATTTCCGCAATATACTCCTCTCCAAGCAACGGATAGAGTTTTTTTCTTTCCTCCGGTGTCATCTGCTCCATTGCATCCGCAATGTCGCTCTCATGATAATCGGAGATTTTTTCGAGCAATTCTTCTTTTCCAAGATTGCTTCGGAATAATGTTAATAATTCTTCTACATAAGTCGGTTCTTTTAATACTTCTTTTTGCATTTCTGCCTCCTGTTCTCCCTGAAAAAAAGGGCATAAAAAACCACCGCTTTACTTCCAAGCAGCATGTGTAAGTTCCTGCTGTTATAGTTCATGACAATAGATTGTCCGCGAAGCGTGCACTCTATTGTATAGGCTTGTAAACCGGTGGTTTCAGAAGGCATATTCTATTATCACAGAGGTCAGACGCCCACAGACATCTGCCCTGTGCCAAAGCATTCAGAAAATCCATCGGTTTTGTTCTTTCGCCCCGCACTATCACAACTGTCCATGAATGTCACCTCCTAAAAAATTTCCATTGCTATTATATAATCGTGACCGGAAATGGTCAACTCATTTCTGCCTCATTTCTATCTGTCTTTCATAAATGCCTCAATCTCGTCCGGATCACGGATAATTGCCTCTGAGAGACACTCACAGCCGTTCTCTGTGATCAGAAGATCATCCTCGATACGGATTCCGATTTCCCATTCGTCAATGTAAAGTCCCGGTTCATCAGTAATGATGGCACCCGGTTGTAATGTTTCATTGCAAGCCGCTGTGACATCATGCACATCGATTCCAAGATGATGGGATACGCCATGCATATAATAAGTATCAATCTCGTCCTCTTTTTCGATCAGACCGAGTTTCATGCAGCCTGCTGCAAGCACTTTCTTTGCAATCTCATTTAACTCTTTTAACGTCATGCCCGGTTTTGCAGTCTTTGCAACCTCACGGTTTGCAGCTAAAACAATGTCGTAAACCTGTCTCTGGCGCTCTGTGTATGTTCCGTTTACCGGATAAGTTCTTGTGATATCTGCGCAGTATCCGCGGTATTTTGCCCCGAGATCCATCAGCAGTAAAGAACCATCCTCACAAATGTCAAGGTTTGTGTCGTAGTGAAGCATGGTTCCGTTCGCACCGCTTCCTGCGATGGTAGGGAATGCAGTTCCCTCCGCTCCGTTATAGCGGATCATGTATTCAAAATCAGCCTGTGCCTGATATTCTGCCATTCCCGGCTCTAAATGTTTCATCACATACTGCAATGCTTTATCGGTAATGCCGATCGCCTCCCGCACAAGTGCTACTTCATCCCCGTCTTTTTGCATACGCAGTTCTGCGATCACCTGCGAAATATTTTTCACTGCATGTCCCGGATATTTTTCTGCAAATTCTTTTGCTTTGATCATATTGTAATCCGGCATGTCCTCAAACTGATATCTGTAACAGTCAAAATACAGGCTGTCGATATCTTCCCTTGCCATCATGCGGTCAACAGCGCCTTCAAAAGAATCTAAAAACATCACATTATCGATACCGGAAATCTCTTTTGCCTCATCCACTGTCACTTTTCTTCCGTACCAGCGCTCCTGTGTCGGGTCTGCTTCTTCGATAAATAGAATCACCTGCTCCTCTTTCAATGTCTTTTTCATCAAAAGAATCATATGGTCTCTTCTTAATCCTGTCAGATAAAAAAAGTTTCTGTCTGCCTCAAATGGTGCATATTCATCTGCACTCACATGGCTCTCAATCCCGGAAAATAAGATCAACGCTGACTGTCTCTCCATTTTCTCAAAAACCTGTTTTCTTCTCTCTGCAAAATTCATGGTTGTTCTCCTCTTTTTTCAATCATCTATTGACAGAAACTCAAATCGTATTTTCTGTCATAATAAAGGCAGGTTCTTTCATCTCTGAAAAAGCCTGCCCGAAAAACTTATTGGTTGTCACCTATGCCTCTGCGCTCATCTGGATTCTCGTTGTGATCTCTTTTACTTCAGCCATCAAAGCAGAATACATCTCCATCTCAATTCCAACCGGCGACATATGCGGATGCTCCTGTTTCATACGGTATGCCTGTACCAGTAAACTTCTCTTCACATCTTCAAGTTCTAAAAGCTGCTCTCTGCTCATAACCAATCTCCCACATAACATATTTTCATTTGCAGTGCACTATATCTCGTACGTGCGCCTCAACTATAATAGCATATATGGTAGATTTTAGCGCATGAAATTCATCGGCAAAAGTAACAATATTTTTTCTGACATTTGGCACATTTGTCTATTGCCTGAAAAATTTTCATCACTTTTTACAATTGCATCAGCGTTTGCAGTGCCTCATTTTCTACAATACATTTTCCGTGTTCTTTTATAAATGCAATTTGTCCGACCTCAGCATAACGGCAATTGTTATATTCTACAATTGTAAACGCAAATGGCCGTAATTCTTCCCTTGAAAAATGGATCAGATCCATCACAAGATAGTATTTTTGCTGGAATTTATAAAGACTGCTTGTAGGCATTTTTTCTGTAAATGGTGCCAGACGGATCAATCGCAGCATTTCATCCAGACTGGAAAACTCCAGACTAAACGGAACCGATGTCTCAAAAATTTCATTGTCCTCTTTCTGCTCAGTACCATTTGCATCTTCTGTCTCTGTCTTTTTTGCATCCTGGCTGTGCTTTGCCTTATATTTTTCGAGGAAATCATCGATAGCACTCTGTTTTTCCTCTTTATTCATCTGCCGAAATTCTGATAATTTTTCCGGTGCGAGCTGGTTCATCAGCTGTCCGACCGTATCCACAAGATTCTTAAAACTCATCTCGGAATCTCCGCCAAACGTGATCGCCATGCTGTGATCCTGCAAAAGTTCTGCCTTCACTACCGGTGAAATATTCTGCATACTGATATTGCCCTGCTCCTCTACCAGTTCCACCACCGCACGCATAAACTCCTGCGTCACCTCGGTATTTCCAATAATCTCATCAATATTGTATCCCATTTCACGGATTTCTTCTTCAGACAGTGCACATCTGATCTTATTTTCACCTAATCTCTCAATTTCCATATGTATTACCTTCTAAAACATCTTTCCGATGCTTTGCAATCCAAAAATACTTTATACCTTTCGAATGGCTTTGCATTCTTGGAATGCTGTTTCTTCTTATAAAGAATATGTTGTTATTTTCACAGCTATTATCCTATTTTTTTATGCATTTGTAAATAGGGTTTCGATTCCACATATCTGCCACAAAATAGGTCAATGCTGTCCATGTATACACGGAATAGAAAATGCCGTACTCATCAACGCCGTCCTTTAAAATTTTCTGTGCCTGCTCTTTTGTCAGAAAAGAAAAGCCGTCAAAACATTCACTTCCCTCTGCACCGTCCTGTGACATACCTGTCAGAGTATCCCGGTTCAACACGATTTTCACAAGTGCGTTGCTCTCATCCGTCATTCCCGGTGTGCTGAAAAGACATGGATTGATCACTTCCAGTTCATCTGTATCCAAAACCTCAATTCCGGTTTCTTCTTTCAGTTCTCTTTTTGCAGTCACAAGCAATGGTTCGTCTTCCTCTTTATCTGCCGGATCGATCAGTCCCGCCGGGACACTTAACAGAAATTGTCCTGCCGGATACCGGAATTCACGGTTCAACAACAGTTTTGGCTCACCGTTGGATGGATTCCAGATCGTGATGCAGCTCACCGCATCTGGAAGCATATTTTGAAATTCTTCCGTAGACTTCACTGCCACAAGATCATCTGCGCTCCGTCTTGTTGCATTATAGTAATGTCTGCCCTCGGCATACTGAAGATCAAATACTTTGATAAACTTTGTTTCCAACAGCGTTTTTATATTCTGTTTTGTGATTTTGGGACGCATAATAAACTTCCTTCCTTAACCGATGATTGCGAAACTCCTTTACACAATACTTTACATTGTTCTATATTCAGGACTTTTATAAAAATATACTCTGTTTCATTTTTACAATAATTTACACCCGATAGCGGTTCAGGCAGGAATAAATCTCCTGAATTCTTGGGATTGCGTATCCACCGGAGATAACGCCATGCTCTGCGGCAAATACCATTCCTTCCTGCTCTAACTTTTGTTCTAACCACTGTGCCGTTTCTGAAATGGTACGCTTTCCATCCACCAGATGTTCCACAGTATATTTCAAAAGCAGTCCCAGTGCCGCCGTCTGCTCGCTGTCGATCAACTGCTCGATATAGCGCAGGTCGACATTCTGTTTTCCAAGCATAAAGCCATCCACACCAAGCGTCTTTACCTTCAAGCGCTCCGGCTCGCCTTTTTTCACTTCTCCGCTCCTGTAGTCCCTGCGTTTTACCGTTCCATTCCTGTCTTTTTCCATGACACGGTGGCTATCCGGTAAAACAAATGGTTTTGCTGTCTCCTGCATGATTGGAAATTGTCCACACAGGTTCTTTGCTTTCTCTGTGATATCCACAGGTTCATACTGATCCATCTGGATCACAGTGTCTGCAATGTGGAAAAATGCTCCCGAACTTCCCGCAACCAGAATGGTAGAAATTCCTGCTTTTTCATACAGATCCTCTGCTCTGGATAAAAACGGTGTGATCGGCTCTTTGTCCGGGCTTACCACTTTCTGCATAAACGCATCCCGCACCATAAAATTGGTTGCAGAAGTATCCTCATCCAGCAAAAGCAGTCTGCTGCCAGCCTCAACCGCTTCCACGATGCCAGCCGCCTGGGACGTGCTTCCACTCGCATCAGCAGTCGAAAAATCCTTCGTATCCCTGCCGTTTGGAAGATCATTGATAAACATGGAAATATCTACATTTTTGATAAATCTTCCATCCTCAGAGCGGAGCTTTTGTGCCGTTTCATCTGCGATCACATATTCCCTGCCATCTCCGGCAATATGATTGTATACGCCTAATTCCAACGCATTTAAAAGTGTAGATTTTCCATGATAACCGCCGCCTACGATCATGGTGATCCCTTTGGGAACTCCCATTCCTGTAATCTTACCCCGGTGCGGCAGTTCTAATGTCACGCGCATTGTTTCCGGAGAAACAAATTTTACAGACTGCTTCATTGGCTTGGAAGAGATACCGCTCTCCCTTGGCAGCACAGAGTCATCCGCCACAAACGCAGCCAGCCCAAGTTCTGGCAGCTTCTCACGGATTGCCTGCTGATCTTCTGCCAGTTCCACAGCCTCTTTTACTTTTTGCGCATTCAGATTTTTATAATAAAAAGACTGCTCCACGCACTGTGGCAGATATTCAAATAAGATTTTTTCGAGTTCTTTTGCATTGATCGTTCTTCCATTTGCAGGAAACCCGACTGCAAATCTGGCGGTAATCTCTTTTTCACTGATTTCACATGCTGTCCTCTGCAGCACTTCCTGTCCGCAGTGTGTCACTGAGATCAGCCCGCTTTTCCCGGATCCCTTCGCTTTAAAGTTGAACTGATTCACTTTTGCCGCAAAATTGCGAAGCAGTTCATCCGCCAACGCGGTTCTTGTCAGCTTATCTTTCATTGCAAATGCCGGGAATCCGGCTGCCTTCGCATCCACTGTCACCCTCACATCCGATGGCGCCGCAAACGGATCGCCCTGCACATGGTCAATTGACAATATGTATTTGGGGAACTGGTAACTTCCGCGCAGGGATTTGTATAATGGGTAACTTTTATGGTCTATTGTTTTTAATTGTGATTGTAGGTCGTTGTATGATTGCATGGGGACTCCTTTTTGTATTGTGTTTTTATGAAATTTTTGTGCTATTTGCTCGTCTTTCTTATTTGCAAATATGTACCGCCTCTAATTAATTACTTCATTTGACTGAAAACTATGAAAAAGTATCAAATAGGATTTCTTTATAGTATCCATGATATCACATAAATGACTTTATTTGGCAGATATTTTTGAACATCAAATTATGTTAATGAACAACCTAAGAAATTTCCCACCTGTCACGTTAGGAATATTTCAATCTACGCTCCTACAAGAGGAGCGACTTAAACTGAAATATATCCAAAATGGAAATAGTTATTTCAATCCACGCTCCTACAAGAGGAGCGACAATGATTTCCAGTCGCGATATAGTTGAGATTACGATTTCAATCCACGCTCCTACAAGAGGAGCGACATCGTAGGCATTTGCCTTTGTGTAGGCTATGTCGTATTTCAATCCACGCTCCTACAAGAGGAGCGACCAGCTGTCTCGTAAGCTGATACTCTTTGCTTCATATTTCAATCCACGCTCCTACAAGAGGAGCGACTGAAAATTGCAAGTGTTCGGAATGCCCTCTTACTATTTCAATCCATTCAATCCACGCTCCTACAAGAGGAGCGACAGTCGGACTTCCTCAAAATATGACAGATCTGATTTTATTTCAATCCACGCTCCTACAAGAGGAGCGACCACGAGTTTCGCAGCAACAATTTGCAAGCTGAGACTATTTCAATCCACGCTCCTACAAGAGGAGCGACTCGGAGCAGACATTATGTTCCTTTGCTCTGACAACATTTCAATCCACGCTCCTACAAGAGGAGCGACGCGGTTCAGGTTCCGGGATAATATATCCACCTTTTATTTCAATCCACGCTCCTACAAGAGGAGCGACTTCCTTGTGGATGCTGCAGCGCAATAGCGGTTCAATTTCAATCCACGCTCCTACAAGAGGAGCGACCTTATTTACCATGCCTTTTCGCCACGGGCCATGTATTTCAATCCACGCTCCTACAAGAGGAGCGACTGTAGTAGCACGCTGTGCTGTCTTTCCCACCAGAATTTCAATCCACGCTCCTACAAGAGGAGCGACTATGTCTTTTCCCTGAGATATTTCAATTGTCGTCTATTTCAATCCACGCTCCTACAAGAGGAGCGACTTTTATTGTGGTATCTGCGGTTCCTGCTCGTATCATTTCAATCCACGCTCCTACAAGAGGAGCGACTATTCTGGTGCGGATGTTCCTGCTGAACTATATATTTCAATCCACGCTCCTACAAGAGGAGCGACTCATATGACTGCCAAATTCCAATAGATGTAGAAATTTCAATCCA
>ERZ857745.2270-NODE-2270-length-21327-cov-5.991820_pt1 | contig 21327 bp, 21 predicted proteins | sample MGYA00519699_ERZ857745 | MGnify/ENA primary metagenome ERZ857745 (study PRJEB31778, sample SAMEA3449357) | human gut metagenome | biome: human gut; feature: human-associated habitat; material: faeces | place: United Kingdom | collected 2010/2012 ...
AACTGATTACCGATTTGGTTTGGAAAGAGGATTGTGATTTCTATTCGAGAAAAGCGATTCATAATCATATAAGTAAGCTGCGTAAGAAGTTGCGCTTTGAACCGGATCTTCCAAACTATATTGAGAGTGTCGCCGGGATCGGCTATAAATTTGAACATCTATAACATGAGCCCACAAGGTGTTGTTTCCCCTTGTGGGCTTGCTTTTTGCAGCATATATTCTAAGAGCGGAATATGTAGAAAATTGCGAATATAAAGAGTAAAAAGCGAATATCTGCGGACTGATAAAGGAAACATAACCGATATAATTTTCTCCCAAGGAGGTATCAAGCAGCCGATTCAGGTTCCTCCTTGATGGGAGGAAATGCCTATGCGTCTATGCAACACAGATCTGCAGATAAACTGCTTTACATTCAGTCACCTATACGTCGTAGTCCAGCTCGTATGGATTGCGGCGTTTTTGGTTTCGACAAAGTTTGAGCATTTTCGCTGTCAACCTCCCGGAAAAATTTCATACTGCTGCTTTGGCGCGCCTGTTCTTTGTACGGGCGCGCTTTTTTGTACCCTTTTTTTAATCAGAAAGAGACTTAGACCTTATCGCTGCCGCAGCCCACCCTCTGATTTCGATTTTTGCCATCAACTCAAACATCGAAATTGGAGGAAATTACTATGAAGAAAATCAATCTTCGGGATTATTACCCGTATTATACACAGGACATGATCGTTGAGGTGCCGGATGAAGTTGCTTTGTTGCTTCGGGAATATATGTTGTTGGAAGAAGCCTATCGGATTCGTACATACCGCTATAAAGCATTTTACTCTCTGGATCGAGACGAAGGTATTGAGCGTGAGATATTGCAAAAGCCTCTTAACCCGGCAGAAATTTGGGAACAGCGCCAAATGACGGAGTTGATTTATAAAGGTCTTTCCAAACTTCCGGTAAAGCAGCGCCAACGAATCTATGCACACTTTTTTCTTGGCATGAGCAAAGCAGATATTGCCAAAGCGGAAGGAACACACAAAAGCCGGATCACCCGTTCTATCGAAGCCGGATTGCGTAGTCTGGAAAAATATTTCAAAGAAATTTTATAACAGACGGCAACTTTGCCCCTAAAAATGTACTGAATAGTAGAGGGACATATTCGGCGGGACAAGCTGGACGGGTGTGGTAAGGAAGCATATACATCCTCCCACCCCAACTGCAATATCAATTTGTCTGCCATGCCCCTTGCTTGTTCCTTGACAACCGAATATACGCTGTTACAGGTACTTCATTCTGTGTTCCGAGCGGCAGATGGGGCGGCGCGGTGACAGGCGGCCTAAGGAGGTGATGAATCCAGGCTGTCCGAGCGATAAACGCAACCTACGAAACCGGCTGTGGCAGGCCGGACGCGATAACGACGCAGATCATAATGGTACTTCTTCACAGCTTCCTAAAGACTTGGGGAGAGTTCCTGCGGCGTTTGCTTGCTCTGGCAAAGCGGCGGCGTATGTGGGACTATGATGCGGTGACGCTACCCGCAGCCTGTAACAGCCCCGTCCTTATAACAGAAGGACTTGCCGGGGTGCGTGGCAAATACGGCAGTAAAATCGAAATCAGATATAATGGGCCGGATTTATGTGTGTAATAACCATAGATCCGACCTATTCATGTGGTTTTGATGATAAGATATAAAAATGTGGGAAGAAAGTGATCTATACTACAGGTGGAAAACATAGCGGCGGAAACTGCTGAAAGTATTGTTGCTGTGTGTTATAATCAATCAAGATGCAAATGCTTAAAGGATATAAGGAGTGAGATACAGCATGAAAATACTTTATGTTACAGACCTGCATGGAGATAAAAATAAATACAGAAAATCATTAGAAATAGCTATGAAACAAGAGATCAGAGTTATTGTGAATGGTGGAGATATGCTTCCAAAATTGGGAGAAAGACATACAGAACAACCGTTATTTATCAAAGGATTTCTAAGTAATTACTTTTCCATATTGCAAGAACATAACATTACATACCTTAATATGCTGGGGAATGACGATTTGCTATCTGTGGATAATCTTTTTGAACAGACTTGTGGGGGATTCGCAAATGTTCATAATATAGCAGGTAAAAAAATCCGCATTGACGAATATGAATTTATTGGAATGAATCAGATTTTGGATCATCCCTTTGGATGTAAGGATCGAGTTGTTACAGAGACAGATTATATTCCCCAAAGACAACTTAGCCTTTTTGCCGGTATATCGAATGAATATGGTTATGACAGAATTTTTGACTGGTTGGAGTATTCCAAAACAGAACTTCCATTGATGTGTGGAATTTTGAAAGAACTGCCTGAACCGGAGAGTCCGAAGAAAACGGTATATGTTATGCACATGCCTCCTGCCGGATTGCGTTTGGGACAGCTTCTATATCAGGATTTGGATATAGGATCAGTAGATATTTATGAGTTCCTTAAAGCCAAACAGCCGTTACTTTCTCTGCACGGGCATATTCACGAAAGTCCTGATACAGAAAAAGGATCATGGATGAATCAGATAGGTACTACAACCTGTATTCAGCCAGGGCAGACAGAGTTTGGCGATAGTAGTATGGTTTATGCAGAGATAGATTTAAAAAGCGGAGTATATGCACGAAGAATTGTAAATATATAGGAGCAAAAAAACACCAGTGATGGTGTTTTTTTGTTGCCCGGAAATGAGGTGAGCACATGGAAAATCCTAAACAGGAGAATGCAGTCCAAATTGGGAATACAACGTTTTATGTAACTTCCGTTTTTTCCGGTACGGTTCAGTTGGAGTATTTAATTAAACGACTGATCCAGAAAGAAATTGAGCAGGAAAACAATACCCGTTGATTGAAAAAAACAGTAGAGCAAATTGCTGAAAAGAGTGCTTAAACGTGTTATAATTATAAAGTACAAAGCAGTTTGTTTGCTGTTGGAAAGGAGCAGAAATGTTAAAACAGCAGACAAAACTAAGAGTTAGATTATATGCACGTTTATCGAAAGACGATGGGGATGCGGATAAGGAAAGCAACAGCATTACCAATCAGTTGCAGATGTTAAGGTACAATGCTAAGGAAAAAGGATTTGAAGTGATAGGCGAATATGTGGACGATGGTTATTCTGGAACCACCTTCAACCGGCCGGATCTGAACCGTATGATTAAAGATGCTATGGACGATCCGGAACCGAGCGGTATCATGGTAAAGGATATGTCACGTTTTGGACGTAACAATGCCATGTTCATGTATTATGTGGAAGAAATCTTTCCTAATAATGATATTTTGTTTATTGCTTTGAATGATGATGTCGATACAAGATTTGATGAAAACGAGATGATGCCGTTTAAATCTATTATGAATGAGTATTATGCTCGTGATACATCAAAGAAAATCCGAAGCGTAAAAAAGACAACAGCATTGAGTGGTGGGTTCTGCGGTTCATTTGCACCTTATGGTTATGTGGTGGACCCAGAGAACAAAAGAAAGCTATTGGTTGATTCTGATACAGCACCTATTGTCAAACGAATTTTTGAATTATCGAAACAGGGCAACAGCGTTCATCAGATTGCGAGAACCTTGTGCGAGGATGGTGTTCTGATTCCGAGAGCATACAGGGCAATGAAGAACGGCACTCTGGAAACAAGTACAGGATTTAAGTTTCCAACGGATTGGGTAGCAAAGAATGTGAAGATGATTTTGGAGAATCAAGTGTACCTGGGACATATGGTTTCTCATAAGACACAGACCAAATCATTTAAGAATAAGAAGCCGGTTGCAGTTCCGAAAGAAGAATGGATCATAGTACGGAACACCCACGAAGCGATCATTGATGAAGAAACCTTTGAACTGGTGCAGAAATTCATCAGTGTAAAAAAACAGCCGAATAAAACAGGACGTCCTAATATATTTGTGGGTCTTGTGAAATGCCCGGATTGTGGTCGCAACATGGCGTTTTCTAATCCAAATGGAAGGGAGCCTCGCTTTCGCTGCAGAACTTATGTAAGGAATAGCAATCTTTGTACAACCCATGCCATTTCTTATGAGGCGTTGCAACAGATTGTTATGAGTGATATTCAAAAGCATATTAAGAATATGGAAGCCTTAGGAGATCAGTTTATACAGGAAATGCACGAATTGAGCGAAAAAGGCGGCAGTAAGAAAATCAAACAGTTCGAGAAAGACTTGGAAGTAGCAGAAAAACGGATTGCAGAAATTGATAGTGTGATTATGAAGCTCTTTGAGCAGAATGCACTCGGTAAGATTTCTGATGAACGCTTTGAAAAGATGTCCTCAGCTTATGAAAGTGAGCAGAAAGAACTTGCTCAAAAAAGAGACGAATTAAGAACTAAAATCAGAGCGGAAGAAAAGAAAACACAGAGTACCAATCAATTTTTGGAAACAATTCGTAAGTATGAAACAGTAACAGAACTGAACCGTTCTATGCTGGTGGAGCTGATTGATAGTATTTATGTATATCAGGCAGAGGGAACCGGCAAAGATCGTAAGCAAAGAGTGGAAATTAACTATCGTTTTCTTGCGGGGTCTCAATGTGGTATCGCCTGATGGTAACGGTCGTGTGGGCAGACTGATTATGTTCAAGGAATGCCTGAAGTACAATATTGTTCCGTTTATTATCGAGGACAATCTGAAGATGTTTTACTATCGTGGTTTGAAAGAATGGGATGAAGAGAAAGGGTATCTGATGGACTCCTGCCTGACGGCACAGGATCGGTATAAAGCGTATTTGGATTATTTCAGGATCGAGTATTAGGGAAGCAATTATAAAAACGGGAGAAAAATATGATTGCGATTCGGCAGGCGACTTTAGTTGATGCAAAGCGTCTTCTTGAGATTTATGATTATTATGTAAAGAATACGGCCATCACGTTTGAATACGATACGCCATCTCTGGCGGAATTTCAAAGCCGGATGGAGCGGACGATGAAGCGGTATCCATACCTGGTGGCAATGGATGGGCAGCGCGTGGAAGGATATGCTTATGCGGGGATTTTAAAAGAGCGCGCAGCGTATCAGTATTCCTGCGAGCTGTCCATTTATCTCGATCATAACGCCCGACATAAAGGCATGGGAAGAAAACTTTATGAAACATTGACCTATCAGCTTGAAGCAATGGGCATTCGAAATCTGTATGTCTGCATCGCTTATCCAGAGAAGGAGGATGAATATCTGACAACCAATAGTGTTGATTTTCATGCACACTTAGGGTTTGAAAAAGTCGGCGAGTTTCACCGGTGCGGATACAAGTTCGGACGCGAGTATAATATCGTCTGGATGGAGAAGAGGATTGGAGGAAGCCATGTTACTGAACTTTAATGAAATGAAAGAAATCACGATGCCGGGCATGAACGATGGAACCGGTACGATGAGCGCAAAACTGTATATGGACGAGCAGGGTAAAATCATTCCTTGCTCCATTCATCCCGGAGGATCCATCGGCATGCACACGCATGAAACCAGCGACGACATCAATTATATATTGTCCGGAACTGGAAAAGCCGTCTGCGATGGTATAGTCGAATCCCTGAGTGCTGGTACTTGCCACATCTGTCAAAAAGGTTCCGCCCACAGCATTGAAAATACCGGGGAAGAGGATCTGGTGATGCTGACGGTTGTGGTGGAGCGGTAGGGATGACAGGAATGCATGATAGTATAACGTGACAGGAAATAGAAAGACGAATCTGTCTGATACAAAAATAAAAAATTGTAATAGATTTTAATGAGCCTGCAGGCGTTTCGAGTATTCTGAATGGTTGCAGGTTTTTGATTATAAGCACTATGAAGTCACATAATTATTAAGAAAAGTGTGATGTAGATCACATAATTATGTAGTTTTATGTGATAGAGGTGATTGGAATGGATTTTATTAAATAGATAGAAATAACAAAATAAAATTTATCATTGATATGTTAATATTACATAGTACAAGTTGCCATATGTACTGGATATGAGGGATAGATGTAAAGAAAAAGGATAAAAATAATAAAAACGGTATAACATAAAGGAATTTGTATGATAAATCACCAACTTTACGGATGAAATACCGACAATCGTCCGATTAGAATAATGCCAAAGCGCAGAAAAATAAATTACCTAGACGCCGAAAAAATATTTGACAAAACGCCGAAAAATAAATTGCCGAAACGCCGAAAAAGCAGTATACTGTCAATTAAGAGGTGAGAATCAATGAAAGAATACAGACCGCGTATAGTGGATGAAATGTTAAAGGATAAACTTGAGGCAAAAGGGGCTGTTTTGATAGAAGGTCCAAAATGGTGCGGAAAAACAACAACCGCTCTGCAAGTAGCTGCCAGTGTTTTGCGAATGGATGAACCGTCAAGAAGAGATGCTAATATCCAGATGTCTGAAATTGAGCCGGAACGTCTCCTTGAGGGAGATACTCCAAGATTGATTGACGAATGGCAAATCGCGCCTAAGCTGTGGGATGCAGCACGCTATGAGGTTGATATCAGAGGTGAAGAAGGGCAGTTTATTTTAACGGGTTCTGCTGTTCCTGTGGACTCTGAAGATATCACACATTCTGGAACAGGTCGATTTACCTGGTTGATGATGAGACCAATGTCATTATATGAGTCGGGTGAATCTTCAGGAGAAGTAAGTTTGAAAGACTTGTTCAATAAACCGGATAAGATAACGGGCATCAGTGAACACAATATAGACGATCTGACATTTCTTATATGCAGAGGTGGATGGCCGCATGCAATCGGAATGAAAGAGAAAGCAGCACTTTCACAGGCTGAAGATTATTATGATGCCGTAGTGAAATCTGATATCAATAGAGCTGATGGGGTAAATAAGAACCCTGAGAGAGTGAAGAGATTAATGAGGTCTTTTGCCAGAAACCAGGGGGCGCAGATCGGCTATACTACACTTAGAGATGATATTCAGGCAAATGATACGGGTTCATTGAACGAGGATACTGTTGCATCTTATGTCAATGCATTGAAAAAGATTTTTGTAATTGAAGATATGCCGGCCTGGAATCCTAACTTGCGTTCGAAAACATCCATCAGATCAGCTGATACAAGATATTATATTGACCCGTCTATTGCGACAGCAGCATTAGGCATTGGTCCAAATGATCTGGTAAATGATTTGAATACGATGGGCTTGCTTTTCGAGACGTTATGTGTTCGGGATCTGAGAGTATATGCTGAATCCATTGGTGGAGATGTGTTACATTACAGAGATAAATCCGGCCTTGAGTGTGACACCGTTATTCATCTTCGAAATGGAAGTTATGGTCTTGCTGAAATAAAACTTGGCGGACAGAAACTTATAGAGGAGGGTGTATGTAATCTGAAAGCGTTAGAAAAGAAAATCGATACGAGCAAAATGCCGGGGCCTTCTTTCATGATGATAGTTGTGGGTATAGGGGACTTTGCATACAGGCGCGAGGACGGAATATATATCGTTCCAATAGGATGTCTAAAGCATTAGAAGCAGGTTGAGTATTGGGGAGTCAAAGAAGCGAGTAAGCCATAGCACATGTATGGTGAGAACTCACTTCTTTTGTTATATATTAAAATATTATATAATCACATGATTATTAAGAAATGTGATGTGGATCATATAATTGTGTGGTTTTATGTGATAGAGGTGATTGGAATGGATTTTAGTAAATAGATAGAAATAACAAAATAAAATTTATCATTGATATGTTATACTATATAGTACAAGTTGCTTTACATTATCAATAATAATAATATTTAATGAGGCGTAGAGATGAATCTGTTGATTATTGGAAATGGATTTGACATTGCACATAAACTTCCAACAAAATACAAGGATTTTTTACATATTTGTACTCTTGCGGAAAAGGCGCAAGTGTTATGGCGGGAGGACACGCTATTTGTTTTACCGGAGAGCTTAACAAATAGGGAACAAGAGGAAGTAAAATTAATTTGTTCAAAAATGGAGAGAAATGTATGGACAGAATTTGTTGAATTAATAAAAAATAATTTTTGGATAAAGCAATTTCAGTCCAGAAAAGATATAATAGGAGAAAATTGGATTAATCTTGAAGAAGAAATACACTATGTACTAGAAGCTGTACATAGAAATATGCTTAATTCAATGAATGAAATTGTTTCTATAGCTACTTGGAGCAGGGAATTAACCTTGCTTTCTAAATTTAGTGGTTTACAAAAGGTGCCATATACATATAGGGAATTATTTTTAAAACTGATGGAGGAACATAAAAAGGTTGTAAGAGCACTGGAATTATATATGGATGGATATATTAATAAGCTATCAATTGAACCGATACCTTATATTGGGAGTAGACATATCACTCGACTCCTTTCGTTTAATTATACTGATACTTATACAGAGCATTACAATGCTACTGTTGAAACTTGTTACTTACATGGGAAGGCTGATATTAGAAAAACAGCAAATAAGTGCAACATGATTTTAGGCTTTGATGATCACTTTCTTGATGAAGCAAAAGTCATTGCAGAGCTAGTTCCATTTGAAAAGTATTGCCAGAGAATTGTCAATAGAACAGATAGTAAATATCTTGAGTGGATTAATGAAATGGAAGACTGTGAGGATGTTAATATTTTAATTTATGGCCATTCATTAGGAACTTCAGATGGTGATGTATTAAGAGTATTTTTATTGCATGAAAATGCTAAAGTAACAATTTTCTATTATGATGAAATTGACCGGGCAGAGAAGATTAAAAATTTAGCAATAATTTTAGGGCCTAATAACCTTATAAAATTAACAGGTGGAAATAATCCTCGAATTCAGTTTGATACAGATAGCGGCCATTGATTTATTAGTTAAATCATATTTCGGTGTATGAAGAAGTTAAACAATTTTAATATTGTGCAAAATAATGGATCTTATTAAGATTGTAGGTGTTAAAAATAAAGCTTTTGAGGAATTGAGATATGTATGATAGAAATCAAGTATTAGTAAAGAGGCTGCCTGCGGCAGTTTGTGTAAAAGATTTTATAGAAGGATATGCGGCTAACTATGAGGAATATCTTACTAATTTTGTAAATGCTTCAAAATTAGTAGAGGAGAAGAATGGCGAGATTTTTTCTTTAAGAAATCATTCAGAGCAAAGTTCTGGTGAATCTGATATCTATAATGATTTTTATGATTTAGATTTTAAACTGCTGGTAGGCATGCAATATATGGAAGCAATAAGTGTTCTAAGCAATTCAATTACGGCGCTTGATTCGGGAGTAATTGTTGTTGGTAGATCAAAACAACAAGGTAGAAAAGTTGCTTGTGATATTATCAAATGCTTACGAGGAAAAGATTTAAATTAATTGTTAAATGTTGAAAATTTACAAGTAGATTCCAAGGAAAAGCGAGTTATAAAACAGGCTATAAAGAAATTTTCGATTGCTAAAAATATCTTTTTTTCTTACCATATAATTACTTTATTAAAGATTCAAAGACGGATGAAAAAGTTGCAAAATTTATAGTCGAATGTATTTCAGATGATTTGAAGGGGATTCTTGAATATCGTAAAATAAAATCAGAAAAAGATACGTATATTTCATTTATATCAAATGGATATTTTGTTGTTGCTAAAGAAATTAATTCTGAATTTATTTTCTATGATATGGTGGAGATTAGAGAAAGTAAATTATTTGTTGAATTGCTTGAAATTACAAAATGGTTTTGATTGTAGATAGAATGGACTAGTTTATTAAAGAATCAATAAAGAAGTACTATTCTTTTTGATGTATTATGATTGGCTGAAAAAAGCAGATTGCCTTGTGGCAAACTCCGCGGGTTTTGCACAATTTTTCCACAAATGATTAGAAAAATACAAGAAAAAACGGGAAGAAATAAGAAGTTACATAGAAATAGACAAATCAAAGAAACGTTGAAAAATCAACGAAAGCGAGCATTTGGAAGGAGTTTAAAAGATATGCCAAAAGTACTATTCATCTGCCACGGCACTCCAGTTTTATGATAATGCATACCTTCGCAGACTGGGGCAACACAGGGCAATATATGGCAGAAAGTCTTGGAATTACTACGGTTTAGACTACTAAGGTCCATGGGCGGAATCGGGATAAAGGCAAAGGTGTTGGGCGGATTCCTTAGTAGTAAGGGACTACTTACAGGCAATGTAGTAGAACTTGTAACAATGAAGATGCGGAAAAATTATAAAAAGTATTGCATGTTTATTGAGGGTTGGATATACTAAATGCAACAGAGTTGCCCGATGCTCTTGTGGCGTTGAGGACCAAGCTGAGACTTGTGCTCAGCTTTTTTATGTTAAAGAAAGTTTTTGTAAAATATTGAAGAACTCAAATTTTGATTGAGATTTGAGTGACTATATGATAAAATAAAAAATAATTTTTTATTTCGGTATAGGAGAAAAACTATGTCAGTAAGTTACAATAGGCTTTGGAAACTTTTGATTGATAAGAATATGAGTAAGACACAGCTTATAAAGGATGCTAAGATTAGCACAAATGCAATGGCTCATTTAGGGAAAAATGAGGATGTGCGTGTAGAAGTGCTAGTTAAAATATGTGGAGTGCTTAATTGTAGCATGGATGATATCATGGAGATAAAAGATTGATTGTCTGAGTCCGGCTTATTGATCCAATAACGGAGTAAAATTATATACATGTTATTGGAAAGACTAAAAAGAGGTGATTTATATGCTAAAAGACAAAAGCTTGACGTATATCTCGTTGTTTAGTTGTGCAGGTGTTGGATGCTACGGTTTTAAGCAAGAGGGTTTCCATTGCATTGCAACGAATGAACTTGTAGATAGAAGATTAGCAGTACAGAGAGCTAATAATAAGTGTGAATTTGAATCCGGATATATAAGTGGAGATATTACACTTGAAAGCACCAAAAAGAAGATTTATGCAGAAATACATAGATGGAAAAAAATGGGCAATGACAAGGTGGATGTGGTAATGGCTACACCTCCTTGCCAAGGAATCAGTGTAATAAATCATAAGAAAAGTGATAAAGATATTCAAAGAAATAGCTTAGTAATAGAATCGTTAGAAATTATTGAGAAGATAAAACCAAGAATTTTTATTTTAGAGAATGTTCAGGCATTTGAAAAAACATTTTGTGTTACAGATAAAAATGAAGTAATGCGTATTGGAGATTATATCAGAAAACATTTAGGTGATGAATATACCATTTCGAGCCGGATTTTGAATTTTATGAATTATGGTTCAAATTCGTCAAGAACCAGAACACTGGTTATCGGTGTGCATAATAAGTATAGAAATAATATTTCACCATATGATTTATTCCCCCAATATAGAAAAGAAAAAACATTACGAGAAGTTATTGGTAGTTTCCCAAGACTTGAATGGGGGGGGATTTCACAGGATGATTTCTATCATGCATTTCGAACATATGATGAGAAAATGCGTCCGTGGATTCATGACTTGAAAGAGGGTGAATCTGCATTCGACAATGAGGATATAAAGAAACGACCACATAGAGTTATTAATGGTAAAATTGTAGAAAATGTAAAAAAGAATAGGGATAAGTACACACGGCAAAAATGGGATAGATTTGTTCAGTGTGTGCATACGAGAAATGATCAGTTGGCGGCACAAAATACTGTGCATCCAGATCAGGATAGAGTTTTTTCTATACGAGAATTAATGGAAATGATGACAGTTCCACATAACTTTAGATGGATGGACAGGTCATTGGAAGAATTAAATCAGTTAAGTATTACTGAAAAGAGAAGGATATATAAAGAACACGAGGTTAATATTAGGCAATGCTTGGGTGAGGCTGTTCCTACTGCGGTAGTGAAACAAATTGCTCATAATATTTCTAATGAACTTTCTAAGAAGAGATATGAGTCAGTTGCAATAAGTACTGTGATAAAGGAGTATCAGCTAACAGATAAGAAAGAATTAAAAAAGTTTATTTTATCTGATCCATTGCAATTAGGAATATCAGGACTACAGAGAGTAGTAGAATTATGTAATGCAAAACGCAATGAAAATGCAGCGTTTTATACTAATAAATTTATGATTAGTGAAATAATGGATGCCTTACCGGAATTTTCGAACGAAACACTTAGAATTATTGAACCATCGGTAGGAGCTGGTAGCTTTTTGCCTTTATTAATTGCTAAATATGCGTATGTGCCTAATGTGCTAATAGATGTCATTGACATTGATAAAGATAGTATCGATATTTTAAAAGTCTTAATTTCAAAAATGTATATTCCTAACAATGTGCATATTAACATTATATGCAAAGACTTTTTGAAATTTGATGCAAATGAAAGGTATGATTTGGCGGTTGGAAACCCGCCTTATGTAAATCTGAAAGATAAGTCAAAGGAAATGCAGCAAAGGTTGGCAGAAAATGTAAATACAGAAACAAATAATTTAGCGGAATTTTTTTTGGAAAAATGTTTAAGAATAGCTGACTATACCGCTTTGGTTCTAAACAAGACTATATTGTCCAGTGGTGAATATAAGCCAACGCGTGAACTTTTGAAAAAGGTCTGCATTGATAAGATTATTGATTTTGGACGTTACGGATTCAGTGAACTTTCAATTGAAACAATCGCATTAATGATTGATGTCAAAAGAAAACCGGGAGAGACTTTTATAAAAAATCTGAAATACAATATTTTCTTAAATCAAAAACAAGAATATATTACAGATTCACAATTTCCATATTACATTATATATAGGAATGATGAATTTGATGCAGTTGCTGATAAATTGGAGTTTGGCATTTTCGATGTATTTAGAGATAGGCAGATCACAAAGAAAAATACTGTTTCTAAAAATGAAGAAAATTGCATAAGAGTAATAAAAGCAAGAAATATTTTGGATGATGGGACAGTAGTTGATATACCGGGATATGATATGTTTATAAATTATAAGAACAATCAGCGATTGACAGCAATGCAGTATGTTAATGATATGTCGATTTATTTAACACCTAATATGACATATAAACCGAGAGTAATTCGTAATGTCAAGAATGTTGTTCCAGATGGCTCGGTTGCGGTTTTATGGCCTAAAGACGGTAGAAATATTTCAGATGAACAGTTGAGGTTTTTTGCAACAGATGAGTATAGAAAATTTTATTTTGTTGCACGAAATATGTCTACACAATCTATTAATGTAGATAAAATAAGTGTATTTTTTTACGGAGTGAAGAAAGATGACGAATAATCTGATAAAACAATTTTTGGATGAACATGATTATGATGTGAGGAAAACACATAATGGAAGATGGATAGACCAGAAGTGTATTTATGATGAAGTATGTTTTGTGTCTGACTGTATAGTAGACTATTTGTTAAATGGCGGGAAAGAACCATTTACATCGCCACTTATATGGCATCAAGATTATTCAATTAAAAATGTCATGCATGTTTTTGGTAAACCGGATCCTACAACAGATACCGTAATTGATGAATATAATAAATTTTTTCGTCAACCAATGAAGATGTTAGCTGCAGCAGGAATTTTAAAAGAAGAAAAGAAAGGTATTACTATATATTTTTCTGTAGAGAATAGGGACATGCTTGAACATATTGCTTTGAGAGAAAGAAATGCTTTTGATTTTATGTGCCTATATATAGAAAAAGTTTTGAAAGATAGTGGAATATGGGATCCGTTTGCTTCGTTTTTTGATGAGCAAACGAATGAACAATATGATAACTTAAAAGCACGTTTTTCAGAATTTTGTATCGAAAATACTCCAATAGGTACGGAGGTAGAGGCTAATAGAATTTTTACAACAATATTGAATCAATTGGCGTGTAATTATCATAAAAAAGGCACTGCGCGTGGTAAGATGTCAAAAACAATAATAACTTTGGATAAGATAGCATATAACAAGCCTAATTGGTATGACAATCTTACTGGGAAAGAAAAGAATGTTTCCAGAAGAGATTTCAGTGAAATGGATGAAAGCACGGTTGCTGATAATACATATGATTATATGGTGACAAGAGCGATGAGAAATCTTCGTGACTTCATTGAAAGATATTATAATAATGAACCGGAAGTTATTGATAGATATTCAATAGGACAAAAACAAAGTGCTATACACCATATTTTTCCTAAGAGTAGTTTTCCTCGTATTGCTATGTATATTGAAAATCTTATAGCATTAACTAGCGCACAGCATTTACAGGAAGCGCATCCAGGAGGAAATACAAGGAAAATTGATAAGGATTTTCAGTATACATGCTTGATTTGCAAAGCGGATCGTATAAAGAAGAATATTGAGGGAGAACTAGGAATACCAGTTAAGTACAGTTTTAGTGATTTTATGTTTGTGCTAGATGTTGGACTTTCAACAGATTATTTTGAACAACTTGAAGAAAATGATTTTAATGCTGTGTTGGCAGGCATCGAAGCAAACTATTCATAAAGGTAGGGGTATCCAAATCTCTACAACCTTTCTGCCTGAAGACCGATGGCCCCTTTCGTGCGAATTTTCGCAGAATTAAACAGGGGGGGGGATACCAGTCAAGGTCGGTTGATGTGAAAATATCCGCTGAATGTCATCGCTAAAGCCGATTTTGTTTTGCCGGATAATACCAAAATACGCAAAAAAAACATGTAAAAAACGACATAAAAAGCACAGTTTTTATGCGTACATTTTGGCAGAAATATAATCCGAATTGTCTTGCAATTCTGTGCCATCAGAGTGATATATGTACTACCGAAAAAGAAAGGCGGGTACATATTATGAAGAATGAAATCAGATTTACATTGGAATCAAAGCAGAGACCAAAACTGGCACAGGAGATTGGAAACATACTTGGAACAGCACCGCATTATGAACGGGTACCAAGCTGCGCATATGATATTGCAGGATACCGACTGGATAAAGAGGGTGTACTGCATATCCCGGAGGGAGCAGAAGAAACAACGAAAGACCTGATTCTGCAGTTACGAGAGCGTGGGTTTCAGGACGATGCGGAAATAACGGAAGAAGTGCCAGTGCAGCAGGACAAACTGACAATAGTGATTCCGAGAGAAAGCCTTACGGATACGGCATTGGAAAATTTGCAGAAAATCACAGCAAACAAGCAGACACTTTTTCAACGTGCATTTCAGATGGACAGCACAGAGATTGAAATTACAGATGAAAAAATAAATTTCACATGGTTTCCATACACAGTGGATGGAGATGATATTGCAGCCTACACGCAATTTATCTCAAGGCTGTGTGATATGGCAAGAGATGCAAAAAGAGTTTCATCAAAGCCGACTGAAACGGACAATGATAAATATGCTTTCCGCTGTTTTCTGCTCAGACTTGGCTTTATCGGAAAAGAGTATAAGACAGCGAGAAAGATTCTGCTTAGAAATCTTACGGGAAATTCAGCATTCCGCTGCGGAGAATAAGGATAAAATGACATGGGGTGTCGGTGCAGACCGATGCCCTTTTTCTATGGAAAAACAGTTGGGGCAACTTGTGGCAGATGATTTAGGTTATTCTTATAGAGCCTATATAGAAAATAACCTATATTACTTGCCACATCTTGCCCCAGTGTGAAAACAGCCGTGGTCACGCCCAGCGGTTATCATTTTCTTCCTGTAGCTTTCTGCGATATGCAGTGCGGGATTTTCTGCGGTTTCGTTCCTTTTTACATTCTGGATTGTCACAGTATTTCTGGCGGTTTCCGTTTTTGATGAACAGACGGCCGCAGCACTCACAGGTGGCAACGCCCACACGGTCGGCATAAGCAATGGGGTAATCCGTAGGGATAGATACATATTGCGACAGAGCGAATCGGGCAGCATCAAAAACAGAATGGAAATCCGGCATGACCTTCAATTCTCCATTTTCATCCAGTCCCAACTTCATGGTTACGCCACTCATTTTATTTAGGTAAGCTGATATTTTACCGAGATGTTTCTGCATAGGAAACGAATTAAAATCTGCAAATTCATTCGTCCATGTGATCTGCGCAAGATCCGTGGAAACATCAAGCCGTTCCAGACATTTTTTGAACATCAGGATGACAAGGGTATCCCGGTACAGGCTTTCGAGATCTTTCCGCATGGTGTGAACATCAAAAGTGAAATTACCAAGAATGTTAGTGGAAAAATCCCAGTATTCCGTATCCTTTTCAATATCCCAACGATATTCTTCGATGTCCTCAGAGGCATAGTAGGGGTGTGCGTACTGCTGACACCAAGAAATGATATCATCGGCAGCAGTTTTGTCATTTTTTCCACGGATACTCTGGTACAGGTTATTCAGCGAAAGCCAGAGCTCATTTCCGTCCAAGCCGTATCCACGGTTGAGTCTTGGAACATCGCCCTCGCCCAGACAGGCAGTGATTATGATTTCTCCATTCTGTTCTGTTTTTTCATAGTATTTGAAAGTTGCGGTCAGCCGTGCATCCGCACTCATTTTCCCCAAACTGAAATCTTCATTCATATTCTACCTCCATTCTTACCGATAGAACTTGCTTTCGGTACGAGTTCTTACCAATAGAAAATAGCCTTTGGTAATATTATAAAGTATACTGTGATAGAAAACAAGAGCAATTCATGTTTGGAATGCAGAGAGGAGGATGGCTATGGATAAAGTCACGATGAGCGTACAGGAAATGGCAATGCAGATGGGAATCAGCCTGAGCAAAGCGTATGCACTGACCAGAGAAGCGGATTTTCCAATCGTCCGTGTAGGCAAGCGGGTATTGGTTCCTGTTTCCGAATTTAAAGTGTGGTTATCGGCAAGAGCCACGGAGAAATGATACGTCAGAAAATAAGCGGGGAAGGAGGAGCACAGAATGTATGAGAAACTTCCGGAACAGTTGAAAAAAGACGGACGGTTCTGTCTGTGGAAATATGAAGAAAGAAACGGACGCATGACAAAAGTGCCGTATCAGACAAATGGCAGAAAAGCGAGCAGTGCCGATAAAAATACCTTTTCGGATTTTCGATTGGCAGTCAATGCAATGGATGGTTATGACGGAATCGGTATGGGTGCATTTGATGATTTCTGCATGGTAGATATCGACCATTGCGTGTTTGGTGGAAAGATGACGCAGATGGCAGAAGACATCGTGGAGAGAATGGACTCCTATACAGAATTCAGCCCCTCCGGCGCGGGAGTCCGCATAGTATGTAAGGCATCTTCCTTGTCTTATGATACGGGCAGATATTACATCAATAATCAGAAACTTGGGTTGGAAATCTATGCAGCAGGTGTGAGGTGTGACGAAGAAATTCTGCACTCTGACAGGAAATGTGATCCGAAACAGTGGCATTGAGGAGAGAAGCACTGAACTTGGGGAAATACTGGAAACTTATATGCTCCGTCCGATTTCTAAGAAAAAGAACGATGTACAGGATATTCCCGGCAGTTATCTGTCCGATGATTCCGTGGTCCGCTTGGCATCGGATTCCAGACAGGGCGAAAAGTTCAAAGCCTTGTGGAATGGAGAAATACTGGAAGGAAAATCCCACAGCGATGCGGATATGTCGCTTGCAAGTATCCTTGCATTTTGGTGTGGCGGTGACACAGGGCAGATGGACAGACTGTTCCGAAAATCTGGATTGATGCGGAGCAAGTGGGACCGTGTGCAGAGTGGCTCAACCTACGGCGCATTGACGATGGAAAAGGCAGTGGCACAGGCACTGGATTTCTACAGACCTTATGCAAGGACATCAGCAGAGAGTGATTTTGATGATATGCTGCAGAAGCTGATAGAACTGAATGTGTCGGATAACAGCAGATACCTGTGGAATGACAACGGCTCAGGCAGATTGTTTGCGGATGTGTATAAAGATATCGCAAGGTATGTGCCGGAAAGGAAAAAGTGGTATGTGTATGACGGAACCCGGTGGATTCCGGACATTGGCGGATTGAAAACAATGGAGCTTGCAAAATCCCTTGCGGACAGTCTGGTCAGATATGCCCTGACAATTACTGATGAACGTATAAGAAAGGACTATCTGGAATATTCTGCGAAATGGCAGAGCCGGAATTACCGTAACACGTATATCAGTGATGCCCAGAGTGTGTATCCGATTGCAATGTCTGAGTTTGACCGCAATGTTTATTACCTGAACTGCCAGAACGGAACACTGGATCTGCAGACGGGAGAGTTCCATCCGCATACACCACAGGACAAGCTGACCAAGATTGCAGGGGCGGCCTATGATCCGAATGCAAAAAATCCACGTTTTACCAGATTTGTCGCAGAGGTGATGAGTGGGGATGCGGATAAAGCAAGGTTCATGCAGAAAAGCCTTGGTTATGATCTGACAGGTGATACCCGCTATGAATGTATGTTTTTTTTCTATGGTGCAACAACCAGAAATGGGAAAGGGACTCTGATGGAAAGCACACTTCATGTGATGGGAGATTACGGTTTGACTGTCCGACCGGAAACGATTGCTGCAAAGCCGTCTGCCAACAGCCAGAACCCGACAGAGGATATTGCACGTCTTGCCGGAGTGCGGTTCGCCAATATCTCAGAGCCAAGGCGGGGATTGGTGCTGAATGAAGCACAGATCAAAAGCATGACGGGAAATGATACACTGAATGCCAGATTCCTGCATGAAAACAGTTTTGATTTTAAACCACAGTTCAAGTTGTATGTAAATACCAATTATCTTCCGGCTATTACGGATATGACACTGTTTTCGAGCGGACGTATCGTAATCATTCCCTTTGACAGACATTTTGAGGAATGGGAGCAGGAACAGAATCTGAAAGCAGAATTTTCCAGGCCGGAGGCAGCAAGTGCCATCTTAAACTGGCTGATTGAAGGCTACATCATCTTGAAAGAAGAAGGTTTCGCTCAGCCAAAAGCAGTAAAAGATGCCACCATGTCCTATCAGCATGACAGCGATAAGATGGAACTTTTTGTAGAGGAATTTCTGGAACAGGAGAAGGATGCGGAATGCCGGACATCGGCAGTGTATCAGGCATACCGAAACTGGTGCAATGACAATGGATATTTTGCGGAGAACAGCCGGAATTTTAATCAGGCACTCCGCACAATCGTTACGATAGTCCGCAGGCGCCCAAGGGATGGCGGAGAAAAGACTACACTTTTAACTGGATATCGGCTCTTGTGCAGAGATTTCTTCTGTTGAGAAAAAAGGATGTACACATGGGAAAACAGAAAGCAGCACTACCGATGCGGTTTGAGCCATCGGATTTTCAACAGACAAGTACAGATGTGTGAATGTCATCAATTTAAGGGACAGATGCCCGGTCATTATTATGGCAAGCGAATCCTGTGACCCGCCTTATTACCGTGTGGTTGACGGGTCATTGGAGATGTTTTATCTGTCCTATTCTGAAGCAGTGGATTATTGCAGACAGAGTGGTTATATGACACAAAAATAATTTTTCAGGAGGTTTATTATGATTAACAGTACAGCCTATTATAACAATTTTTGGAACGAAATGAGAGGAAAACAGGCAGTTACGGACAACCTTTATAACAACCGTGAAAGCAAGACAAATGCGTACCATCTGCCCGGAGAATCAAATAAAAAATATACGGCAGTACTACGGAAAGAAAGTGCAGTCCGTCAGCTGGCAACCATTGTGAATGCGACCAGAAGTGACAGCCATCTTTGGACATTTGACTGTGAAGGTCAGGCTGAATGGGGCGATATGGTCAATCTGGAGGGCATGGATAACGAGGACGATTTTCAGAGATTTGAAGTATAGGCATACCGATTGTCCGAGCTTGTCAGACTTGGATTGGAGTTCGCTTCTGACCAGTCCTTTGCCATAGAGGATTATGTAATCGGGAAAATGGCACGTTGTTTTGGCACAAGCGAGGAACAGGCGTTTATCAACGGAACAGGGGAAAATCAGCCGACAGGTATTCTGCACGCCACTGACGGAGCTGAAACGGGCGTGACGGCAGAGAGTGATTCTGCTATCAGCTATGATGAAATCATCAAACTGTATCTATCCGTGGATAAGAAATACCGTAAACATGGTACATGGCTTATGAATGACGAAACGGCTCTGGCACTCCGTACCCTCAAAAATTCAGCCGGAAACTATCTGTGGAAGGAAAGTGATGAAACGATTTTCTCAAAACCTGTGCAGATTGTTGATTCCATGCCGTCTATCGGAAAGGGGCAGAAAGTAATCGCATTTGGAGATTTCAGCAATTACTGGCTCGTTCAGCGTTTTCCACTGACTATCCGCACACTGAAAGAAAAGTTTGCCATGCGTGGACAGGTAGGGTATCTGGGAGGTGAGTATCTGGACAGAAAACTGATCCGTAAGGATGCAGTCAAGGTATTTCAGATGGCAGCAGACTAAGCAGTTGGGGCTGTGGAAATACTGCAGCCTGTATGGAAGGAGGATTGCACATGGCAATAGAAAAACATGATACTACGGAAAATACACTTGTCCCTGTGAGTGAAAAGTACACACTGACAATCAAAGAAGCAGCATCGTATTTTAATATCGGGACAAAGAAAATGCGTAGACTGGCAGAAGATAACAGAGGAAGATTTGCGGTATTCAGCGGAAACAGGTATCTGATTATCCGCCCGCAGTTTGAAAATTTATCAGTGCTTCTTCGGAGATATAATTCAGTTTGTCTGCCGAAAGTAGTTGATATTATCAGCGTTCAGAGTGATATATAGTATGACCTCGAAAACCTGTGAAAACAGCCACTTTTGGCAGAAAGGAAGTACTTTTATGGCAAGACAAAGTTTAGCAGAAAAAGATATTTTAAATCCTTCTGAGGCAATTGAATATTTTGTTTTGAGCCGGAGAAAATTCTACGATTTATTGAATAATACGGATGGAGAAGATTTTCTGGCATACTACGGAGAACGCAAGCTGATTCTTCGTGTAGCCTTTGAAAGGTATCTGCGTAACCATCCAGAACTAAGGAGGCGGGTATAATGGCAAAGGCAGGAAGAGGACAGACAAGGCGGGATTCCAAGCGTAGAGTATTAAGACCGGGAGAGAGTGTAAGAGCAGATGGAAAATATCAATATAAATATCATATTGATGGGAAACCACACTTTGTATACAGTTGGAAACTGGAACCTACGGACAAACTTCCAAAGGGCAAAAAGCCATACCTTTCCCTTCGTGAGTTGGAAAAACAGGTAAACACAGATTTGGATTTTCTTGTAAATATCGTGGACGGACAGATGACTGTCTGTGAACTGGTAGACCGATATTTGAAAACAAAGACAGGAGTAAGGCAAAGTACGAAACAGGGATATGTTACAGTACAGAGATTACTTGCGAAGGAAGCATTTGGCAAAAGACGATACGAAGTGTGAAAACTTCCGATGCAAAGTTATTCCTTATAAAATT
>ERZ857745.2285-NODE-2285-length-21196-cov-6.074878_pt1 | contig 21196 bp, 20 predicted proteins | sample MGYA00519699_ERZ857745 | MGnify/ENA primary metagenome ERZ857745 (study PRJEB31778, sample SAMEA3449357) | human gut metagenome | biome: human gut; feature: human-associated habitat; material: faeces | place: United Kingdom | collected 2010/2012 ...
CACGAAGTTTTGCCATAAGACCTTCTGCCGCCTCCCGCTGTTCGGAATTATTTGAGTACCTCACGGTCATATAAAGTTCATTCAGGATCTTTGTCTGATAATCGCCCTCCACCTGAAAGAGCAGCTTTTTTTTCCATTTCGTTTAATTCCATGGGGATCTCCTTTCTCTTGAAAATAGGTATGAAAAAAGGGCGCCCACCTATAAAAGTGAAACGCCCTTTGGCTTATACACTATTAAATTTTATATACAAAGCAAGTTTGCCGCCGTTATGCCACATTTTGCTGGTATCTCAATGTTACCTTTCCATCCTGGAACGGATGGATCCGTTCAAACTTCACATGAAAATCCAGAATATCTTCAAAGGATACTTCGACTTTGCCGTTGTACTCTGCCAGCAATTCCTTCATCCTATCCGCAACGTCTTCCGGAAGTGCTGTGGGCACACCTCCAACTTCATTAGGTAATTTTTTATAATCCCCAACAGCAAACCAGTCTTTCCTGGAGTCGCTGGTACCATTTTTCAGAATCAGATGAAGTTCCTTGATGAATTTTTCCGATAACGTCGCCTTTGCATGATCAATAATCTTATCGATACAACGGAAATGATTAGCTGTCTCAATGACATCATCTACATTGAGGACTTCTTTTTCTATTCCAATAGTATTTGTCTCAAATATATATCGTGTCTGATCGTGAGTCAGGCGGCTGCCTTCGATATGGTTTGAATTATATGTTAAATCGATCTGTGTCTTATGATAGATTCCTCCGGAATATTTGTTTGTTTTTTCATCCTGCAAAATATCCAGCAAAGTTGTCGGCGGTTTTACCTTTTTGTTAGAGCGCTCCGGCTTCTCCGCATTTTCCGGGATTCTCCATGTTTTTCCAGCAAGAAATGCTCCCTCTACGCGCCCCTGGGCACAGTAATTTCTCACACTTCGCTCAGATATATTCCATTTTTTCGCCGTGTCGGCAACGGAAAGATATCGCAACTGCCTTCCTCCTGTCAAATATAAGGCTACGGTTAACTATGATTAGTATACCACATTATCGGCAATAAACACATATAATTCACAGCACGTTTGATATTTTTGCCGATAGCCCTTTATTCTCCCTATTCTTCCATTTTAGGCTAATCTGTATTCCATTACCTTTTAGCCGAAGCTGTACGTTTTTCTACCGTTCTGTGTCTACTTTTATGATAGCATCATAATTTTATTTTAAATACAAAAGTATCTTTATTTTGCAAAACGTTATATTTTATTTTGTAGTTAGTCAAAAGATTAGTAACGATATATAACCCTAATCCATTGCTGTTTTCTTTATTCAGGTCAAACTTGACCTCAAACAATTTATCTATCTCTAGAATTTCATTATCTTTATATGAATTTTCAATATATAACCAGCCTTGATCTGTTCCAATATTAATGATCCCGCTCACATCAGTATATTTTACCGCATTACTGATCAAATTAGATAAAACAATCTTTAAAGCTGTTTTCCCTATATAAATCTTTTCATCGGATATATGATTGTTGATTCTTATATTCTTTTGGTTTGCCAGTACTTCATACTTCTCTAACACATCTTCTAATATACAATTGATATCTAATAATTCTTCATCATTCTTCAGGTTCTCTATAGAATAAACTGATACGATCTGAGAAATATTTTTTGTTAAGCTATCAACTATATCAATGCAGTCATTGATATAATAGTCTCTGTCTTTATACTTGCCTATATTATATTTCATATTTTCCAATATTATTTTAAGGCTGGCAAGAGGAGTTTTAAGCTCATGAGATGACCCTTTAAAAAAATCATATTTTAACTTTTCTAATTTTAAAATCTCTTTATTTTTAAAATCCAAATCATCAATTGTTCTCAATAAAGTAGAATACAGATCATTGATTTGTTCTTTTAATTCTCCGATTTCATCCTTAGACTCGTATTCTAAACGAGCATTTCTGTCCAGCTCCATCATTTTGTCAGTAACATTTTTTATTTCATTTATGTTATTTTTTATTGATTTTGCGTATATCAAAGAAACAATAGCAGAGAATAAAAGAGATCCTGCTAAAGAATATGGTAAAAACTTAAAACTTAAAGCTTTTGCATCTTTTTGCATATCAGCTGTAGAAACAAATTGTAACTTTATTTTTTTACCATCATCCAGCGTTATTGCTCTCTCTTCAATGATCAAAGAATTATTATCACTTTCTAAGTCAATATCCACATTATTTTTGATTTGTATTTCATTATTCTTGTTTCCCGTCTTTATAAATACTTTTATCTCACTGGTTTTAGAGTAAAAATCTAAGCATTCTTCTATATATTCTAGTCCTTTCCCATTCATATTGTTGGAAATTTCATTTGCCTTGCTGGAAATCTCTTCTTTTCTAGTATCCAGGTATGTTTTAGGAAAAATCAAGAAAACCAATAAATGGATCACTATAATGATCACTACCATAACAGCAAATATTTGTATAAACATTTTGGGGAATATCTTTAAATTTTTCATTTTCTCTCTAATTTATAACCTACATTTCTAATCGTGATAATACAATCTAATCCTAATTTTTTTCTCAATTCTTTAATATATACGTCTATTACACGATCATAAGGGATTTCTTCTGTTTCCTTCCAAACATTATCAATTATTTGCATTCTCGTCAATGCTTGTCCTTCATTATCCAGTAAACATTTTAATATCTCTAACTCTTTTGCGTTTATATCTATCTTTTCATCATTTATTTTTGCAGTATAGCTGGTAAAGTTAATCTCTATATTTTTATATTCGAATTTCTCTATCTGGCCAAAGTTCTTTTTTATTAAAGAATCGATCCTGGCCTTTAACACCGGTAATGAAAAAGGTTTTTCTATATAACCGTCTGCCAAATTAGTGAATGCTTCAATTTTATATTCTTCATCACTAAATGCTGTTAAAATCAAAACTGGTACCTTGCTTTTCCTCCTGATTTCTTTTAATACATCTAATCCATTTACAAAAGGGATCTGAATATCTAGGATAATCAAATTTATGTCATGATTAAATTTTGATATGGCTTCTCTGCCGTCTTTTGCTTCTATAACAGTATACCCAAATTCCGCTAAATATTCGCCTATTCCTTCTCTTAGCGTTTTATCATCTTCAACAACTAATAGTCTCATAGCTGGTCTCCTTTTTTACTTATTATCAATCAGCAAATCCTTTGGACTTTTCTTTAAAATACCAGACGAGGAGATGATCAAGGATAGTATAAGCACTAAGCTCATGAATAAAATCACATACATCATAGACTTTGGTAATATGCTGATATCCAGGCTTGTTAGAGTTTTGTTGAACCCGTCAATTTCTGCCCCTCCGCCAAGTTGGCTCGCTGATGATTCTTTTGCTGTTTGTTTGGCTATATCACCAGTTACCTTATTTAATATATTATTTCCAAGATTATCACCTATACAGTTTGCTAAGAAATACGATCCTATAAATGCCGGAATTGATAGGAGCATTAATTCTATTAAGAACTGCCCGAAAATTTTTATTTTTGAAATTCCTAACGATAATAAAACTGCTATCTCTTTTTTCCTGGCATTCATCCACAAAAATAACAATAATGAAACTACAGCACCTGCAAATATCAAAGATCCAGCAAACAACTTATTTGCTATCGAATATATACCTGATATAGACTGCTGCAATGCAGGATAATTTGATGTACTCTTGACCAGATTATACTCTCTCCAATTTATGTCCAGTTTTCCGAGTTCTTTTATTACCTGATCCAGATTCTTATCGCCCTTTACAAAAAAAGTTGCATCCTGATATACTGCTGTATCTTCTGTATTTCCGTAAACTTTAGCGGCTGTGCTGATATCTGTTATTAGAGTATTTTCATAAAGTTCTTGTGCTGCACTTACACCCGCATTATTATGGCCATCAAAAAGACCTTTTATTTCTGCTTCGACCGTTTCATTTGCACCTTTCTCATTATCAGCATCAAATAAATTAGATTTCACTTTTATCTTATCTCCAACTTTTAAACCATTTTTTTCTGCCAGATCTTTGTGCATTAAAACTTTATTTTTATCCTGATCTTGTAAATGTTGGCCTTCCGTTAATTTATAGGCTCCGGACACAAATTTAGTTTCTTTTGACGAATCATTAACTCCCGTCAGCATAACCGTCCTTTTAAAGTTTTTCGCTCTCTCAGGTGATTGATATGCAAGGGTTTCTTGTGTTTCTATAATATCATGATCAACTAAATCAGCTACGCTGTTTATCCTTTTAACATAAGACTGTATATTTTCATTTTCGGATATTTTTTTGATATCTTGTCCTTTTACGTTACCGCCTCCTCTGGGTGTGCCTGGATTTACCTGCCGATTTATCTCTATAGAAAAGCTATTTGTAACATTACCAAAAGCTTCTTCTGAAGCCTTATTGGTTGCATCTTTAATAGACAAACTGATCAGACTAAGCGTTGACATGGATAAAATAACTAATAGTATTATAACTGATTTTAAACTCTTTCTAGTTACGTATGCAACAGCATTTTTTATCATTACTACACCTCCGAGGTAATTTTACTTACTTGTTTTAATTTTTTACCACTCAACTCTAAAATAACGTCTGCGGCGTCTGCAACTTCTTTACTATGTGTTACAACTATCACACATTTATTTCTTTCTTTCGCTAACTTCTTTAACATTTCTATTATTTCTCCAGCAGTAGCACGATCCAGATTGCCTGTAGGTTCGTCTGCCAAGATTATAGGTGCTTCCGACACCAAAGCTCTTGCTATAGCAACTCTTTGCTGCTGCCCCCCTGATAGTTTCATTACATTTCGCTTTATCTGTTTTTCATCAAGACCTAATTCGATCAAAATCCCTTCTGATGCCTTTTTATTTACTAATCTAATATTTTCAATTGGTGATAAGTAGTCTATTAAATTGTAATTTTGAAATACTAAAGATATATTATTTTTTCTATGGTTACTATATCCCTTTTCTTCTATATTTTTATTTTGAAATAAAACTTTTCCAGTCTGAGGTTTATCCAGTCCGGCTAATAAAGAAAGCAGCGTGGATTTTCCTGCACCTGATTTCCCTATTATTGCATAAAATTTTCCAAGTTGAAATTTTTGATTTATTGATGATAAGATTTTCTCACTTGAATTTGTGTAACGATATGTTATATTTTTTATTTCTAATACATCCATTGCGATCTCCTAACTGATTTTTGATAATATTTCTTTTGGTTTTTTTACTAATATCATGGCCGATGCGATCAGCACTGACAAAATAATAATACTTACTAATATGAAATAGCTTTGTATTAAATTTTCTAAACTTACTATCCAATCGTTTTTATTAAGCAAACTATTATTAATGATCGTTGAGTTATCAGAGCTGATAAACCCATCAAGAATTCTACTTAATAATAAATCGCCTAAACATAACGATACTATCGTGGTCGGCAGAGATATAAATATCAATTCCAGAATGAATTGAGTTATGATCTTTATCTTACTGATCCCAATTGATAATAATATTCCTATTTCATAAATCCTCTCCCTTAGCCATAAAATCAATATGAGTGAAAGAACAACTATTCCGCTCAACATGATAGAATAAGTCATTATTCTTATAATGTGTTTTATCCCACTTACAGACTCCAATGTTTCTTCAAATGCCGCGGTGTCTTTTTCGATGGTATACTTCGACCAGTCAATTTTAAGTCCTTTTATTTTATTTAACGCTGAATTAGTAGATTCCGGACTGCTTGAGAATATCAAAATTTTATTTACAACTTTATGATCCTCTGTCCTGTTTAATGCTTCTTGACTTGTATCATAATCAACAAAGACCATGTTTGCACTGAAATCTGAAGATAATCCTGTGTATGTTTCCTGCTTTTTCCCGGAGAAAATCCCTATGATTTTAAATTTGCATTCTTTTTTTTGTTCATGGTTCTCCATTTCGATCAGTTCAAGGCTAAGTACATCATTTAACTTCAAATTGTTTTCTTTTGCAAAATCTTCATGTATAAGGATTTTTCTTTTATCATTTTTTTCGATATTCCTACCCTTTTTAATGGTAAAGACTCCGCTGCTGAATAAAACATTTCTTTCAGTCTTATTTGTAGCCTCTAGAGAAAGGATATTTTTAAATTCATCAGGCAAATCGTCTCTCTCTATTCTTTGTTCTCCATCAACCACTTTGGCTTTTATGGGTTTTGCCGATCCATTATATTGAAAAATCATTTCTTCAGCTTCTTTCATTTTTTCTATATCCTTGAACTGGTCAACATCGAAATAACCACCGTCTTTTTTTGTTATTGACAAAGAAGAATCAGAAAGCTTATATAAAGACTTTTCCAGGCTATTACTTGATTTCATGATACTTAAACATGAGTATAAGCAAGAAAGAAGTATTGTTAAGACAACGAATATGATAAAAGTTCTATTTTTTTTCCTTGTAATATATGCTATGGCATTTTTTATCACTTTTTTACCAGGCCCCTTTCTATTTTTCACTATTAATGCGCTTGTTTTTAGATATATTACAAACCCTTTATGAAACGTTTATGAAATTACGGAAAGAGCCTATATGATGATTTAGACATAGAAAATCCCTCTTCCGTAGATTTTGGTTATTCACCTTGTCTACGGAAGAGGGATCCTATCAGTTTCATAGGGTTTTCTCACCATTCCTTTTTTACAGTTTAAATTTCCCAATCGAAATGTCTGCAAAATCAATATTTTTTTCTTCTAAAAACATGATCATATAAATTGGTAAATAAGTTGTTTTACCTTTCTTTTCCACGTTGCCATTAGAAAAAACAATGGATTCTTTTATATCATAATTATTCTTTTGAAGCACATTGTCTAATGCTGAATGTTTCTTATATTCTTTGCCGCTTTTCACTTCGATCGGCAGAACTTTTCCCATATGTTCCACAACAAAGTCCAGTTCACCTAGCTTTTTATTATTGTAATAATAGCAGGAGTAGCCATGTGCAATCAGCTCCTGTGCGATAACATTCTCATAAATAGCACCTTTATTGATATCGGCCTCATTATTGACAATCATCAATTTTGTCGCTTTGCCATAAATCGTTGTAAGCAGTCCAACATCTGACAGAAACAATTTGAACAAGGAGCTCTTCTTATTCACCATTAGCGGAATGGCAGGTTCTGTCGTATTAAATACCGGTAAAGCTACGCCTGCTTTCCACAACCAGCTAAAACTGTCTTCCATCCGCTCAAATCGGAAATCTTTATCCAAATCTGCAAATTTAAATCGTTTGTTTTTTTCATTCAATTCTGCTGGAATCAATTCATAAATATTAGTAAGCAAAAGCTTTTTATTTTCCGCTTCGTATTGAGTAAAGTCCAGTTTATATTGCTCCAGAATAGACTGATGCTCATCAATTACGGCGTCTATCTGCTCCGTCTGTCGATACTTCTCTACTGCCGCAGGCATACCTCCAATAATGAGATATAAATTGAATATCTGTAGCATTTTATTGTGTATCATTTCATCTACTGCACTTCTGCCTTCATAAGCGCTCTTCAACAACCCATAGGCTTTATCATTTATATTAAATAGCTGCAGAAACTCTTCAAAATCCAGCGGATACAGCTTCATCGTTCTAAGAGAACCCACTGGAGCAGACTTCAAATTTACAATTTCAATCCCGAGAAGCGATCCACTTAAAACATACCGATATCGCTTGTCTTCCACCAGGAATTTTATTTTCGTAACAATTTCTTTATATTTCTGTATCTCATCAAAAAACAAAAATGTTTCCCCGGGAATTATTTTTTCATTACTATATAACGATAGCTTCAAAATCAAATCATCAATATCCGAAGATGTTTCTAAAATCGTCACAATCTCAGGTTCTTTAATAAGATTAAACTCTACATAACTGCAACCCTCATCCTTCAAACATTTACGGATAATATAGGTTTTTCCTGCCTGTCGCACTCCATAAAGCAATAAAGCTCGATCATCATTTTTGATCCAATCTCGAATATTTTTTTCTATTTTTCGGGTAAGCATAATGTTCTCCTCAGCACTTTTGCGTTTTCCAACTATATTATGCCCCATTTTTGACATTTTTCCAACCGTTTCGGATGAATTTTGTACGTTTTTCTACCATTCCGTGTCTACTTTTATGATAGCATCACAGCTCCTCCAGCTGTCCGCAAAGCTTATCCACCGCCGCCAGGTCGTTTTTCTTGAATGCTGTCGTGATAGCGGCTTCCAGCTCCTGTTTTTTCCGATCCGTTTCCAGATACGCCGAGTCAAAATACTTGTCATATACCATCTTTCGGAATTTTCGCGTCCGCATCCGCCTCACGGTGTGATCCTCCACCAGCAGTATGTAATCCGCACATCCTGCCGCCAGATAAAAATCGTGAGTCACCATCAGAACGGTCCCCTCATAATCCGCGATCGCCTTTTCCAGTGCTGTCTGTGCATACAGATCCAGATGGCTGGTGGGCTCATCTAAAACCAGAAGCTGTGCATCGGATGCCGCCAGCAGAGCGATCTGCAGCATATTCTTTTCTCCACCTGAAAGCTTGCTCACCTTTTGATCCATACATTCTTCCTGCAAACAATACCGTGCCAGACAGTGACGAACATCCTCACGAGTTGCAAATCCCCCATCCTGCAAAGTCTCAAACACGGTTTTTCCCTCGTCCAGACCTTCTTCCTGAAGCTGAGACAGACAGGCGTATTTCGTGTTCTCATCTATATGGATCGCCGGATGATCGTTCTGCAAAATATCCCGGATCAGCGTCGTCTTACCTGTTCCGTTAGCACCGATCAATGCGGCCTTTTCCCCTGCAAAAAGCTGAAAGCTCACGTTTTCCAACAGATCTTCTTCAAAGGACACCTGATAGTCTGTGATCGTAAGTACCGGCTTTTTTTCTGCAGCCTCTTCCACATTCACCTTCGGCAACACGATCTCCGGCTCCCGGATCTCGATAAAAGGTGCCTTGATCTGCCGTGCCACCAGCCGATCCAGCTGTGACTGTTTCGCATTGACCGACCGGCCGATGACCGGATTGACCTTTTCCGTTGCCCGCTTTCTTAAAATATCCACCAGTTCCTGAGTTCTCGCGATTTCTTCCTGTTCCTCGATATTCTGCAGTTTAAGTGCCAGTTTCTCCCGCAGGATGGAGCAGCGATATTCCGAATACGTCCCGTCGAATTCCTGCAGATCTCCATTTTCCAAATGAAGGATCTTATTGAAGCAGTGATTCAATAAATACCTGTCATGGGTGATGACCAGCATCGTCCCCTCATACTCATTGATCAGCTGAGCCAGTCCTCCCAGATTTCCGAAATCCAGAAACACATCCGGTTCGTCCAGTACCAGCAGATTCGGTGCCAGCAGCATTTCCCGCATGATCTGCAGCATCTTATATTCTCCGCCGCTGATATCCGCCAGCTTCGTCTCCGCCAGATCACTCATCCCGGCCACTGCCAGCGATTTTCTGATCTTGCTTTCGTAATGATCCCCGTCCATGGCTTCATTTTGATCCAAAAGCTGCTGGTACTGTTCATACAGCGCATCCAGATCCTCCGCCTCCGTCATAGCAGCACATACGGCCTCAATATCCTTTTGCAGCGACGTGAACCGCTCACTGAGAAATTCAAACACGGTACGATCCTGAAACTTATCTCCCACGCTGAACTGGCTGGCATAGCCGATCCGGCAGCTTTCATCCCGCACTATTTTCCCATCATAGAGGTACTCCTCCGGATGGATCAAAATCTCCGCCAGCGTGGATTTGCCTGTTCCGTTGCTGCCGATAAGCGCACAATGCTGCCCCGCTTCCAGTGTGAACGAAATGTCCTTATATAAATCTTTTGCAGTAAAACCGAAAGAAAGTTCTTCTACCTGAATCATATCACTCTTCCTCTTTGCAGTAAAAACTATAAAATTTCCTTATTGAAATGGCCGCGCGTGTCCGTCTTCTGATTGAACGCCGACTTGTCTGTCGAACCTTCAAGTTTCTGCTGCGCCAGATCGATGACCCGCTTCACCTCCGCCGCAGACTCTATGGTAAAACTGAGCCGGAACGCCTCCACCCCGTCGATCTGCGGCATCTCATCCAGCAGATTCAGGATCTTGCCGTTGAGTATGGTCGTCGAACAATCCTCGTGCGTAAGCACCGGAAATTCCCCGTACTCATCCTTGAGCTCATACGCACCACTTTTGCAGGAGCCGCAAAGCCCCATCTTCTTCAGCGGACAGTATTTGGTAAAAAGCAGCGGAGCACGTCCATACACGATCATCTCAAGTGCCGGACTGCCGCCGTTGACCTCTTCGTAAGCTGTGATCAGGTCCTGGATCTGATGACGGTTAAGCTCATAAGAAAGGGTCACTCTCTTCGCACCCAGTTTATACAACGCATAACAGCTTGCCGCATTGACCACATTAAGGGAGTAATCTGTCACAAACGGGTTGGTCTTCCGATAGCGGAAAATACCGCCGTATCCACCCAGAAGCAGTTCGCCTTCCCGATCTTCATACACATTTTGATTTCTGCGAACGATATTGTCGAAGTAAACGTCTTTTATGCCACAGGCCTTGCAAACGTCATACTGTTCCTGTGTCGTCACAGTCGCCGTCAGATACGCTTTCTGCAAAGGAAACGAAACAGGTTCTTTCGCTGGTTCCTGTTTTATCCGTTTTTTCCATTTCGCCAGCTTTGCATCGTAAAGCGCCTGTACGATCTGCCGTCTGGCACTGTTTAGAAGCTTTGCAGGAATAAAAGCATTATAGGATTCAAACTCCAGCTCACCGATGACAAACACCGTCTCTCCCAGTCGTGCCAGGTGTTTTTCCACCTGCTCCCGGCTCGTTGGGCTGCTTACCGCTTCTTCCAGGATTTCTTCGCTTTCATACAGATACTGCATCCCGAAGCCTTCCGCATCGATTACCAGTGCCGCTCCCGGATAGGCATATACCTTAAGATCCAGAGGAAACCTCCGGAATTCTTTATCCAGATCAGCATCCAGTCCTTTGTAAAACAAATAGTCCTTCGTCTTGTAAACCACATCTCCCGGCGAAAGCTTTTCCTTGATCTTGATATAACACGTATCATCGGCCTGATTGATCAGCTTTCCCTCCTGATCGTACAATCGCGCCACTGACAGATTCACGTCTTCATTTTCGTGGTCGATACGAATGATGTCATTTTGATGCAAAGTCTTCGTCAGAGCGATCTCATACATGCCCTTAAAAGAACCTCTCACCGTTCCGATCTCGTAACCAAAATTATTAGGTCTTTGAATATTTGTGATACTGCCTGGATCTTCTCCAAACATGTACCCCTCGGTATACGTTCTGTTAAACGTCTTCTGCAAAGCTTCCCGCTCCACTTGATCTGCGCCTTCATCCAGCGCCTTACGGTACCGCTTCACTACATTTGCCACATAAGCCGGTTCTTTCATGCGGCCTTCGATTTTTAAGGAGTCTATGGATTTCAGATCCTCAATATGATCGATGGTGTTCAGATCCTTCATGGACAGAAGATAGCTAGTTCCATAGGACTTGCCGCTCTCTCGCTCCAGCAGTTCGTAAGGTTTTCTGCAGGATCCCACGCACCGTCCCCGGTTGCCGCTCCGGTATCCGATCAGGCCGGACATAAGGCAGTTTCCGGAGTAGGAAACACACAGCGCACCGTGAACAAACACCTCGATGGGAATCTTTGCAGCTTTCCTGATTTTTTTTACATCTGCCAGATCTACCTCACGTGCCAGCACCACACGGTCAGCACCCAATTCTTTGAGCAGCATCGTACCTTCCAGGTCGTCCACACCCATCTGCGTCGAACAGTGAACTTCCATATCAGCAAAGTTTGCCGCAACATAATCAAACACCGCCAGATCCTGCACGATAATACCGTCAACACCGATGCCGTTCAATGCATCCAGCTGCTGTCTCATATCGCAGATCTCGTCTTCAAAAACGATAGTGTTCATGGTTACGTATATTTTCACATCCCGCAGGTGAGCGTAGCGAATCGCCTCCGCCAGAGAGTCGATAGTAAAGTTGTCTGAATATGCCCTGGCACCGAATTTTTCCAATCCCAGATATACTGCATCGCATCCGTTGGAAACGGCAGCCCGCAGTGCCTCCATATTACCGGCCGGAGCCAATAATTCTGTCATTCTGTCTCCTCCTCGCTTAATATCTATTTCGTCTTCAGCTCTTTCCACATCTGGCTGTAAAGCGCCATAGTCTTATCATCAAGAGCTTTATATACTTCACATTTTTCCACTACACTCTGCTCCGGAAAAATCAGCGGATCCTCTCTCACTTCTTCATCCAGGCTGTTGTAGGCAGCTGTATTTGGTGTCGGATAATAGATTTCCTCAAAGTTTTTCACCGCCACATCTCCACGGCAGAGGTAATCCAGAAACTTCTGTGCCCCTTCGTGATTTTTTCCCTTTTTCATCATGATCCAGGAGTCGATCCAGATATTAGAACCTTCTTCCGGCAGCACGTATTCCAGGTCATTTTCATACTCGTGCGCCAGATAAGCCTCGCCTGAATAGCAGACAGCCAGCGCAGCATTGCCGGCAACCATCTCCTCCCTCACCTCATCAACAAAGTATGCTTCCACATCCGGTTTCTGTTTCAATAAAAGATTCTGTGCCTGCTGCAGCTCTTTACGATTCGTCGTATTCAAAGAATGCCCCTGATATTTCAATGCGCACATATAAGCATCCCGTATACTGTTCTGCATGATGATCTCACCTGCGTATTCCCCGTTGAACAGACTGTCCCAGCTGGTGATCTCCTCGTGGATCATAGACTTGTTGTACAGGATCCCTACAGTTCCCCAGAAGTATGGAATGCTGTATTTGTTTTCCGGATCGTATGTCCGGGAAAGCTTCCAGTAGAAATCTCCAATATTATTGACATACTGCATCTTGCTGTAATCCAGTTCCACCGCCTCGCCTTCTGCGATCAGACGCTCGATCATATAATCTGATGAACAGATCAGATCGTATGGTATCGTACTGGAGGTATATTTAGAATACATTTCTTCCGGTGTTGTTGCTTCTTCGTACAGTACTTTGATCCCCGTTTCTTTTTCGAAATCCCGAAGCACGGAGGTATCGATATATTCTCCGTAATTCAGTACCGTTATGGTATTGCCTCCGCCTGCCTCAGACATATCCACAGAAGACTCCTCTTCTCCAGTATTTCCGCATCCCATAAGGGTCCATGTCAGCAAACCGAGCATCAGCAGCAGACATGCGGCCAGAAGATTTTTTTTCACGCTCTTTTTCATGTTCAGGAAGCCGCCTTTCTGTTCTGAAGTTTTCGTTGTATTTGTTTCTGCCGGATCCGCGGCATATAATTGACCAGAAGAAGTACGATCAGTACGACTGCAAAGATCAGAGTCGACAGTGCATACATCTCCGGCTTGATCCCGCGCTTCAATTCTCCGTATATCATGGTGGAGAGGGTGTTGATCCCGGCGCACTTCGTGAAATAAGTTACTACAAAATCATCCATCGACATAGTCACCGCCATAAAAAATCCGCTGACTACAGCCGGGAAAATATTAGGCAGTATCACTCGCGTAAAGGCTTTCACACTGCTGGCTCCCAGATCCCGCGCAGCCTCATAAACGCTCATGTCCATCTGCTGAAGCTTCGGCAAAACACTTAAAATCACATAAGGGATGTTAAAGGTTACGTGCGCCAGCAAAATGCTGACATATCCCAGGTTGGTGAATCTTGAAAACCAGAGCATCAAAGCTATACCCGTCACTATATCCGCATTGAGCATAGGGATATTACCCACACCCAGCGTCAGGGAATAGCTCCTTTTTTTCATGGCATCGATCCCCACAGCAGCCAGAACACCTATCACGGTAGCGATCAGCGCAGAGCCAAATCCTATGGTCAAAGTATTTTGCAGTGCCGCTACCACATCGCTGTTATGAAACAGCGTCTTGTACCATTCCAGCGTAAAGCCGCCCCACACCACGCGGGAGCGAGAATCGTTAAAAGATAACACCACCAGAACCGCGATCGGTATATATAAAAATGCGATAATAAGCGCCAGATAAAATTTCATAAAAAAGTTCTTGCTTCTTACCATGCGCGTCGTTCCTTTCCTTCTTCCTCATTTGATGTAAAGATCATACTGATGAGGACAAAAATCATCAGCGCGATCGAAAGTCCAGATCCCAGATGCCAGTTCATACTGGTAGAAAACTCTTGTTCAATAATGTTTCCTATAAGCATCACCTTGCCGCCGCCCAGAATATCCGGGATGGCAAATGCAGTCAGTGACGGTACGAACACCATGGTGATCCCGCTGATTATCCCCGGCTTAGTCAAAGGGATCATGATACGGGTCAGCACCGCCTTCGGTGGTGCTCCCAGGTCTCTTGCAGCCTCGATGACATCATCCTTCAGGTCTGTTACAGCATTATATACAGGCAGGATCATAAACGGCAGATAGTCATACACCATGCCGATGACGATGGCCATACTGGAATTTGCCAGATCCTGTCCCGGAAGCCCTATTGCCCCCAGGGCTCCGTTGATCAGGCCGTTTCGTGACAGCAAAAGCTGCCATGCCATGATCCGCAATATAAAATTCACCCACATAGGCAGGATCACGATGATAGCCATCATTCCCTGCTTGCCAATGTTTAATTTTCGTAAAATCAATGCCAGCGGATATGCCAGTACCAGACAAATCCCCGTACAGAGTATCGCCAGCCAGAGAGCCAGCAGGAGAGCCTTTAGATGGACCGGCTCGAAAATCGCCAGTATATTGCTCATGGTCATTTCGCCGCGACCATCGCCGAGAGCATAAAAAATGATCATCAGAAGCGGCAGTACAGTAAAGCCGATGATCCATACGATATATGGTCCGGCCAGTAAACTTCGTTTATTCATTGGTATTGATTACCTCCTGTGCCGCAGATGTCGGTTTGTGCATGATCTGGATATTTTCCGGTTTCACGTAGATCCCCACTTCCGTACCGGGATGATAAGCTTCCGTGCTGTGTGCAAGCCACTCGAAGCCGCCAGCCTGCACCTTCATCTCATAATGCACACCCTTGAACAAAATAGAAGTGACCCTGCCGTCCAGCATGCCGCTGCCCGGCTTTTGGAATTCCATATCCTCCGGACGGATGACCACGTCAACAAGCTCATTGCGTCCAAATCCCGAGTCCACACATGGGAATGGGATTCCCAGGATCTCCACCAGAAAATCTTTCGGCATCACACCGTCAATGATATTGCTTTCCCCGATAAAATCCGCAACAAAAGCGTTTTCCGGTTCATTATAAATGTCCACCGGTGTACCGATCTGCTGGATCAGCCCCTGGTTCATGACGATGATCCGGTCGGACATAGTCAGAGCCTCTTCCTGGTCATGGGTAACGAATACGAAGGTGATTCCCAGCTCATTTTTGATCTTGATCAGTTCCTTCTGCATATCCTGTCTGAGCTTCAGATCCAGCGCCCCCAGCGGTTCGTCCAGAAGGAGGACCTTCGGCTCATTAACGATAGCCCGGGCGATAGCAATCCTCTGCTGCTGTCCGCCTGAAAGTGACATAGGATGACGATCCTCATATCCTTCCAGATCTACCAGCTTAAGGGCGTATTTGATTTTATCATGAATATAGGCACTGCTCTTTTTCTTCAACTTCAATCCAAAGGCAATATTGTCTGCAACACTCATATGCGAAAACAGAGAGTACTTCTGAAACACCGTGTTGATGTGACGTTTGTCGGGCGGCAGAGCAGTGATATCCTTTCCCTCAAAAATCACACGCCCCTCATCGGGCATGATAAATCCGCCGATCATACGCAGCGTTGTGGTCTTCCCGCATCCGGACGGTCCCAGCAAAGTCACAAACTCATTTTTACCGATATCGATGCTCAGATCATCCAGGATCTTTTTCCCGTCAAAAGACTTTGACAGATGTTCCAAATTTAAAATTGCCTGTTCCATTCAGTTACTCCTCATTCCTGTCATTTTTCTTAAAAAGTTGGCGGCGTGCTCACCCAGATCAGCTTCGCCCGGATGGCACCCGTGTTTGCAATCGAATGCTTCTTGTTGGCAGAAAAATAAAAGCTCTCTCCTGCTTTTACCATATAAACGTTATCTCCCAGCCTGAGCTGGATATGTCCCGATATCACGTATCCGAACTCCTCTCCTTCATGAGGTTTGTCTTCTGCGAGAGCTTCCTTTGGCTGCAGCACCACAAGAAGAGGTTCCATCTGATTCTGCTGTGCATTGGGAACGATCCACTGGATACTGTTTCCCGCTTCATCAATCTTCTCGAAGAAGTCCTCCTCCGAATACACTACATGTTCTTCTTCCGTCTCACGAAAGAACTCAGAGGGCGTAGTTCCCAGACATTCGATCAGATCCAGCAGTGTCACCACAGAAGGAGCCACCTGGCCACGTTCCAACTGCGAAATGTAGCCCTTCGTAAGTTCTGCACGATCCGCAAGCTCCTGCTGAGTCAATCCGTTTCGGTTCCTTAGATCCTTTATTTTCTCTCCGATTCTGCCGTTCACATAATTTGGTTCCATGTTTTTTCTCATTTCCTTTGTGATAAATATATCAAACAAAATGTAATTTATACCTAAACTTTCGGCACGCCTTCGATTATACTATTTCTAAACAAAAAGTCAACTATTGTTATCAGTTTTAAACACCCTATCGCATAGCAATAAGACGATAGATTTCCCTGTTTTGCCAAAGAAAAACCGGCGCTCTGGATTTCCTCGCCGCACCGGCTGTTTTACTTACTTTGCTTTTTCTATACGCCGTGATCTCGTGCCAGATGTTTTTCTCTTTTAAAAATGCATAGATTTCCTGCTTGTTCATTTCATCTCCCCTTCTTTTTTGTTATACTGTAAAATACACTATCGTTTTCACCGTATTTTGTCAAGGAAGGATCAGAAACCATGAGCAATTCCATCGGTCAGCACTTTACACCATGGTCTTTATTGAAATTCGCAGCGCCGTCCATCATCATGATGACGTTCATGTCGCTGTACACCATCGTAGACGGAATCTTTATCTCCCGGTTTGTGGGGAGCAATGCCCTATCGTCTCTCAACATCGTCTTTCCCGTCATCACGCTGGCCATTGCCATCGGCACCATGTTTTCCACCGGAGGCAATGCGGTCATCAGTAAATACCTGGGTGAAGGCAATACCAAAAGAGCCTGTCAGTGCCTGACCCAGTTCGTCCTGTTCTGTGTGTCCCTCAGCATCGTACTGGTCGTTCTTTCAATCCTGTTCGCTTCTCCCATTTCCCGTTTTCTGGGAGCTACCGATATCCTGATAGACGACGCCGTTATCTATCTGCGTATCGTCATGGCATTCGCACCGGCCTGCATCCTTCAGACCCTGTTTCAGTCCTACTTCGTAACAGCGGGACACCCCGGCATGGGGCTTGGTCTGATGATCGTCGCCGGATGTACCAACGCCGCTCTGGACTACGTCTTCATCGCAGCCATGCACATGGGGATCGCAGGAGCCGCTCTGGCGACCGGCATCGGTCAGTGCATCCCGGCTGTAGCAGGTGTAGTGTTCTTCCTGTTCACAAAAAAAGAACTCCGCTTCACCCGCTGCGGATTTTATCCTAAAGAAACGGCAAAGGCAGCGTTCAACGGGTCCTCCGAAATGGTGACCGAGCTGTCCACTGCCATTATAACCTTCTTATTTAATATCATTCTCCTGCGCCTTGCCGGGGAACACGGCGTTGCCGCCATCACCATCCTGCTCTACGGAGAATTTCTGTTCAACGGATTTTACCTGGGATTCGCTATCGGCATCAGCCCCATCATCGGATTCCAGTACGGCGCACAGAACCGACATGAGCTCCGCAGGCTGTACAAGATCGCCTTCCTGTTCGCAGCAGGTACATCCCTGTTTATGGCGCTCCTGGCCTTCCTTCTGTCCGGCCCTATCACGTCGGTATTCACGAAAGATCCGCAGACCTATGTCCTGGCCGTAGCAGGCTTCAAACTCTTCGCAGTCAATTTCCTGTTCAGCGGATTGAACATCACTTCCTCAGGATTTTTCACTGCACTGTCCAACGGGAAGACTTCCGCCATCATCTCCTTCTGCAGGACTCTGCTGTTCACAACAGCTGCACTTCTCCTTCTGCCGAGATTTCTCGGCATCACAGGAGCCTGGATCGCCATGCCGGTCGCCGAACTTTGCACCCTGCTGGTATCGATCCCGATCCACGCAAAATATTTCCTTCGCCCGGGGAAACACAACTATCTGCAGGAACCCCCGGATTCAAAATAATATTATTTCAGCACCAGGAATACGTCCATCAGATAATCTTTCAGGTATTCATTGATAGCTCCCATAGCAACACGCATGGCATCCTCTCTCGGATAGCCGTAGATCCCGGAAGAAATCAGAGGAAAAGCGATTGATTGACAGCCTTTTTCTTTTGCTGCCTTCAAAGCATTGATGTACGCATCGTGAAGCAGCGTTTCTTCCTTGTGAAAACCATCTTTCCATATCGGCCCTACTGCATGTATGATATATTTTGCCTGCATATTATATGCATCAGTCGCTACTGCACTGCCTGTCGGACACGGGGCCAGCTTCCTGCAGTCTTCTGCAAGCCGAGGGTCATCTGCCGCTGCAAAGATCGCTCCGCAGACACCGCCTCCCGGCGCCAGCTGTTCATTGGCTGCATTCACCACTGCATCTACATCCATATTGGTTACATCACCGTTTACTACTACTCTTAAAGCCATCTTGATTCCTCCTTTACCGGTTTCGATATACTTTACGGATCATTTTATGTCCTCGGTTCAAAGTCCTGTCACAAAGCATATTGCCAAGAGCAAATACTCTCGCACAGATCTTATCATACAGAAAATCGATGATCGCATGATATGCCGTATGCAGTGCCGGTCTGGAAAAAGCATAGACAGATGCGATCGCCAGCCCGAAGCTTAGAATATAAGTAAGTACATTCCCGTCTCCCGGCAGATCGATATGCTCGATGAGATATCGAATCGGTATATGACAAATATACACCGTCATGGTTCGCTGCCCTATCCCCGTACAGAAAATCTTGTGGTTCGGCAGCAGATTAAGGAGAACTGTCAGCCATCCCAATGAAACGACCGACAGCATCATTCTGATCAGAATGCCCATGATATTACTCAAATGATAGATGGAATATCCGTCTTTCAAGTGCCACATTTCCACTGGGATTACATTGCTGTATGCAGTCAAGAACGAGAACACCAGAAGAACGGATAAAAGCAGCAGGATCCATTTTTTCGAGATGCTCCGGATCTTCTCGATATGCTCCCACTTCATCTTATAGCCCAGTATAAAGAAAAACAAAAATGAACAGATCCGTCCCAGAGCCAGTTCTCTTCCCAGAGAGCTAAAACATCCGGAAGCCAGTAGAAGTCCTGCACTCAGGATCAGTATGCCCGGAACCTTTTCCAGATCCTTGATCATAAAACGATACACAAACAGCACCAGCAGAAACCATAAGGCATGGCTCGGTGACAGCAGATCGAATTTTGCATCTCCAAATACCCCAAGCCGCACGACAAACATCACCGGCATCAGCAAAATGTACGGCAGCAGAAAATTCTTTGCAGCACCTAAACGGCACTTATCCACATTCTTGGAAAAATATCCGGAAACAAACAGGAATCCCTGCATGATAAAAGAGAAAGCTATGATGTAAAAGAAGCCGCCAAAGCTGCTTACATCAAAGCTTCCGCTGATCCGGATATAATGTGCTGAAACCATGAAAAACGTCAGCAGTACCTTCATATTGTCAAACAGATAATTTCGTTCTTTTCCACTCGCTATTTGTTGCATTTCTTAAATCCTTCTTACTATCAGTTTCTTAAAAATCATAACAGCCACAGTTTACCTCTTCCAGGTGAACTGTCATTGAACTTCATGTGTTGATCTGACGAAGGAAGTTCCTTATGCCTCCAGGATCGTATGGAGTCTCCAGCAAAGTTCATACGTTGGCAGTTTACTGGAAAGGATCGCGATTCCCTTTTCCAAAGCTCTTTCCACTGTTGCCGACCCCGGACTGATCCCTTCCGGTACGATGATACAGGCTGCATCGTTGAGTTCTGCTACCGCAAGCACATTAAGATGAGTCTGCACGGTGATCCAGATGTTCCCTGCTCCACAGCAGCTCATGACACGGCTCAAAAAGTCACAGGCATATACTCCCGTCACCTCTCTGTCCTCTGCAATGGCTGTAACAGTATCCAGTTCTAACGCTTCTGCTATTTCACTGATTCTCATGTGTTTTTATCCTCTCTTATGTAAATGATCATGGTGACTTTCGTCCCCTGTCCTTTCTCCGTTTCGATAGAAAGAACATCGCTGTTTTTCTTGATGTTAGGCAGTCCCATGCCTGCACCGAATCCCATTCGACGCACCTGTTCGCTGGCCGTGGACCAGCCTTCCTGCATGGCAAGATCCAGGTCGGGGATCCCATCACCGGAATCCTCCACAACCATTCCGATCTTTTCATCGCTTATCTCTACACGAGCACTGCCGCCTCCGCCGTGAATAAATGCATTGATCTCCGCTTCATACATGGAAATCGCCGCCCGCTTCACAAGAGGCGGTGCTACTCCCAGTTTCGTAAGCGTCTGCTTCACACTGCTGGAAGCCTCGCCTGCCATATCAAAATTATTTCCATCAATCAAAAAATCCAGTCTCATAGCCCTATTGTAATACTTTTTTATGCTTGCCGCAATGTTGTTTTTTTACGGAAAAAATCCCCATGCATGAAGCTTCGCTGCATGCACAGAGATTCTCTTGTTTTATGAAAATAAAAGTTGAAGTCCCATTATGATCATCCTTACTCATATGCCTGCTCCTTTCCGATCCCGGCAATCAGCAAAAGAGTTCTTTTCTTAACACAAAATAACTTTCTCATCATTTCACAACGAGCTTTTCGCCCCCAAATAGTGAAAGTGGGGGCACTTTCTGCCCCCACTCAGGAAATGTTGCTAAAATACTGTTTAGATTTATCATACATACAAAATGGAAGTTATCTATTTCTCCTCTTCGTTAAGACCTAGTTCATTACATATTACTTGCTATCCCTGATACCTTATTCTTTCTACCAGCGTTTCCTTTTTCAGATTA
>ERZ857745.2299-NODE-2299-length-21090-cov-4.412170_pt1 | contig 21090 bp, 19 predicted proteins | sample MGYA00519699_ERZ857745 | MGnify/ENA primary metagenome ERZ857745 (study PRJEB31778, sample SAMEA3449357) | human gut metagenome | biome: human gut; feature: human-associated habitat; material: faeces | place: United Kingdom | collected 2010/2012 ...
CCTGTGTCGGGCCCGGTGTCATAATTTTATACATAAGATCAAGTCCTTTTTCTTAATTAAATTCTTATTTCTTTAAACCAGTGCGTTTAGCTGCAACATTCAGCGGTGCGATTACAACAAGTGTGATGACTGCTGCAACACCGATCTGTACCAGGTTGCCAGGAATGGAAGCAACCGGTGCAAGTGGATTTCCGTAAATTACGACTTCTGCGATATAGTAACCTACGACTTTGATCACACAGGCTGCGATAAGTGCGATCACATACCATTTGAAGTTCTGGTGTTTTTCATCTTCGGTAAGCTTTCCTACAGTGAAGCCCATCAGAGCAACGATCACGAAAGTAAATGGAGCCCATAAAGTCCATCCGGAGAGCAGGTCAAACAGTCCCATTCCGACACCACCTGCGATTGCTCCGGTTTTTTTGCCAAAGATGATCGCACCGATGAAGAGCGGAACATTTCCAAGATGAATCAGACCGCCGTTTGCTGCAATTGGAAGCCGCACATTAATAAAGGCGGTGAAGATGTAAGTCAGTGCTACAAAAATAGCGGTTACGGTAAGAAACTGAACGGAAGAAGAAACCTCGCGATCGTTTGCTGCTGTCTGTACATTTGTGTTTGCCATGATAATAAATCCTTTCCCGGGAGTTAATTCAATTAACATCCCTGTTTGATATGTTTTACTTGGACTATACTTTACAATAGAACTGTACATTAATAAAGAGGCAATTTATGAAAAAAATAAGGGGACAGTCCACAAGCGAATGATACTGCTTTTTCTGTCATGCTTGCTATTTATCAGTGCGGATGTTAAAATCAGCATTAACAAAAACTCTTATATGGAGGAATAAAGTGAAAAAAATACTGTCCCCTATGGAAAAAATGGATTTTCCGGAGAGCGAGGAGCTTCCGGAGGGTGTCAGAGAAATAGAAGCAGAAGACACCTTTGGATACTGTACAGAATTATATACGGATGTAGAATATGCAGTTCACAGTGGAAAGAAATTACACCTTCAGATCATGACACCAACAGTATTCGGACAGGATCTGAAATGGCCTTTGATCGTATATGTGCAGGGTTCTTCCTGGCACAAACAGAATCTTTTTCAGAGTCTTCCCACTTTGGCACGGATGTGCGAAAGAGGCTATGCAATTGCGATCGTAGAGCACAGAGAAAGCGATCTGGCTCCATTTCCGGCACAGGTAATAGACGTTAAAACAGCAATTCGTTTCTTACGTTTAAATGGAAGAAGTTATCATATTGATACAGATAAGATTTCTCTCTGGGGTGATTCAAGTGGAGCCCACAGTGCTTTGATCGCAGGAATTACAGGTAATACAAAGTATCTTCCGGAGGAATATCCTGAAGTCAGTACCGAGGTCGACTGCATTGTTGACTGGTTTGGACCAACGGATCTTATGGCAGCAGTACAGCATCCCGCAGTCATTGATCATGATTCCAGTACCAGTCCGGCAGGCATTCTGATCGGGGGAAAATCACTTCATGATCACCCGGAAGATGTTTATCCGACCAATCCCGTGGTTCATTTGCAGCCTGACCGAGAAACACCTCCGATTCTCATTATGCACGGCGGCAGGGATCCACTGGTTCCGTTTAATCAGTCCTGCATTTTATATGAGGCATTAAAACAGATGGATAAAGAAGTAGAATTTGTCAAGCTGAAAAATGCTGGACATGGCTGGGGCGGCTTTATGAGCGAGACCGCATTAAATATAGTAGAAAACTTCATTAAAAGGGAGAAATAGAATGGAACAGGAAACACAGACACCACACAAACGAAGAGTACGATACAAAGGAAAATATCCACGCAAATTTGAAGAAAAATATAAGGAACTTAATCCGGAGAAATATAAGGACACGATCGAGCATGTTATCAGCAAAGGAAATACGCCTGCTGGAATGCATATTTCTATCATGGTAAATGAAATTCTGGATTTTCTTAAGATCCAGCCGGGTGAGACTGGATTCGATGCAACTCTCGGCTATGGCGGCCACACAAAGGCAATGATGGAATGTCTGCACGGAGAGGGACATATGTATGCAACAGATGTCGACCCGGAAGAGTCCGCAAAGACCCGTAAACGTCTGGCAGAGCAGGGCTTTGGAGAAGACATCCTGACCGTAAAGCTTCAGAATTTCTGCACGATCGATGAGATTGCAAAAGAGGCAGGCGGTTTTGATTTTATCCTTGCTGACCTTGGCGTATCTTCAATGCAGATCGATAACCCGAAGCGCGGTTTTTCCTTCCGTGCAGACGGACCGCTGGATCTGCGCCTGAATCAGGAAAAAGGAATCAGTGCAGCCGAGCGGCTGGACAAGATCAGCCGCGAGGAGCTTGCCGGAATGCTGTACGAGAATTCCGATGAACCGTACTGTGAGGAAATCGCAAAAGCGATCACTGACGAGATCCGCAAGGGAAATCGTGTGGATACCACAACAAAACTGCGTGAGATTATAGAAAAAACACTGGATTTCCTTCCGGAAAAAGAAAAGAAGGATACTGTCCGTAAGACTTGTCAGCGAGTATTCCAGGCACTTAGAATCGATGTGAATCGTGAATTTGAAGTTCTTTATGAATTTATGGAAAAACTTCCTGATGCACTGAAACCGGGCGGACGTGTGGCAATCCTGACTTTCCACTCCGGAGAGGACAAGCTTGTTAAAAAAGCCCTCAAGGCAGGATACAAAGCAGGAATCTATTCCGATTATGCAAAAGATGTCGTACGTCCATCCGCACAGGAATGCGCCCAGAACGGACGCGCCAGATCAACCAAAATGCGCTGGGCAGTCAAATCAGAATATTAAATAAGAAAAAGGCATCTGGGAGAAAATCTCAGATGCCTTCGTTCATTATAAGAGCTATGTGTCTGTATTACCTGTCTGCACCGTAGTACTGGTCAGAGCTAAAGCCAAGGATCAACAGGAAGATAGGCTGCAACAAGATAAGTCCAATTGCAAAACCGATGCCGTGTCCAAAGGCTCTTGACAGCTTGATACAATACATGATATTGATGACTGCAATCACAATCCTTAGCAGCGTTGCGATCATTGCAAGAAACATGCTTTCATTAAGATTTGCACTAGCTATATAAGAAGCAACTATTCCAAGTATAAAACTCAGCCAGAAATAAGATGTCTGCCAGGCAATTTTGTAGGAAACATAATCACCATAGATTGGAATAAGACTTTTCCAGCCTGTCTCACCGGCCTTGGTGAAAATGTTCCAGTTTGCGATGATCTGCAGAATCCACCATACCAAAGCAAGGATCAGATAGATACCGCCAAGGAGCATCATAGAGCTGATTATAAGAAGTCCCATAGTTACCGCCTCCCGATTTTTTATACACCCATTAAAGCACAATAGGGGGAGGCTGTCAAATGTGGATGAGAGTGAAAATTTGATATGGAAAATCAAGATAGGGACTGGTAAAATTAAAAAGGATTATTAATCAAAAAAGGTTGGATTAAGGTATGAAACAGAAAAGAACATTTTCTTTTTCAGATGTAAAAAGTCTAATTGCCCGGCATAATGAAATAGAAAATAAGCTTGAAGAACTCAAAATAACGGAACAAAAATATAATGACAAAATTAAAAAAACTACAGGACTTTACTCTGCTTCAGAAGTTTTAAAAATATTAAAAGATATTCCGATTGAAGAAGTAAACCGAGACAAAAAGGGAATACGTGTAAAAGCACTACGAGAAAATGGATTTACAAATTATGCAGATATTTTTACTGTCTCAAAATACCAAATAGCTTCAGTTAGAGGAATTAGTGAAGATGGAGCATATCGAATCAAAAAAAGTGTTTCCGAAGCAGCTGATACCGCTGCCAAGACAACAAAACTGAAACTGAGTGCTGATAATAGAACCGCGGATACAACAAAGATTGTTATGGCAATTACTCAATATCAGAGAGCAAGTAAATTAAGCAACGAAGCGATACTATTATACGAGCAGAACATATAGAACTGAAAAGTGTATTGGAGGAGGTTCGTTCAGCAACGGGATTCTTTAAGTGGCTATTTACCTCTTCTGATAAAAAACAAAGAGTAATCAAGAGCTATAAATATCTTCAGGAAAAACTAAATGGTGAATATGGTGAGAAGGCTTTCGAATTAGAAAAAGAAAAGCAAGATTTAGAATTAATATCTGATGAAGAGGCCTGGAATGAGTTTCAAAAACAGCCCATTCGTTTTACTAATATTCTGGAAGAGACAGTTCCCGGAATGTTGGGAAATCAGGATGCTGTCTATGGATTGCCAGAAGACCTGGCACGAGAAGTTCAGGATGAATGCTTTTTCCCGGATGGACTTTTGTGTGACCTGCGTAGATATCAAGAATGGGGAGTCAAGTATATTCTGCATCAGGGCAAAGTCCTCCTGGGAGATGAGATGGGACTTGGTAAAACAGTACAGGCAATAGCAACAATGGTTTCCCTAAAAAATACGGGTGCAACGCATTTTGTTGTGTTATGTCCGGCAAGTGTAATCATCAACTGGTGCCGTGAAATCCAAAAGTTCAGTAAATTAAGAGTCATAAAAGTACATGGAAGCGGAAGAAATGCAGCATTACAGGAATGGATACGATCAGGAGGCGTTGCGGTAACAACATATGAGACAACTTCTTACTTTGACCTTCCAGATTTGTTCAGATATACTTTACTTATTGTTGATGAAGCACATTATATAAAAAATCCTGAAGCACGTCGCTCTATGAACACAAAACGTTTAAGCAGTCATGCAGATCGATTATTATTTATGACGGGAACTGCATTAGAAAATAAAGTAGAAGAGATGACAAATCTGATTGATATTCTGCAGCCGAGAATTGCAAGAGAAGTTAAGGGAATGGAAATGTTATCCTCAGCGCCCCAATTCAGGGAGAAAGTTGCACCTGTATATTATAGAAGAAAGCGAGAAGATGTATTAACAGAATTGCCGGAATTACTGGAAAATGAAGAGTGGTGTTCGCTTGGTTTTGAGGAAAGATTAGAATATGAAGAAAGCGTTTTATCTTCCGGTAATAATTTTAATGCAGTGCGTAGAGTTTCCTGGAATGTAAATGACTTAAGCAAATCAAGCAAAGCAACAAGAATGCTTGAAATTATTGAAGAGGCAAAAGCGGAAGGCCGAAAAGTAATCATATTCTCATTTTATTTGGATGTAATAGAAAAAATATCTGAGTTACTTGGCAGTCAGTGCACGGAACCGATCAATGGTTCGGTGACACCGAATAGAAGACAGGAAATTATTGATGATTTTGACAATGCGCCAGCAGGAAAGGTGTTAATTTCACAGATTATTGCTGGTGGAACAGGACTAAATATACAATCAGCCAGTGTTGTGATTTTTTGCGAACCACAGTTGAAACCCTCCATAGAAAATCAGGCTATTGCAAGAGCCTACAGGATGGGACAAGCTAGGAATGTGCTGGTTTATCGTTTGCTCTGCGAAAATACAATTGATGAAAGAATAACAGAAATGCTGGCTGAAAAACAGGCGATATTTAATGTGTTTGCGGACAAATCCGTTGCTGCAGACAATGTAGAGGTGGATGTGAAGTCATTGGGAAACATTATTAAAGAAGAGATTGATCGAATTAATCGAACACGAAAAAATACAGGAGATGAAAGATAGAAATATATTACTTTTTGGGGAGAAATGTATGAAGTATATTGCACATCGAGAGGAAGATAGAGAACAGCTATTATTAGATCATCTAACTGGAACAGCAGAAAAAGCGAAAGAATTTGCTGAAGTCTTTGGCAAGGGTGAATGGGGATATTGCTGTGGAATGTTGCATGATCTAGGAAAATACAGTGATAAATTTCAAAGGAGAATTCGGGGTGAAGATATAAAAGTAGACCATGCTACTGCAGGAGCAAGAGTCTGTTTAGAACTGGGAGGAATGTATCCATTTATGGAATACTGTATTGCCGGTCACCATGCTGGTCTGCCGGATGCAGGTGGAAAGAGTGATGCGGGGAATTCTCCAACTTTAAATGGAAGAAGAAAGAAAAAAATAGAAGATTTTCAAGCGTATAAAAAAGAGATTTGTATTCCAGAATTAAAAACAGTGCCTATTGATATAAATAAAACTACCAATGCAGAATTTTCTTTGGGGATGTTTATGCGAATGCTGTATTCCTGTCTTGTAGACGCAGATTTCCTTGATACTGAAGAATTTATGGTAAATGGAAATACAGGGCGGCAACAGGGAGAAAATATGCCGCAGCTTTTGGAAAAATTAGAGAAACATATTGCAGGATGGCTTGAAAATAAAGAAATTGAAAGTGTAAATGGCAGAAGAACAGAAATTTTAAGAGCATGTCTGGATGCTGGAGAAAAAGAAAAGGGACTTTTCCGACTGACTGTACCAACTGGTGGAGGAAAAACAATTGCATCGCTGGCATTTGCACTAAGACATGCAGTAAAACATCATATGGATAGAATTATTTATGTGATTCCATATACCAGTATTATTGAACAAAATGCTGGAGTTTTCCGTGAAATATTGGGAGATCAGAATGTGCTGGAAAATCATTGCAATGTGGATTACGAGAGTACAGAAGAATTGAAACCGATGCAGTTAGCTTCTGAGAACTGGGATAAACCGGTGATAGTTACTACAAACGTGCAGTTTTTTGAATCCCTGTTTGCAAATAAATCATCAAAATGCAGGAAACTTCATAATATGGCAAACAGTGTGATCATATTTGATGAAGCTCAGATGCTGCCGAATGATTATCTGAAACCATGTCTGACAGCCATAGAAGAATTGGTAATAAATTATGAAGTAAGTGCAGTGTTATGCACAGCTACACAGCCGGCATTAGATCCATTTTTTAAAAATATAAAACAGATTACAGAACTTTGTCCAAGAATGGAAAAACAGTTCACATTTTTCAAGAGAGTACATTTGGAAAATATTGGTAAATTATCAGAAGAAGCATTGAAAAATTATCTGCTGGAGGAAACACAGGCATTGTGCATCGTGAATACAAAGAAAAGAGCGCAAAAAATATATCATGAACTAAAGGGGAAGGGTATTTTTCATTTATCTACAAGTATGTATCCAAAACACAGAAAACGTGTATTAAAGCAGGTAAAAGAGAGACTGGCAAATAAAGAAAAATGTATACTTATTTCAACAAGTCTTGTGGAGGCTGGTGTGGATCTGGATTTTTATACGGTGTACAGACAAATCGCTGGGGTAGATTCTATGATTCAGGCAGCCGGAAGATGCAACAGAGAAGGAAACAGAACTACAGAAGAGAGTAAAGTAGTAATTTTTCAGTTTGAGGAAAAAGAAGCAGTTCCAGGTCAACAGCAGCAGATAGATGTTTCTGAGAGTCTGCTTACAGATGAATGTAAAATCGAAGATTTGGAAACAATAACGAAGTATTTTCAAATGCTTTATCATTTCAGAGGAGAAAGTCTGGATAAAAAGAAAATCTGCGAAGAATTAAAAGGAGGACTATATAACTTTGCCAGAGTCGGAAAAGAATTCAGACTGATCGAAAAAAATACAAAGACAATTTTTATAAACACAGAAGTGGAAGCACAGAAAATATTGCAGAATCTTAAAGTCAAAGGATTTACAAGATCAGGAATGAGACGGGCAGCTCAATATTGTGTGACTGTCTATGATCAGAAATTTGACAAATATAATGGTATGGGCATACTTCGGCCTGTTTCGGAAGATATTCAGGATTTTTATGTGCTGACAGATTTGGAACAATATTCTGAGGAGACAGGGCTGAATCTGGATATTGATGATGGAATGGTGCTCTGGGGATAAAAATATACTAGTATAGAATGGGAAGCTAAAAGTATTTACATGCTTTTAACTTCCCATATTTTAGTTTTTATAACTAAAGTTATTGTTTCAATCCGCAGGTTAATTAGTTCCTGACATATTAAAGTATAATATATGTTGAAGTAAAATTCAATAAAATTAGATATAATGAATTTGAAAGATTAGTATTGTGTAATCGTTACAAGTGTAGTATATTTGAAATATCAGACAAATATAAAGGATAATATGCTAATATAAATACAATTTACAGAAAAAGGAGGTTCATATGATTCTGTATCATGGAAGCAAAGAAATCGTAGAATATCCAGAAATCAGGAGAGCCCGATTCAATAAAGATTTTTATTTTGGATTTTATTGCACAAACATTGAAAAGCAGGCAGAACGGTGGGCAACAAGATATGGGGAAGAAGGATATATTAATAAATACGAATATACAGAAAATACTGAATTAAAAATTCTTAAATTTGAAAAAATGACAGAGGAATGGCTAGATTTTATTATTGCCTGTCGAAATGGACAATCTCATTCATATGATATTGTAGAAGGACCAATGGCAGATGATACCATTTACAATTATCTGCAAAATTATCTGGATGGAAAAATTTCAAGAGTTGCTTTCTGGGAACTGGTAAAATTTAAATATCCAACGAATCAGATTAGTTTTCATACAATTCAGGCATTAGACACTCTTAAATTTGTAGGAAGCGAGGTTGTATATGGCAGCGAAAAATAATAATAATCTTTTTTTTACCTGCAGTTTGATTGAATATATGGGAAGATTGGAGAAACAGCCTCGTTCTCGAATTGTAGATTATCTTGGCAGGAAAAATATAAAACAAATTTATAAATATGCAGATGTGTTTCATTGTGAACCAATAGAAAAAGTGGCTGCAGAATTCATTGAACGATGTGAAATTAGTGAGGGAGATTTTGATAATGTGTCAGCTTGTAAGTATGCGGTTCCTAATTATTGGGATATTGGGGAAGTGTATGAGAGACTGATTGAAGACATATATGACGATGCCGAAATTGAAACGGGAATTTGGGAAATTTATCATTCCTGGATAGACAGGCATATTTCAGATTTTAATACAGATTTTTATTATCAGTCAAGAGAGTATATAGCAGCATGTTATCAGGCTGGAGAAATATTATAGCACAGAAAAGAGGAATTGTTTATGGGTATGGGGGTAAAGGTCAGAGTCTGGGGCAGTTATGCTTTGTTTTCCAGACCTGAAATGAAAGTGGAACGTTGTTCTTATGATGTGATGACGCCGTCAGCGGCACGGGGGATTCTGGAAGCTATTTATTGGCATCCTGGTATGCGATGGATAATTGACAAAATTTATGTAAAAAAACCAATTAAGTTTACCAGTGTGCGGAGAAATGAAGTAAAAAGTAAGGTATCGGCGAGCAAAGTACTTGAGTCTTACAATGGAGGGAAGAAACCATTGTATTTAAGTACGAAAGAAGAGATTGTACAGAGGGCATCGTTATTGTTGAGTGATGTGGAGTATGTTATTGAAGCACATTTTGAAATGACTGAAAAAGTGAATGAAACAGACAATCCAGGAAAGTTTAAAGATATTATCATGAGAAGGTTGAGACGGGGAGAATGTTACCATATGCCATATTTTGGATGTCGTGAATTTCCAGCAAATTTTGAATTATGTCAGGAAGAAGAAATTCATACGGCATATGATGTTGTGGACGAGAAAGACCTTGGATTTATGTTATATGATCTTGACTATTCAGACAAAGAAAATCTCATGCCGATGTTTTTCAGAGCAGTTATGAAGCAAGGTGTGATAGATCTGCGGAATTGTGAGGTGATCCGATGATACTGCAGGCGTTAATGGAGTATTATGAAAATTTAGCAGAGCAGGGAAAATTACCGAGGCAGGGATGGTGCCAGGCAAAAGTTTCCTATGGAATCAATTTGTCTAAAAGTGGCGACATAAAAGATATAGTCTGGCTCAAAAGAGAAGAACAAATGGGAAAAAAGCAGAGCTGGATTCCACAGCTTATGACAGTCCCCGCAATGGTAACACGTTCTTCAGGAGTTTCATCTAACTTTTTATGTGATAATTCAAAATATCTGCTTGGCATTGATAAAGATGGTACTGGGAAACGAATTCTGGAATGTTTTGAAGCAGCGAAAGAAAGACATTTGAATTTATTACAGAATGCTTCTGATGAAATGGCTCAAGCTATCTGTGCTTTTTTTCGTAAATGGAATCCGGAGAAAGCAAAAGAAAATCCAGGTGTTATGGAAAAATGGGAAGACATCACAGATAGTGGAAATCTTATTTTTTGTATGAATGAAAAATATGCCCAGGATGACGATGAAATTGGACAGATATGGGATAACAATAATAAAGAAAATGTGTCTGATGCAGAGGGGACTTGTCTGGTAACAGGAGAAAAAACAGAGATTTCGAGAATTCACAGAAATATAAAAGGCGTTCCGGGAGCCCAGTCGAGTGGTGCAGCACTGGTTTCTTTTAATGCACCAGCATTTGAATCTTATGGAAAAGAGCAGAGCTACAATGCTCCCGTCGGAAAATATGCTGAGTTTGCATATACAAGTGCATTGAATTATCTTTTGGCACAAAGAGAATATACATTTTCTATTGGAGATTCGATAATTGTTTATTGGGCAGAAGCGGCGAAGCAAGAGTATCAGGATGCGTTGTTGGCACTGCTAAATCCAGTAAAGGACAATCAGGATGAAATTCATAGTATTTTTGAGAATCTCAGAAAGAACAGACCGGTTGTGGTTGATGATATAGAACTAAACCCCGCGCAGAAATTTTATATTTTGTGTCTTGCACCTAATGCAGCCAGATTGTCCGTGAGATTTTTTTATCAAAATTCTTTTGGAAACATTATGAAAAATCTGGCACAGCATTATGAACGGATGAAAATTATCAGACCGAGTTATATAGATTATGAATATCTGGGTGTAGATGATATACTCAAGGCAACTGCAAATCTAAATTCCAAAGATAAAAGACCTGTTTCGAATATGGCAGCAATGGTGCTTTTGGCAATTTTACAGGATGCCAGATATCCTGTGAGTTTGTACACAGATACATTAATTCGAATACGAGCAGAGCAGGGAAGAGTAACATGGGAAAGAGCTGCAATCATAAAAGCATATATGATAAAAAATTACAAAAATATGGAAGGGGATACATATATGGGCTTAAATGAAGAGTATACAGATACAGCATATGTGTTAGGACGATTATTTTCTGTTCTGGAATCTATTCAGATGGATGCAAATCCGGGAATAAAGTCTACAATTCGAGATAGGTATTTTAACTCAGCATGTGCTACACCGGCATCGGTATTTCCAGTACTGATTAAGTTAAAAAACAGTCATATCAAGAAGTTGGAAAGGGAAAAAGAAAGTTCAAAGATATATTATGAAAAGCTTCTGACAGAGATTATGGATAAGCTTGAAATATATCCCAAACGTTTGTCTTTGGAAGAACAGGGAAAATTTATTCTTGGTTATTACCATCAGATGCAGAAAAAATATAAGAAAAGGGAGGAAAAATAAATGAGCGAGGTTATCAAAAACAGATATGAGTTTGTAGTATTATTTGATGTGGAAAATGGTAATCCGAACGGAGACCCAGATGCTGGAAATATGCCGCGAATCGATCCGGAGAGCGGCTTGGGACTTGTCACAGATGTCTGCCTGAAAAGAAAAATCCGGAATTATGTAGAAACTGTAAAGGAAGATGAACAGGGATACAAAATTTATATTAAAGAAGATGTACCGTTGAACCGCAGTGACAGAACGGCATGTGAAAGTGTTGGAATAAAAGAAACAGAAGATAAAAAGGTTACGGAAGCCTTAAAAAAATTGAAAAAAAGTGATCCGGATGTAGACTTGAAACTGAAAAATTACATGTGTGAGAACTACTATGACATCAGAACTTTTGGAGCTGTTATGACTACATTTGTAAAAGCTTCTCTGAATTGTGGACAGGTACGGGGACCAGTCCAGATTGGATTTGCAAGAAGTATTGATCCAGTGATCAGTCAGGAAGTTACAATTACCCGTGTGGCAATTACAACAGAAAAAGATGCAGAGAACAAGAGTACAGAAATGGGAAGAAAAAGTATTGTTCCGTATGCACTGTATCGTGCGGAAGGATTTATTTCCGCGAATCTGGCACGAAAAACGACTGGTTTTACAGAAGAGGATCTGGAACTTCTGTGGGATGCGATTATAAATATGTTTGAGAATGATCATTCTGCAGCTCGAGGAAAAATGGCAGTACGTGAACTGATCGTATTCAAACACAGCAAAGAATTGGGAGACTGTCCGGCATATAAACTGTTTGATGCAGTTGAAGTAACACGAAAGGAAGAAATTGAATATCCAAGGAAATATCAGGATTATATTGTTGAAGTACATAACGATAGGATTCCAGATTCTGTAGAAGTGCAAAGGATGATTTGATGGAGTATACAGAAGATGATTATTTGATGATATCAGGTATTCAGCATTTTAAATTTTGCAGAAGACAGTGGGCATTAATTCATGTGGAACAGCAGTGGGCAGAAAACGTGCATACAGTAATTGGAGAATTAATGCATAAAAAAGTTCACGATCCTTATCTGACAGAGAAACGTAAAGATACTATTCTGGTTCGGGCATTACCGGTTTCATCAAGAACTATGGGAGTAAGCGGAGAATGTGACCTTGTGGAGTTTCATAAATGTGAAGATGGGATACGGCTTCATGGACATAGAGGAACGTATTTGATTTATCCGGTAGAATACAAAAAAGGAAAAGCAAAATCTACAGATGCGGACAGATTGCAGCTTGCAGCACAGGCAATGTGTTTGGAAGAAATGTTTTCTGCAACGGTATCGGCAGGTGCACTTTTTTATGGAGAAACAAGACGTAGAGAAGTAGTTGAATTTACAGATGATCTGCGGAATGAAGTCAGGGATATGTTTGAGGAAATGCACCAGTATTTTAGAAGAGGTTATACTCCAAAGGTGAAAACAGGAAAAATGTGCAGTTCCTGCTCCTTGAAAGAACTCTGTCTGCCGAAATTAAACAAGCCTGTTTCTGTGAAGTCATATATAGCTCAGATGCTGAAGGAGGAAGAAACATGAAAAAACTTTTGAACACATTATATGTAACTTCTGAAAATAGTTATCTGGGGCTGGATGGAGAAAATATTGTTGTTTTTGAAGATAATAAAGAAAAGGGACGGCTTCCATTACATAATCTGGAGGGAATTGTTTCGTTTGGATATCGTGGAGTCAGTCCAGCTTTGATGGGAGGATGTGCAGAAAGAAATATTTCTCTTTGTTTTATGACCCCACAGGGAAGATTTCTGGCAAGAGTAACAGGAAAGACGAGAGGAAATGTGCTTTTACGAGAACAGCAGTATGCGAGTTGCCTGGATCCAGTGGTCAGCCTGGAAATTGCAAAAAACTGTATTCTTGGAAAGGTGTATAATGCGAGATGGGTTCTGGAACGTTGCATCAGAGATCATGAGATGCAGGTTGATGCAGAAAAAATAAAAATGGCGTCGGAAAAATTAAAACATGCACTGGAATTGATACAGGTATGCGAATCGAAGGAGCAGTTAAGAGGATTTGAGGGAGAGGCGGCCAGTGTTTATTTTGGAGTTTTTGATGAAATGATTTTACAGCAGAAAAAAGATTTTGTATTTCATGGAAGAAGTAAGAGACCGCCGATGGATAATATGAATGCAATGTTATCCTTTGTGTACACGTTGCTGACAAATACGATAGCCTCTGCCCTGGAATGCGTAGGGATGGACCCTTATGTGGGATATCTGCATACAGAAAGGCCAGGAAGAGTTTCGCTTGCGTTGGATATGATAGAGGAATTGCGAGCTGTACTGGCAGATCGTTTTGTGCTGACATTGGTAAACAAAAAGATTGTGAGTGGGAAAAATTTTACCCAAAAAGAAAATGGGGCAGTGATAATGGATGATGAGCTCCGCAGACGGTTATTGACAGAGTGGCAAAATAAAAAGAAGGAAACCATTACACATCCTTTTTTGAAAGAGAAGGTGGAATGGGGAATGATTCCTTATGTGCAGGCAATGCTTCTGGCAAGATATCTGAGAGGAGATCTTGACAGTTATCCGGTGTTTTTATGGAAATGAGGTGCTGTTATGCTGGTATTAATCACATATGATGTAAATACAGAAACGAATGCGGGAAAGACACGTCTGCGTAAAGTGGCCAAGCAATGTACAAATTATGGAAGAAGAGTACAGAATTCTGTTTTTGAATGCATTGTGGACAACGCACAGTGTGTCGAATTAAAGGCAATATTGTCGGATATTATTGATAAGAATCTGGACAGCCTTCGTTTTTATTATCTTGGAAATAATTATCAGACAAAGATAGAACATATCGGAATAGAACGAGGGATTTCTGTTGATCAGGTATTATTCCTATAAAGTGCGAACCAGAAGTATACAGAAAATCCCCAGAAGATTCGCACCATAAAAAGTTGAAAAAAGCAGGCCCAAAAGAAATGAATAAGATAAAAAATGTGGAAAGGAGTGATGTTAAAATGCAAGTTTGGATTACTTATACGAATATATAAGTGAAAAATTGTTAAAATTTGCTGTCGTTCCCCACGCGGGAACGTGGATTGAAATAATCCGAATCCTGTTAAGGATAAGAGAACAGGAGGTCGTTCCCCACGCGGGAACGTGGATTGAAATGTCTGTAAGTTGCTAATGACCGCATTGGTCAGTGTCGTTCCCCACGCGGGAACGTGGATTGAAATTGAGAGACTCATTGATGTGAATCAGAACTATACGTCGTTCCCCACGCGGGAACGTGGATTGAAATTTGAAGAAAAGAAGAATGCCGTGCTGGATAAACGTCGTTCCCCACGCGGGAACGTGGATTGAAATAGCGGGGAGCCCTTGATAGATGATGTCAAGGACGTCGTTCCCCACGCGGGAACGTGGATTGAAATAGCGGAAGTTTGAAAAAAATCGACATCTTAATACGTCGTTCCCCACGCGGGAACGTGGATTGAAATTCTTTGAGATAACGCGCCTGTTTGGTAAGCCCAGTCGTTCCCCACGCGGGAACGTGGATTGAAATTTATGGATGGTTTTACTTGCAAGAAACCAGTATAGTCGTTCCCCACGCGGGAACGTGGATTGAAATTTAGCAAATTCATTATCCCCGGTCATTACCGAATCGTCGTTCCCCACGCGGGAACGTGGATTGAAATACCAGAGCGGTAAAAACCATCCATGTAAGGAAGGTCGTTCCCCACGCGGGAACGTGGATTGAAATACTCATGAAATATGTAATTGACTGGCTTGATTAGTCGTTCCCCACGCGGGAACGTGGATTGAAATAATCCCTCTTAACATCAAGCTTAATTTGCTGTAACGTCGTTCCCCACGCGGGAACGTGGATTGAAATTTTTTTCATGCTGGCTTCCTTTCTGTTGAGTTTGGTCGTTCCCCACGCGGGAACGTGGATTGAAATTGCGGTACTTTTGTTACAATGAACTGGATAAGATTCGTCGTTCCCCACGCGGGAACGTGGATTGAAATTGGTGTCGTAATTGTATAAATACCTTTATCAATGTCGTTCCCCACGCGGGAACGTGGATTGAAATTTTATCCTCTCCGCTCAAAAGTCTGTCAACGGCGTCGTTCCCCACGCGGGAACGTGGATTGAAATTGAGGCTTTTTGCAACTGACGAAAAAGGTAACAGTCGTTCCCCACGCGGGAACGTGGATTGAAATTTCTGGCAGCATTCGGTCCAATGAGGCGGTCAGAGTCGTTCCCCACGCGGGAACGTGGATTGAAATTATCAACTTTGGCATTAATTCCTGGAATCGTTGCGTCGTTCCCCACGCGGGAACGTGGATTGAAATTTTCCACGTCCTTGCTATGTACACAGCTCCGAGTCGTTCCCCACGCGGGAACGTGGATTGAAATTAACAGATTGACTGCCTTGCAAATATCTGACTGCGTCGTTCCCCACGCGGGAACGTGGATTGAAATTGCCAGATTATGAATACTTTCAGCTCCAAGTACGTCGTTCCCCACGCGGGAACGTGGATTGAAATATATGTAATATATTATCATCAGAAAGCGAAAGGGTCGTTCCCCACGCGGGAACGTGGATTGAAATGGAATGTTAATTTCGTATAAACTCCTAATTCTCTGTCGTTCCCCACGCGGGAACGTGGATTGAAATGCACTTGATTTGATACCATTCCAAATAGAAACAATGTCGTTCCCCACGCGGGAACGTGGATTGAAATCCCCGTTCCACATCCACATAATCTGCAATATACTGTCGTTCCCCACGCGGGAACGTGGATTGAAATTCAAGATTGCAAAATCCATTCCGTAATTTGCAACCGTCGTTCCCCACGCGGGAACGTGGATTGAAATATCTTAAGAACTTCCTTACCTAAAAAGGTAAGACCGTCGTTCCCCACGCGGGAACGTGGATTGAAATACAAACCAATTAAACAGGAGTTGCAAAAATCTAGTCGTTCCCCACGCGGGAACGTGGATTGAAATCACTAGGTGAAGATGGCGTAGATGATGAATTACTGTCGTTCCCCACGCGGGAACGTGGATTGAAATTGCAATTGTCATGGCATAAGAGTACTTATACACTGTCGTTCCCCACGCGGGAACGTGGATTGAAATCTGAGTTCCGTCGGCTTCGTTGTATCGAGCATAACGTCGTTCCCCACGCGGGAACGTGGATTGAAATAGCATTGGAAGAACAATATTGTTATAAATCCATTGTCGTTCCCCACGCGGGAACGTGGATTGAAATCATCGCTATCTCTGACAATCAGTGCGCCTGTGTCGTCGTTCCCCACGCGGGAACGTGGATTGAAATTTTGCGGAATCACTGATCTTGTCAAGTGCGGTTTCGTCGTTCCCCACGCGGGAACGTGGATTGAAATTGCAATATTGTTTCCAATATCTTTATAGCGTTTCGGTCGTTCCCCACGCGGGAACGTGGATTGAAATGATTTCCGGTGCGATTGCTTCTGCGATCTTGTCGTCGTTCCCCACGCGGGAACGTGGATTGAAATGGCGCTGTCCAGAAGTTTTACATAATATGGGCTATGTCGTTCCCCACGCGGGAACGTGGATTGAAATTATGACATACTGTCCATCTCTATTGGCAGGGACTGTCGTTCCCCACGCGGGAACGTGGATTGAAATTTGTGATGGACAAGGTTTGCAGGTAAGTGGCTTGTCGTTCCCCACGCGGGAACGTGGATTGAAATTCCCGACATGTTACGGAATTTAGCTCCAATTATGGTCGTTCCCCACGCGGGAACGTGGATTGAAATATTTACTTTGTCTGACATGGTTGTAAATGTAACGTCGTTCCCCACGCGGGAACGTGGATTGAAATAATATCTCTTTTCTGACTGTCTAATCCATTTCCCGTCGTTCCCCACGCGGGAACGTGGATTGAAATCATGACTATTCCTCCTTTGTGTAGAAATGTGCCGTCGTTCCCCACGCGGGAACGTGGATTGAAATCTCCAAGTAATAGTGAACCGCCCATAGCCGAACTGTCGTTCCCCACGCGGGAACGTGGATTGAAATCATCTGCAAGGATTCCGTCATCTTCTCCCAGTCAGGTCGTTCCCCACGCGGGAACGTGGATTGAAATCGCCAATAACCGCCATGATTACTGGAATCCATTCAGTCGTTCCCCACGCGGGAACGTGGATTGAAATCGTTTACTGTCAACTATGTTGGCGAACGTGTAAAGTCGTTCCCCACGCGGGAACGTGGATTGAAATCTGCAGTCAGATAGTGGATTATATACGAACACCGTCGTTCCCCACGCGGGAACGTGGATTGAAATGCTGTAGTTGCCACTGTTGGAAATACCGGAATGTGTCGTTCCCCACGCGGGAACGTGGATTGAAATCAGTAACCGGAAAGATTAAAATGACTCAACTTACGTCGTTCCCCACGCGGGAATGTGGATTGAAATGATATATTCTTCACCCTCAAGCTGAGTCAGATAGCGTCGTTACCCACGCAGTAACTAATATCCTTGCCTGTTACTCCAAATTGTGCTAAACTTATTGCAGAACAATCGTGTTGCAGGGTGGTTGACCTCTATTCTATATAGAGTGGAGGTGATGCCAATGAAATTTGATTTTCAAGATCTTATGGCTTTTGGAATGTTTCTGTTGGCATTGCTTACGTTTATTGTATTAATATGTAAGTAATTCTTCGTATAGAAAAACCACCCCTAAACTTTGACCGGTAGCAGGGTGGCATTTCTATTCCTATTATCGAGATCACCCCCTTGTGGGTGGTTGTTCTCTTTTGTTAAAGTATATCACAGTCTATTATTGGATTCAAGTTTTCTACTGGTTTTTGAAGAATATAAGGAGTACCTACATGAATAACTTACTAAATAAAATCCACCAGCAGAACGCAACTGCTTTTACCCACAGCGGTAAATTCCACGCAGATGATGTGTTTTCGGCTGCGTTATTACTATATTTAAATCCGGAGATTACGATCACACGTGGCAACCGCGTGCCGGATGATTTTGAGGGCATCGTGTTTGATATCGGCAGAGGCAGATACGATCATCACCAGAAGGACAGCAGAGTTCGAGAGAATGGCATTGCATATGCGGCATTTGGGCTTCTCTGGGAGGAGCTTGGTGCAGAAATCCTTGGTGAAGAATTGTCGGATAAATTCGATGAATCCTTTGTGCAGCCACTGGATAACAATGATAACACCGGTGAGAAAAACGAGCTTGCGTCACTGATCGGAAATTTCAATCCAACCTGGGATGCCGAAGGAAGCAACGACGAAGCCTTTTTCCAGGCAGTCAGTGTTGCCGGAATGATCCTGGAAAACAAATTCGACCGTTACAGAGGAAACGAACGTGCCGATAAACGAGTAGAAGAAATTTATGAAAGACACATGCAGGCATTTCATGACAGAGAAAAACACTGCGAGGATGCAAAGATTCTGATCCTTCCGGAGTTTGTGCCGTGTCAGAAATTTTTATCTGAGACATCAATTGCATTTGTGATCTTTCCGTCTAACAGAGGCGGTTACTGCATTCAGCCACAGAAAAAAGAATATTCCATGAATTACAAATGCAGTTTTCCAGCTGAATGGCTCGGCCTTGAGAACGAAGAACTGCAGGTGGTTACAGGGCTCAAAACAGCCGGTTTCTGTCACAAAGGTGGTTTCCTTATGACAACCGGTGAACTTGTGGATGCAGTACAGGCATGTAAGCTAAGCATGGAACAGTTTCACGAGAAACCTGTGATCGTAAGCTTTGGCGGAGATACAGAATACGATGAACTCATCCATCAGCTTCCAAAATTACAGGCAGCAGAAATCATTCATATAGATTTTCCAACACTTCCGGAAGTTGAAATCCAGGGAGTTTATGCAGAAGTAACCATGGAAAAACAGGAGTGGAAATCCAGAGTCAAAGAGCAGGTAAAACAGATCCTGAAATACAAGCCAGAGGCCGTTTTTGTCGGAGAAAATCTCTTCGCGGCATATCCAATCGTACATGCACTGCGCAAAAAACATATCCCGGTGCTTGTGTTGGCAGAAAAAGATGGACAGAAGTTGATCGTGCGTATTCCATCAGGGTCCTAAACTGATAAAATCACAGTATCTCTAAAAACATACATAAGATGTGCAAAGGAGGCGTGATAACAGATGATTCGTCTTCAGGATATTGCTGAAATGGCTGGTGTCAGCCGCACTACCGTATCAAATGTCATAAACGGAAATACGAAAAGAGTTTCCCAGAAAACGATTGATAAGATCACAGCAATCCTTAAAGAACAGAACTATGTTCCACATATGGGCTCGGTGATGCTTTCTGGTCATGGTTCCAGAATTATAGGAGTAGTCCTGGGTTTTACCTATGCTCATGGCATGCAGTCCCTTCAGGATCCTTTTGTGGGAGAACTTATTGGAAACATCCGTATGGAAACGGAAGAAAAAGGATATTACGTTATGCTCATCGGCGGCGAAGATATTCAGAATGTAGTAGACATTGCGTCAAAATGGAATGTTGAGGGACTGATCATCTTTGGATACAATGAAGAAAGATACCGCAGTCTTTCACGTAAGCTGAATAAGAAAATGATCCTGATCGATGCTTATCCTGAAGGTGCCTATACCTTCCAGAATGTCGGTGTAGATGATTATTCAGGAGGATACCAGATAGGAGAATATCTCTATTCCTGTGGATATAAAAAGGCTTTGTTTATTGCGGAAACTGAAAGAGACAGCGACTATTATCGATGGATGGGATTCAAGCAGGCAATGGAAAAGAAGGGCGGATTCTGCAGTCGTTCCCGATACATTGTTGTTCCAGGTGAGAAAAAATACCGTCTCAGGAAATACGAAGAACTTTTACCGCGTTTCCTTGAAGCAAAAGCACTGGCTTTTTCGTCAGACTATGATGCAATTGAAGCAATGAACTTCTTTTTTGATAAAGGGATCAGGGTTCCGGATCAGATTTCTATCACAGGTTATGATGACAGTATGTATGCGAGTATGGTCCGCCCAAAACTGACGACAGTTCATCAGGATGTCCAGAAAAAAGCACATATGGCTCTGAAACGTCTGATGAAGCTGATCCAGGGAGAAGAATTGAAGGAATTAAATATAAAAAGTTCGGTTTATTTAGTAAAGAGGGATTCTGTCAGAGAATGACAGAGTCCTTCTTTTTTTATGCCGCATAGCAAAGAAAACCAGAAAAACGAAACTGGATTTGTATAAAACACACAAAAAAACAACAGAAACTTTGGACAAATTTTAAGTTTCGCGAGAAACCTGTTGATTTTACTGGGATGCAGGAGTTATGATAAAGTCACCGAAAGGGAAGAGGACAGACGGGTTCGAGGTAACATTTCCCAGATCAATGGTCCTGCGCAGCTTTCATACTTCTAAAAAACATTATGGAGGAAAGAAAAGATGAATAATAAAAAATTGTCAGTTTGTTACTGGTTGGTACTTATTCCTGTACTGCTTGTATATCTTTTCTGCCAGAAATGGATCATGAACGGTGTTGTTGCCGGAGCAGTCAAGTAATAAATGAAACCTGCGGAGTAATTCGCAGGTTTCGTTAACAAAATAATAAACAGGAGATGATTAATAACATGGAGAAAAAATGGTGGAAAGAAAGTGTGGTATATCAGATATAT
>ERZ857745.2303-NODE-2303-length-21030-cov-3.003576_pt1 | contig 21030 bp, 16 predicted proteins | sample MGYA00519699_ERZ857745 | MGnify/ENA primary metagenome ERZ857745 (study PRJEB31778, sample SAMEA3449357) | human gut metagenome | biome: human gut; feature: human-associated habitat; material: faeces | place: United Kingdom | collected 2010/2012 ...
GTGAGGAGTTACCCCAGATAGAAGAACATCCTGTTGCGTTTGCGATGTACATTCTTTCACCGAATAACTGAGTGATCAGTTTAGCGTAAGGTGTTTCACCACAACCAGCACATGCTCCTGAGAACTCAAGCATTGGCTGTCTGAACTGGCTTCCTTTAACGGAATCAGCTTTGAATTTAGCAAGTACTTCTTCTTTTGCTGGTAATTTCTGACCATAGTCATAAACTTCCTGCTGATCTCTCTGAGAATCTAATCCCTGCATTGTAAGAGCTTTTTCACCCTTCTTACCTGGACAGATGTTTACACAAGATCCGCATCCTAAACAGTCAAGAACTGTAACTGTCATAGCGAATTTGTATCCTGGCATTCCAGTCATATCAGCTGTCTTAGTAGCTGCTGGAGCTGCTTTAGCTTCTTCTTCTGTCATAGCTACTGGACGGATTGTTGCATGAGGACATACATAAGCACAGAAGTTACACTGGATACAGTTATCAGGATTCCAAGAAGGAACGTCTACTGCTACTCCACGTTTTTCAAATGCAGATGCACCTAAAGGCATATGTCCATCTACGTAAGGTACTAAATCGCTAACTTTAAGAGCGTTACCTTCCTGTCCGTTAACGTAGTTCTGTACGTTGTTGATGTAATCAACAAGAGGTTTGTTATCTCCCTTAGCTTCAACGAATAAGCTTTCTGTTTCAGCGTCAGCCCATTCAGCTGGAACTGGTACTTCAACGATAGCTTTTGCACCAGCATCGATAGCATCGTGGTTCATCTTAACGATAGCTTCACCCTTCTTGCTGTAAGAAGCTGTTGCAGCGTCTTTCATATATTTGATAGCATCTTCTTCAGGGATGATTCCTGATAATTTGAAGAATGCAGACTGTAATACAGTATTGATACGTCCACCAAGTCCGATTTCTTTACCGATCTTGATACCATCAATGATATAGAACTTAATGTTGTGTTTAGCTAAGTAAGCTTTTACCTGTCCTGGAAGATGTTCTCCAACTTCTTCTGGAGTCCAGCTGCAGTTTAACAGGAATGTTCCACCGTCTTTTAAGTCCTGAACCATGTTATATTTTGTTAAATATGGTGCACAATGGCAAGCAACAAAGTCAGCTTTGTTGATCAGGTATGTTGATTTGATTGGGTCATCTCCGAAACGTAAGTGGGACATTGTAACACCACCGGATTTCTTAGAATCATAATCAAAGTATGCCTGAGCATATTTGTCTGTATGGTCACCAATGATCTTGATAGAGTTCTTGTTAGCACCAACAGTACCGTCGGCTCCAAGTCCCCAGAATTTACAAGCTACGATGCTGTCTGGAGCTGTAACTGGAGTTTCTCCTCTTTCAAGAGATAAGTTAGTAACATCATCCACGATAGATAATGTAAATTCGTTTTTATCAACGTTTTCGAATGTAGCGATGATATCAGCTGGTGTAGTATCTTTAGAACCTAATCCATAACGTCCACCATTGATTGTGCAGCTTTCGAATTTTGTTCCTCTTAATGCGTTAACAACATCAAGGTATAATGGTTCTCTTGCTCCAGGCTCTTTAGATCTGTCTAATACGTTGATAACTTTTGCTGTATCAGGGATTGCTTCTACTAATTTCTCAGCAACGAATGGTCTGTAAAGACGAACTTTAACAACACCGACTTTTTTACCCTGTTTCATTAAGTAATCGATTGTTTCGTCGATTGTTTCACAAACAGATCCCATAGCGATGATTACGCTCTCAGCGTCTTCAGCTCCATAGTAGTTGAATAATTTATAATCTGTTCCGATCTTAGCGTTAACCTGATTCATGTAATCTTCAACGATTGCAGGGAAAGCATTATATGTTGAGTTAGCTGCTTCTCTTGCCTGGAAGAAGATGTCTGGGTTCTGAGCTGATCCACGAAGAACTGGATGTTCTGGGTTTAAGCACTCAGCTCTGAATTTGTCGATTGCTTCATAATCAACCATATCTGCAAGATCATCATAATCCCACATTTCGATTTTCTGAATTTCATGAGATGTTCTAAATCCATCGAAGAAATGTAATACAGGAACACGTCCTTTAATTGTTGCTAAATGAGCTACTGCTCCTAAGTCCATAACTTCCTGAACACTAGAGCTGCAAAGCATTGCGAAACCTGTCTGACGACATGCATAAACGTCAGAGTGGTCACCAAAGATGTTCAGTGCGTGAGATGCAAGTGCACGAGCAGATACATCAAATACGCAAGGCATCTGTTCACCAGCGATCTTATACATGTTAGGGATCATTAATAACAGACCCTGAGATGCTGTATAAGTAGTTGTTAATGCACCAGCTGCTAAAGAACCATGTACAGTTCCTGCTGCTCCTCCTTCAGACTGCATTTCAACTAATTTTACAGGATGTCCGAAAATATTTTTCTTTCCCTGTGTTGCCCACTGGTCAGTTGACTCTGCCATTGGTGAGGATGGTGTAATAGGATAAATTGCTGCAGCTTCTGTAAAAGCATATGATACGTGTGCAGCGGCTGTGTTACCATCCATGGTTTTCATTTTTCTTGCCATGTTCTCTTCCTCCTAAAAAATCTCGTGTGAATACATTCACACATTGTTAATCTCTACGTCCACCTAGCATATGGGCGTAGAAAATATCACTACAACTTTCACAAGTTGCTTAAAACATAAACAAAGCTGTATACATATAACTTTTGTATACAGCTTTATTCTACATTATTTGCACAAGTTTTTAAAGAGATTTTTATGTATTTTTAGGTATTTTTTTTTGTACGCCAAAAAAATAACAATCTTTTTGAATCCTTAGTAAAATACTCAAGATTTTGAATTCGTTGTATTTGTGCTATTTGTACTATTTTTATCTTTTGTGCTTGTGCTTTTCGCATTCTTATGTTCATCGAATGTTTTTGTGAAAACATGGGTTCCTTTTTTGCTTCCGTCAGTTCTATAATATAGGTAATCATGTTTCTTTGGATGCATCGCAGCCTTGATCGCCGTGTCTGACGGATTACAGATCGGTCCTGCTGGCAACCCTTTCATAACGTAAGTATTATACACCGTTTTCACTTTCAGATCTTTATAATAAACTTTCTTCGCATTATATAATCCATTTGTTGTGGTATACAAAACGGTCGGATCGATCTGAAGTCTCATTTTCGCTGCAAGGCGATTCTCAATGACTCCTGCGATCATCGGACGTTCTGACATATTGCTTGCTTCACGTTCGATCATTGATGCGATCGTCATGATCTCTGCCATAGAACGCTTTCCTTTATAAGACTTCGCAAGTGCTGAATATTTCTTATCGAAATTATCAAGCATCTTCTGGATCAGATCTTCTGGTTTGGAACTTTTGTAAATCTTATAAGTATCCGGATACAGATAACCTTCTAATTTGTACTTTGTTCCCTTCTTTGGGTCAATGTCTTTAATAAAATCGTTTTTATACTGATTTGTATTCTTCGCAGCCTTTATAAATTCATCTGCTTTAAAGACTCCCTGTTTCTCTAGTCGTTTTGCTATCATATCAATGGAATATCCTTCCGGGATCATGACTGTGACGACTCTTCTTGCCTCTGCAAGTTTTCTGGCCTCTTCTGCTTTCTGCTGCCTGTAAGCCATATATTTTCTTCCAGCAAATATACCTCCTGCCACAATGATCACTAGTAAAATGATGACTCCAATGACAAATGGAGCTCTGGAACGATTTCTTCTTCCACGTCTGCGCCCCCTTCTGCGCCTTCTGGAATTATGATCAAAATCTAAATATAAATCCATGATGTCCTCCCAAATTTTTATTATCGTATGATTTTAAAATCATACTGTGTTCCTATGCTATTATACTCGCATTTTGTAGAAATAAAAGCTTTTTCATTAAATTTTGTTCATATTCTTAACTTTTTTGTAATTTTTGTGTAAAAATATGCATATTTTGGATTGTAACTCTTCTGGTCAAACTGCTGTACTTTTTTTAGTATTTCCATTATAATCAAAGCATAGCCGTAAACGGCAAAAGATTATAAAATATAGAAAGGAATTTCATATTATGGCAAATCCAATTGTAACGATCACTATGGAAAATGGTGATGTAATGAAAGCAGAATTATATCCGGAGATCGCTCCGATCACTGTTGAGAACTTTGTAAATCTTGTAAAAGACGGTTTCTATGATGGTTTAACTTTCCATCGTATCATCAACGGATTTATGATCCAGGGTGGATGCCCATTAGGTACAGGAACAGGTGGTCCTGGACATACGATCAAAGGAGAGTTCAGCCAGAACGGTGTGATCAACAACTTAAAACACACTCCTGGTGTTTTATCCATGGCTCGTTCTATGATGCCTGATTCTGCCGGATCACAGTTCTTTATCATGCACCAGGACGCTCCTCATCTTAACGGTCAGTATGCAGCATTCGGCAAGGTAGTCGAGGGCATGGACGTTGTTGACGAGATCGCAGCAGTTGACGTAAATTTCAACGATAAGCCGCTTGTAGATCAGGTCATGAAGAAAGTAACTATTATTGAGGACTAATAAAAAGGAAAATCATGGGCTGCGGTCTTTATGGCGGCAGCCCTTGTTTACGGCAAAAACAATATCAGGAGAGTAAATAATGGATTTCAAGAAAGTAACAGTGGGATTTTTTGCAGCGGTCATGGCAATGACCTCAGTGTGTTTCGCTGATCCCGAAACGCCTGTGACAACCGATGTGCCAGCCACAGATCCTGTACCGGAAACAACCACTACCACTCAGCCTCAGTGGGAGGACACTGAAACGACTACAACTACCACAGCTCAGACATGGGAAACCACCACATGGGGAACTACCACATCTTATTCCTATGTTCCGGACACTCCGACTTCTACGCCGACAGTTGTAAAGCTTGTGGTCAGCGAGGTAAAGGATAAAAAGTTCACAGCGAAAATAAATATCCAGTGCGACCACCTTATCTCAAATGCCTCTATCTCCGTGGGCTATGACGATAGTCTTGTAGAGTTTGAAAAGTGCGAAACCAATGATAAAGCAGGTGGCATGGCAGTTGACAATGCCTTTGCAGGTAAGTTTGTATATAACTATGTGAACGCAGACGGCACAGACTTTGACGGTGATTATGCGACCCTCCATTTCAAAGTCGCAGACGAAAAGCTCACCTCAACAGTGCTTTATCTCACAGTAAATTCCCTTGATGACGAAAACCTCAATGCCATATCAAATCAGGTAGAGAATGGTATCGTCAAGTATCAGGACGCTGCAGACGTTCAGCAGGACGACAGCGATTATATCGAAATAGACGTTGACTATTCCAAGTACCCTATCGCTCCTGAGGATATAGGACTTACAGATGTTGACAGCGTAACAGTAGCCAACGGCGAAGTGCTTATATTCGAGGACGGCAAGTTCCAGACCCTCAGCACAGGCGAAACAAAGATAGATATTGTTTATAAGGACGGCTCAGTAGGGCATTTTAAAATAGTGATAAAAGAACCTGAAGCCGTGAAGCTTGAAAGCTCAGAAGCAGAAGCGACCTCAAAAGCCGCAAGTCCGGTGTCGGAAGAAAAGAGCGGTTCATCAATGGGCATTATTATTGGCGTGGTCTGCGTTTTGTGCGTAGCTCTTATTGCCGCTGAATATCTTATGATAGTGAAAAACAAAACAGTAGGCGACAATAAGTCAGCCAACAAGGATAATGATAAAGATATCCACGATACAGACGAAAGCGATGATACCAATTTGTCCGAGCCTGACGAACCTGACGAAAATGAAGAGCAGGAAGAAACTGATAATACAGACGACGATACAGACACAGAAGAATAAACAAAAAGCGGTGCAGAGAATTGAAACTCTGACACCGCTTTGTTTTCTTATTTAGCTATTATTAGACAATTCCTTAAGCTCTCGACCCTCTTTAAGCAGGTCATGCAACCTTTGAGCGTCATTATTTGCAATAGCATCACGATACTCCGTTAATCTTGCGATTATATGCTCTATCTCGTCCACCAGTGGACCACGGTTCATAAGGAAAAGCTCCGTCCACATATCTTCGTTGAGCTTTGCCACTCTCGTAAGGTCTTTGAAAGAACCTGCTGAAAAACCTGCCTGCTTTAAAAGACTAGGGCTTTTTACATAGGAACTTGATACAACGTGAGCAAGCTGAGAAGTGAACGCAATAACGCTGTCATGCTCTTCAACGTTTGATACAACGACCTTTGCAAAACCGATATTATATGCAAGCCTTGATATCTCCTGCACAACCCTCATAGGAGTTCTGTCAGTAGGCGTCATTATAAAGCTTGCTTTTTCAAAAAGATTGTCCACCGAGTATGCAAAGCCCGAAAATTCACGTCCTGCCATAGGGTGACAGCCGAGGAAGTTTACGCCGTTTTCAATGCAAACGCCCTCTACAGCTCTGACTATCTCGCCCTTTACTCCACAAGTGTCAAGAACGATACCGCCTTTCTTGAACTTGCCTGCATTCTCAGTGATGAATTTTATGGTAGCCTCAGGGTGAAGTCCCACAATAACAACGTCACAGCCTGCAAGGTCGTCAATGGTCATTTCACCGTCGATAGCCTCCTGAGCCAGCGCCCCTGCTATCGTTCCCCTGTCAATATCTATACCGAAACAGCTTTCATGAGTGTTCTTTTTTATTGCCTTGGCAAGTGAACCGCCTATAAGTCCAAGTCCAACTATACAAATCTTCATTGTCCGTCATGCTCCCTTTGCTTTTACGCTTTTAAGCTTTTATGTAATAAAGTATACCACTAAAATCACACTTTGTCAAGAGCCATGCACACCCAATTATTCACCGCAAAGCTCTGCAATAGCATTAGCGTACATATTCAGATTTATTTTGAAAGTTTCCATGGAAATATGCTCGTCAGCTCCGTGCATATTGTTGTTTTCCTCAGGAAATTCCGCACCGAACGCAACACCGCCCTTTGTGTTGTGAACGTAGGTTATTCCGCCCTCTGCGATACATTTTCCCTTTTCGCCCTTGACCTTTTCGTATACCCTTAATAAGGTCTGAACGAACTCACTGTTTTCGTCCACATAATGCGGCTCCATGCCGTCAAGCTCGTCCACCTTGAAGCCCTTGCTTTCAAGTGCCGAAGTTATGATACCGCTTATCTCAGCAAGCGTCTTGTCAATAGGGAAGCGTATGTCGATACCGCCATGAAGCCTGCTACCCTCAGTTTTAAGGATAGTCAGCGCACAGGTCATCTCGCCTGATACATCGTCTGAAAAACCAAGACCGCAGGACTTTCCGTTGCATTCTCCGTGTGGGAAAAGCTCAGCCAACCCACCAAGGAGAGCATTTTCATTTTTGTATTCTGCCACAAATTTTGTCACCGCATTGTCGCCGTTTTCAGGTCTTGACCCGTGTGACGATTTTCCTCTGATGACCTTCTCACTGTCGTCAGCAAACTTCACAATGCACTTGTCCGGGATAGCATTTATAACGCTTCCGCCCTTTATCTCAGCTATCTTATCATCTGAAAATTCAGCAGAGAATGTAAGATGCACCATGCCCTTTTCACAGTTGAGCACAGGAAAAGAGCCGTCGGGGGTGAACACCATTTCAGGGAAAGGCTGTTTGCTTTCATAATATTCCATGTCCTCACAGCCGCCCTCTTCATTGCCACCGAAAATAACACGGAAGTTCTTTTTTATAGGAATGTTAAGCTCTTTGATAGCCTTAACAGCCCACAGCACCGCAACGCTCGGACCTTTGTCGTCAATTGTTCCTCTGCCGAAAAGTTTTCCGTCAGCTTTAGTCAGCTTGAAAGGCGGATAGCTCCAGCCCTCGCCTGCAGGAACAGTGTCAAGATGTGAAAGCACAGAAAGCTTACATTCACCCTCTGGGTAAAAATCACCGTGAACAGCATAGCCGTCAAAGTCCTTTGTTGTCATGCCGAGCTTTTCAAGATAAGCCTTTCCCCAGTCAAGAGCCTTGCGAGAACCTTCGCCAAATGGCTTAACAGGGGCGTTTATGTCGCCAACGCTCTCAATAGAAATAATCTCGTCTAGGTCACGTAGAATCTCGTCCATGTGCTTGTCAAAATATTCTGCAAATTGTTTCTGATACATATTTATTCCTGCCTTTCAAGTGTGCAAATCATTATTTCCGAGGGATTATTCAGCCTGAATTTACCAAGTCCTGCCGTAACAGCAAGCTTTGCCAATCCCTGTTCAGCGTTAAGTTCGTAAATCCCCTTTGTGTATCGTGGAAAGAATTTCCGCTCGGGAGAAAGTATTCCGCCAATAAAAGGCAATCTTATAACTCCCCCATGACAGTGACCCGAAAACGTCACATCTGCCCCCCAGTCTGCATAAGCACGGAACGCCAGCGGCGTGTGCGAAAGCAAAAAGTTACATTCGCTCCTGTCAGGCTCGCCTAGAAGCTTTGTAAGCTCGTCCTTTGTGATCTGCGGCAGGTCGTGATGTGAAAAATCTTCGTTGCGGTAAAATCTTTGGGGAAGCTGAGTGCCGTATATATTGATGTGATCCTCGCCTATTTTTATCTGCTCCATGTTGTTTCTCAGAATGTGTACTCCACATTCGGTGAGTTTCAAAGCAAGGGCTTCGGCATTATCCATGTTGTCAGTTTCATGGTTACCGAAAATATAATAGGTCGGTGCAATATGTTTTAGCCTTTTCATAAGGGCAAGCTTCGGTATCATGTCCGTTTCATCACGGCTGTAAAGATCACCTGCAAAGAAAATAAAGTCAGGCTCGGCGGCAATGCAGGAATTTACCAGATTGTTGAAATTATCCCCGTAACGCTTCTTGTGAAGATCTGCAAGAAGAAGTATCTTTTTACCAACAAAATTCTTAGGGAGCTTTGATACCTTCAGTTCGTATTTGTTCACCCTTAGCTGTCTGTTTGAAATAAGCATATAACCGCCCAGAAATGCGGCGGCAGCAAAAAGCGGCAGCTTGTATGACATTTTATTACCTCATTCCTACTTGCATAGATATTTTTTCAGATCGTCCATTGCCCATTTTGCGTGGTTGTAGCCGTAATCGTAGAGCCTTCTCAGCTTTGCAGGGTCGCCCTCAGTCCTGCCTACTCCGAAGGTGGTCTTTGGTGTGAAAACAAAGACTTTCCCCTCCGCTTTAAGCTCCATAAGCTCTGCGATACATTTGTTGTATCTCTCGGCTCTTGTGGCAAGGGCTTCGGTAAACTCAGGGTGCTTGTGATAATATTTCATGGCAAGCTTTGTGGCAGGCTCCTGGGTCTTAACATAGCCCTTTGGTCGGGTCAGCACAACGATATTTTTGTCACAGCCTGCTTTTATTGCCTGCATATATGGTATTGAATCTGATATACCGCCGTCCATATATTTTTCTCCGTTTATCTCTATCTCAGGGAAAAGCAGAGGAAGCGCACAGGTTGCTCTAAGCAAATTCCAGTGGGTGTCATCTTTTGGCACGTCCATGTACTCAGCCTTGCCGTTTTTTACGTTTGTAACAACTGCACAAAATCTGCCCTTGAAGTTTCTGTAGGCTTCATAATCAAAGGGAAGCTCAACATTAGGCACAACATTGTAGGCATAATCAAGGTTATAGTAGCATCGGTTTTTCGGGTCGATAAGATGTCTTGCACCCATGTATTTTTTTGTTCCCATAAACTCAGTTGCAAGGCGGAGATTTCTTCCTATCTGCCCTGAGCAGTAAGAAACGCCGAAAGCTGCTCCTGCCGAAACGCCTATAACATAATCGGCTATTATTTTATCCTCCAGCAAAGCGTCCATTATTCCGCAGGAATAGACCGTTCTGCTGGCTCCGCCCTCTAAAGTAAGTCCAAGCATGATATTACCTCTGTTTCTGAAAAGAGGACGGCTTGACCGTCCCCAATTTTATTTTATATCTGTATCCTTTAAAATTATGCAGAAAACGGGCGAACGATGTTCGCCCCTACAGTTTTTATCTTACGGCTTCAGATGTTGTATCTGCCATGCTGTTATCCAAAGCTGAATTGTCAAGAACTGTTTCTGTGAACTCTCTGCCGTCGTCGGTAAGAGCCTTTTTCAAGTCATCCATAGCGTTCTTTGTTGCGTTGTCGTCTGTTATCCTTACGATAACATTGTCGCTCATAAGCTTCACTGTGGAAACAAGACTTTTAAGATCTACCACACGCTCATCGATTATATAAGTGCTTCCTGAAACCTTGATGTCATAAAATTCCTTTGGCACTGCTGTTGTTGTGGTAGTAACGGAAGCTTCATTGGAGGAAGCACTTACGTCCTTGCCGTCCCCTGAGCCTTCGCCTTTTCCACCGCCTAGTCCAAGTCCAAGATACTGCATTATAAGAATAAGCGCCGCAATGATAATGACGATCAGCATGATACCAAGAAGCTTTTTCTTCTTTTTCTTTTTCTGCTTTTGTCTTTGTTTTTCAAGGTCACTGCGGTAGAGCTTTTCAACATCGTTCTGAATACTCATTTTTATTGTCCTTTCTATTTGGAAGTGTTTATGTATGTAAAGTAAACATTTTCGTATTTGTCTGACACAGCCTGCACAGCGTTTTCCACTATTCTCATGTTACGATAAAGCACAGCGTCACCGTCATAGACCACTGCCGCAAGCATTACTTCACCGTCTGCCGCACCGAGTCCTTCAAAAAGAGATATGAGCCTGCCTGAGATGTCTTCATCAGGGGTCACGGTCATAATATCCTCATCATTACGGGAAATATACAGCTTGTCAGTGCCGTTTTCATTTCGCATATCAAGTGAGATAAGCATACCCTGAGTGTAGCCGTCAAGCGCCTGCTGGTTTTTTGCGGCATTGCTGTTAATGCTCTCAGCCTTTTTATAGGCTTCATCTATCTGCTTTTGCATATCCTCACGGAGCTTTTCAAGCTCGTCAGCGGATTTTTGCTTCTGCTCCTCAAGCTGTTGAGTGACAGCCTGCACCTGAGCTTTTGCGTCCTCTTTCTGACTGTCGGCAGATGCGGAAACATCGGTCATGACCCAGAAAAGCATTATCATGATAACATCGAGCAGGGAAGTCAGCTCAAGGACTATGCCCTTATTTTTCCTGAAACCATTCATGGCTGTTCACCGCTTTGGGAATGTTCAGCGTTGTTTCTTTCAAGATAGAGCTGAACATTTTTCTCGTTATCCTCTATTTTTGCAGAGATTATGCCGTCAAGAAATTTGAAGATTATAGCAAAAACAAGTCCCCAAAAAGTGGAGGTCAAAGCGCCATAGAAATTATCCTGAACGTTTGTCATATCGCCCACCATACCGAGGAGGGAGATAACAGTGCCGAGGATACCCAAGAGAGGGAAGATCCCTGTGAGATTTACGAACAGAGAATAAAGGCTTCCTGTGCGGTTGCGCATAGAAACGATATCTGTTTCACGAATGTCAGAAATATCGCTGTCAGCCTGACGGCGGGAAGCACCTGAATCGGGAACGAAGATGTTAAGATGAAGTTTGTTGTAGAGAACATCAGCCGATTTTTTAGTGAAATAAAAGACGAGGGCGGTCGCGACTGCAACCAAGAAAATTATCATGTCGAAGCCGAAAAAGTTCATAAAAATTACGGAAAAGAGTTTTTTCATGGATAAGACCCCCTATAGAGATAATGATAGCACATTTTGAGGGAAAATGCAAGATGTGGGGAGAGATTTTAGTGAGGAGGGGAGGAATGAGAAATGAGGAATGAGGAATGAGCATAGCAGACCAAAGTTAATTACAAGCATAAAGTAAAAATAAAGCATCGAGCGAAGCGAGCAAAAGGTCCAGGGACACGTCCCTGGTCAGGGTCAAGGGGTGAAACCCATTGTGGGGGTCTGGGGGCAAAGCCCCTAGCGGAGTTTGAGGCAGAGCCTCATTCGGCGTAAGCCGACAAGGTGCAGATTAAAGTGTAAAAAGCACACGAGAGCCATATATCAAACAAACCCCATATCGGAGCACAAAATCTGCACCGCCCACCCTCGCCCTGAGCAAATGTAAATCCACAAAGAGCGTAGCGATTTTGCGGCACAACAAACTTCCCCTAACGATCTGTAGGGGCTGGCGCCCTCGACAGCCCACCCCCATTGACATTTCGCACTATTGTTTATCTCACAACCCTTGATAACCCCACAAACATCGGTAGGGGCGAACATCGTTCGCCCGTGCTCAGAACTTGCATAAATTCTGAATCATAGAGGACACCACCCGATTTGTGCTGATTTAACAAATAATTCATACAACTTCCGTATAAAAATGCTATAATAAAAAGGTTAAAGTATATATTCTAAGAAAAAGTAACTCTAAGGTGGGAATCGTAAAATGGAAGAAGTAAGAGAAAATAAAATGGGAACGCAGCCCATAGGCGATCTGCTGTTCAAAATGTCCCTGCCGATCATGATATCCATGCTCGTGCAGGCTCTCTATAATATCGTCGACAGCATATTCGTTGCCAAAATAAGCGAGGACGCACTCACTGCCGTGTCACTGGCTTTCCCTGTGCAAAATCTTATGATAGCCCTCGGTGCAGGCACTGGTGTCGGTATCAACGCACTGCTGTCAAAATCACTTGGTGAAAAGAATTTCAAGCAGGCTAACAGCGCCGCCAATAACGGCAGTTTCCTCTGCCTTGTGAACTTCGCTATCTTCGTGGTTTTCGGTGCGTTTTTCACTGAGATCTTCTATCGCTCACAAACCTCAAGCAAAATAATTATCGAATATGGCGACCAGTACCTCACTGTCATCAGCCTGCTAAGTATCGGTCTTTTCTGTCAGATGACCATGGAAAAACTCTTGCAGGCAACAGGTAAAACTATCTATTCAATGTATACTCAGGGAATAGGCGCAGTGATAAATATTATCCTCGACCCTTGCTTTATCTTTGGTGTGGGCTTCTTCCCTAAGTGGGGCGTAACAGGTGCGGCTGTGGCTACCTGTATCGGTCAGTTCACCGCCGCAGCTTTCGGACTTTTCTTCAATATGAAGTTCAACAAAGAGATAACCATAAACCTTGTGAAGTATAGACCGCAGGCAAAAATAATCAAGAAGATCTACGCTGTCGGTCTGCCGTCCATCATAATGCAGTCTATCTCTTCTATCATGACCTACGGCATGAATAAAATACTTATCGGCTTCTCAAACACCGCCGCCGCAGTTTTCGGTGTGTATTTCAAGCTTCAGAGCTTCGTTTTCATGCCTGTTTTCGGACTTAATAACGGTCTTATCCCTATCGTTGCCTATAACTATGGTGCAAGAAAGAAAAAGCGTATCACAGGTGCAATAAAATACGCCATGATATATTCTGTGTCTATCATGATAGTCGGCACTATCATAATGCAGATTTTCCCTGCACAGCTTCTGAAACTCTTTGACGCAAGCGATAATATGCTAAGCATAGGCGTAACAGCCCTGCGTATAATCAGCACACACTTCTTCTTCGCAGGCTTTGATATAATCATAATCTCATCATTGCAGGCTCTTGGCAGGGGACTTTCCTCTATGCTCGTTTCATTTACAAGACAGCTTGTTGTGCTTCTTCCTGTGGCGTATCTTCTTTCCCTTACAGGCAAGCTTGACGCTATCTGGTGGGCGTTCCCGATAGCCGAAATATTCTCGATCATGGCGTCATTGTTCTTCCTTAGAAGAGCCTACAACGCTGAAATAAAACCAATGGCAGACTAACTAGGAGGTATTTTTATGCGTCTTATTTTTATCAGACACGGCGATCCCGATTACGTTCATGATACCCTTACAGAAAAGGGCAAGCGTGAAGCAGAGCTTCTTGCACAGCGTGTAAAGAATTGGGACGTTTCAAAGTTCTACGTTTCTCCCCTTGGCAGAGCGCAGCTCACAGCGGAATATTCCCTGAAGCTTCGTGGCGATACAGCGGAAACTCTCCCATGGCTGAGAGAATTTAACGGCATAATACCCACCTCTGATGGAGGACATCGTATCCCATGGGATATGTACCCCACCGAGTGGGCGGATAAAGAGATATACTATGACCGCAATAATTGGTTCAAGTCCGATTATATGCAAACAGGCAATGTTGAAGAACAGCTTAAATGGGTGCATGAGGGTATTGATAAGCTTCTTGCCGACCATGGTTATATCCACGAGAACGGTATGTTCCGCATTGAAAAGCACAGCGATGAAACCCTTGTGTTCTTCTGTCACTTTGGCGTTTCAATGGTCATTATAGGACACCTTCTGGGCATTTCCACCATGAATATGTGGCATGGCTTCAATATGCAGCCTACATCTGTGACAGTCCTCGGCTGTGAGGAGCGTGAGGGCGACTATGGCTTTTTCAGATGCCACGTCATGGGCTGTACAAAGCACCTTGCAGGCGGCAATGAACCTATCTCCAACGCAGGCTACTTCACCGATGTTTTTCAGGATTAAATAAACCCGTAAGGGTGACTTTTTCGCTCGCATATTATTGCATACAAAAATATCCTCTATCCGCTCTGTTATTTCAGGGCGGTTATTTTATTGTGCGAAACCTTAGTTTAAGATAATATAACAGTTAAAGAAAACGTTTTCTTCTAAATATGACTATCATTAGATAACAACATATTCATAATTTGTGAAAAAGCACAACAAAAGCTTCGTGTTTTCGTTGATTTTTTAGCTTGCTTTATGTAAACTAAATGCTTTTACCCCCTTGACTTTATTTTGAAAAGGGCTTATAATATCCCATAGCTTAAAAGAGTATGGGTTTCATATTTTTATATATGTGCCTATGAGAGCATGAAGTTTAGAAGAATAAAAGGAGAGTGAAAGAATATGTTCCAGATTCAATGGATATGGCACAACCTGAAAGGCTACCGAAAATTCTATGTAACAGCCCTTGTGCTGTCTATCGTATGCAACGCCTTGTATCTTACCACACCTTATTTCAGCAAAGAGCTTGTGGATAAGTTTCTTTCAAGCAAGGACGCACTTTTTAATCTTGAGCATGAAAGAAAGCTGTTCTGGCTGCTGCTTGCAGGCATGGTGGGCTTTACCTTGATTAGAACTATCTGTCAGTATACCTGCAACATGACCTATGAATTATCATCTCAGGGCATGATATACAGAATAAGGACACACCTTTTCAGACGTATCGAAAATCAGGATATGGAGTTTTATGACCGCAACCGAACAGGCGACCTTATGACAAGGCTCACAGGCGACCTTGATATGGTGCGTCATGCAGTGGCATTCGTTTTTAAAGGTATGCTTGAATCATGTTCGCTGTTTATAGCCTCGTCAGTTTATTTCTTTATGGTAAGCTGGAAAATGGCACTTCTTCTGCTGGCTGTTACACCGTTCATATTCGGTGTGGTGGTGCTTCTTGATAAAAAGGCAAAGCCGGTCTACGTTGACCTCCGTGAGAAGTTATCCCAAATGAATACAGACGCTCAGGAGAACATTTCAGGCAACAGAGTTGTAAAAGCCTTCGCCCGTGAGGACTATGAGATAGAAAAGTTCCAAAAAGCCAATAAAGAGTATTCTGATGCCAACAAAAAAGCGTCACTGCTGTGGCTTAAATTCTTCCCTTATATGGAAGCTTTCGCAAACGCCTTGTCAGTTGTAATGCTCCTTGGCGGTGGATTTTTCCTTATAAAAGGGGAAATAACAATGGGCGAGTATGTTGCTATCTCAGGACTTATCTGGGGCATCGCAAACCCTGTTAGAAACCTTGGTATCTATGTGAACGATATGCAAAGGTTCATGGCTTCCGCAATGAAGGTCATCGAGATATACTATGCAAGACCTATCATCACAGACCGTGAAGACGCAGTTGACCAGACAGAAAGGCTTCACGGAGATGTCGAGTTTAAGGACGTTACCTTTAAGTTTGGCAAGCATATAGTCCTTGACGACGTGAACTTTAAGATAAAAGCAGGTCAGACAGTTGCCATAATGGGCGAAACAGGTTCAGGCAAGACCTCGCTTATAAATCTCATACCAAGATTTTATGATGCCAACTCAGGAGAAGTCCTCGTTGACGGCGTGAATGTCAGAAAGCGTAAGCTTTCACAGCTCCGCTCACAAATAGGCATGGCAACGCAGGATGTTCTGCTTTTCTCTGATACCATAGACGGCAATATCGCATACGGCGACTCTGATATGTCCGAAGAGGACGTTAAGCATTATGCAAAGCTTGCGGCGGCAAACGAATTCGTTGAGAAAATGCCTGACGGCTATGAAACTATCGTGGGCGAGCGTGGCGTAGGTCTTTCAGGCGGACAAAAGCAAAGACTATCCCTTGCAAGAGCCTTAGCCATAAAGCCCTCAGTCCTTATCCTTGACGATACCACCTCCGCCGTGGATATGGAAACAGAAAAGTATATTCAGGACAGCCTTAGAAACCTCGATTTCCCATGCACAAAGATAATAATAGCCCAGCGTATCTCCTCCACCAAAGACGCTGATATGATAGTAATCCTCGATGACGGCAAGATAACCGAAATGGGTACTCATGATGAGCTTATCGCCAAAAAGGGATACTATTACGAGGTGTTCAAGCTGCAGAACGATGGCTTCGGAAAGGAGGCGGTCTAAATGGCAAGAAACCGTTACGACGTTGACGAAGTCCTTGAGACCCCATTCGACTTCGCCCACCTGAAACGCTCCTTTGTGTATATCAAAAAATATAAGGGCAAAATGATAACCGCCCTTATGCTGAGCGTGTTCGCCGCAATATCAGGACTTCTCGGACCGCTCATCACCCAGTATGCACTTGATAATACCATACCTCAGAAAAATATGGGACAGCTCGTCCTGCTAACCCTCGCATTTGTCGGCACTATAGCCGTGTCCATAACATTCTCCACTATCCGTTCAAGGATAATGACAGTTGTTGGTCAGGATATAATCTTCGATATCCGTACCGACCTTTTCAAGCATTTGCAGGAACTTCCATTTGAGTATTACGATAACCGCCCACACGGCAAAATTCTTATAAGAGTTGTAAACTATGTAAACTCCGTGTCGGATATGCTCTCAAACGGTATCATCAATGTTATACTCGAGTGCCTTAATATGCTTTTCATCATGATTTTCATGTTCTTTGTGAACGTGAAGCTGTCATTGGTGGTGCTTTCGGGTCTGCCGATATTTGCAGTGATAATGATGATGATAAAGAAAAGACAGCGTAAAGCATGGCAGGACGTTTCAAACAAATCCTCAAACCTTAACGCCTATTTGCAGGAAAACATCACAGGCGCAAGAGTGACCCAGATATTCACCCGTGAGGAAGAAAACGCCCAGATATTCGACAGACTTTCCGAGAAATATCGTAAAAGCTGGATAAACGCCGTGAAATATTCTAACCTTGTTTGGCCTGCTACCGACAACGTTTCTACTCTTGTGAGAGCCGCAATATTCGTGGTGGGTCTGCTGGTTCTGACCCCTGCGGCAGTGAGCCTTGGAACTATCGTTGCCATGACAAGCTATGCTTCAAGCTTCTGGCAGCCTATCATGAACCTGTCAAACATCTTCAATAACTTCATCAACAATATCGCCTACCTTGAGCGTATCTTTGAAACCCTTGACGAGCCTGCCACTATCGCAGACAAGCCGAATGCTCAGGATATCGGTGATATCACAGGCGAGGTAAAATTTGATGACGTTACATTCAGCTATGAGCAGGGCAAAACAGTTTTGGAGCATATCTCCTTTGACGTTAAGCCGGGCGAAAGCGTTGCCCTTGTCGGACCAACAGGCGCAGGAAAATCTACAGTAGTTTCTCTCCTGTCGAGATTTTATGACCTTGACAGCGGTAAAATAACCATAGACGGCAAGGATATAAGTCAGGCGACCTTGCATTCCCTCCGCTCACAAATGGGCATAATGCTTCAGGACAGCTTTATTTTCAGCGGCACTATTTACGATAATATCCGCTACGGCAGACTTGACGCAACGGAAGAAGAAATAAGAGAAGCCGCAAAGATAGTCTGCGCAGACGAGTTCATAAGCGAAATGAAAGACGGCTATATGACCGAGGTCAACGAGCGTGGCTCAAAGCTTTCAGGCGGACAGAAACAGCTTATCTCCTTTGCAAGAACGCTCCTCTCCGACCCGAAAATACTTGTCCTTGACGAAGCAACTTCATCAATAGACGCACGAACAGAAAAGCTCCTTCAGCAGGGACTTCAAAGACTTCTTGTTGGCAGAACTTCATTTATTATCGCACATAGACTTTCCACTATCAAAAACTGCGATAAGATAATGTATATCGACAACAAAGGCATTGCCGAGTGCGGCACTCATGACCAGCTTATCGCAAAGAAAGGCGAATATTACAAGCTTTATACCGCACAGCATATGGACGAATAAAATAGCATAAAAACACGGGCGAACACTGCACCACTGCAATGTTCGCCCGTTTGTTATATTTCTTTGTAATTGCGTTTGTTGTCCTTATTTTATCACTATCTTATCCAACGTTTCCCCTACCTTGTCATGGATAACAAGGTCGCAGGAGCCGTCCATGGAAGTCTTGTCCCGATTTATCAGCACAAGATCATCCCCCTGAAAATATCTCACCATTCCTGCCGCAGGATAAACTGTCAGAGAAGTGCCTGCAATAATAAGCGTGTCGCACTGAGATATCTCTCTCACCGCCTCCGTAACAGTTTTATCATCAAGCCCCTCCTCATAAAGCACAACATCAGGCTTGATCGTTCCGCCGCAGGTGCATTTCGGAATTCCTGTGCTGTTTAAAATATCCTCCGCAGTGTAGAATTTTCCGCAGTCCATGCAGTAGTTGCGGTGTACGCTTCCGTGAAGCTCCAGCACCTTTTTGCTTCCTGCCGCCGTGTGAAGTCCGTCAATATTCTGCGTGATAACTGAAGAAAGTATGCCTGCCCTCTCCATTTCCGCCAGCTTGTAATGCGCCTTGTTAGGCTTTGCCGTCAGACAAAGCATTTTGTCACGGTAAAAATCATAAAATGCCTTTGTGTGCCGCATAAAAAACGTGTGGCTGAGTATCTGCTCAGGGGGATAATCATATTTCTGATTGTAAAGTCCGTCCACCGACCGAAAATCAGGTATGCCGCTTTCTGTTGATACCCCTGCTCCCCCGAAAAATACTATCCTGTGTGACTTGTCTATTATCTGCTGCAGCTCCATTTTTATCACTCCTATGAAAAATGCGGTCTATACCGAAGCACAGACCGCATTGATTATTCACGATATTAGTCGATCTTAACGATCCAGCCAAACTCGTCTGGTATCTTGCCCCACTGAATGCCTGTCATTGTATCATAAAGCATCTGTGAAACAGGGCCGATCTTGTTGTTGTTTATCTCCATTACCTTGTCGCCCCACTTAAGATGACCAACAGGTGAGATAACAGCAGCAGTACCTGTGCCGAATACCTCGTCAAGCTTGCCATTGTCGTAAGCCTCAGCGATCTCTTCGATAGAGATCTTTCTCTCGCTTACCTTGTAGCCCTTCTTCTTGCATATCTCGATAGCAGACTTTCTTGTGATACCAGGGAGAACAGAACCAAGTAGCTGTGGTGTAACAACTTCGCCGTCAATAACGAAGAAGATGTTCATTGAGCCAACTTCCTCAACATACTTTCTCTCAACACCATCAAGCCAAAGTACCTGCTCGTAATCCTGCTCGTGAGCTTCTTCCTGACCCGCAAGTGAGATAGCGTAGTTAGCGGCTGTCTTAGCAAAACCTGTACCGCCTCTTACGGCTCTTACATACTTGTTCTCAACATAGATCTTAACAGGGTTAAGACCGGTTGAATAGTAAGCGCCTGAAGGTGAAAGAATAATGATGAACAGATAGTGGTCAGCAGGCTTAACACCTACATATGGGTCAACAGCGATGATAAATGGTCTGATGTAAAGGGAAGCACCCTCAGTGTGAGGTACCCAGTCCTGCTCCATTTTAACAAGAGTTTTCAGAGCGTAGAGCATATCCTCTTCGTTTATTTTAGGAATTACCATTCTCTCAGCAGAGTTGTTCATTCTCTTGAAGTTCTCCTGCGGTCTGAAAAGCTGAACAGAGCCGTCAGCAGTACGATAAGCCTTAAGACCTTCAAATATCTCCTGACCGTAGTGCAGGCACATAGCAGCAGGGGAGAGTGAAAGGTCGCCGTAAGGCACGATCCTAGCGTCATGCCAACCCTGACCTGCGTCATAATTCATAACAAACATATGGTCAGTAAAAATGTGACCGAAACCAAGCTTTGTCTCGTCAGCTGGTTTTTCCTTTGGCGTAGTGGTACGTTCGATCTTGATATCTAACATACAGATCCTTCTTTCTTAAATTAATGATCGGCTCGACAAGCGAACCTTTACCACATATATTATAATACTTATTGTGATCTTTTTCAAGAGGTTTTGCAAAAAAAATTCCTTGACACAGGAAAAATATGCAGGATAACATTTTGAAAACTGCATTTTTATACAACTGTATGAAAACTGTTGAGAAATCGTCATAAAATTGTCTTTATATTGTAGGAAATACTCCTTGAAAAAAAGGTGATAGTGTTGTATAATAGGGTAAAATAAATGTGAAACGATTATATTATAATAAGGTTATATAAGGAAAGGTAATGTTATGAACGATAGAGAAAGAAAGGATAATGAGCTTGGTATAGATCTTGATATGAAAGGTCTTACCCTCGACAGCGATGAAGCCGCAAAGCCGCAGGCGCAGAACCGCCCTATGAGCCATGAGGATATGGCAAGAATGATCGCTAAAAATATGGCAATGCAGGACGGCGGCTTTGACGAGCCTATCACTCCCGTAAGAGGAGTTTCAGACTTTGGCGAGGAAACTATCAAGCCTAAAAAGCCCAAAACAACTGAAACACGCAGTAAAAATGCAAAGCCTGCATCAAAGCAGACTTCAAAGAGCGGCTCAAAGAATGGGAAAAAGAAGAAAAAGAAGTCTTCGTCAGGAAAGACTGTCGCAATAGCAATATGCTCAGTTGTTGGTGTTATGATAGTCGCCGCAGGTGGTTTCTATCTGTGGGGCATGAATTCGTATAAGGATAGATTTCTTGGAAATACATATATAAACGGCATCGAGGTCAGCGGAA